>Ga0209816_1000709_pt1 | contig 25804 bp, 23 predicted proteins | sample CoawatmetaG01DNA_FD_187509 | JGI IMG/M metagenome (GOLD analysis project Ga0209816, IMG submission 187509) | Marine microbial communities from the West Antarctic Peninsula - Coastal water metaG017-DNA (SPAdes) (version 2) | ecosystem: Environmental > Aquatic > Marine > Coastal ...
GGTAATGCCTATTCTTCATTTTGGCAATTATCTAGAAGAGTTTTAGGTGACTTTGTTAATCATAAAGATATTGTACTAATTGGTGCTGATGGTGCTGGTAAATCTACTATTGCTGATATTCTTCACCAAAATACATCGCTGTATGTGAATTCTAATAAAAAATACTTAAGTGGCTTTTATTATCCATCTGGAAGAACAAATCTATTTCTACTTCCAACTGCATTATTTTTTTCATTTCTCAAATCAATTAAAGATTTAATTTTTTATAATAGTCAATTATCCAAATCTAAAACTGATCAATTTAATATATTGAATAATATAAGTACGATGAAGAGTTGGAGGAGCATTCGCTCTCTAGAGGCTTTCCATTCTCAGCTACTATTAATTATTTTCATTCCTTTGATGATTTTAGATGCATGGTTGCATAGGTTTGTAAGTAAGTTTGGATTCAATAGAATAGACATCTGTGATAGGTATTATGATGATATTGTTATTAATTATACAAATACTTCTTTAAGAAAAATTATTAGATTTCTAATTCCTAGTTCAAAATATAAACTGTATCTTTATGCAATGCCTGAAGAGCATTTTTTAAGAAAAAAAAATGAGGATATTGAAATGATTCTCTATATGCAAAAATGTTATAGTGAGAATGATAATTATCTTGCAGAACTCCCCACCAATATAAATAGTGCTTTTATAAATAAGAAAATCTTAACAATAGTTTTAAATATATTATGAAACGATTTGTTATGAAATAAGGTAAAAATTATCTTCATATTTTAAAGTGCAATGAGTAAGATGAGGATTGCGGTAAAAAGTTAGATTTAACTTAGAAGAAAGGCAGTTATTTTGTATGCCATAAAATTTGTAATTAAGGATTTAATATGATTATTTTGGGTATACATGATGGACATAATTCTGGCGCAACGTTGTTAGATAATGGTTATATTGTTGCATCAGTTTCAGAAGAAAGATTAACACGTAATAAGAACGAAGTTGGTTATCCACGTTTATCTATTGATGAAGTATTAAGATTAGGTAAGATTTCACCAGATGAAGTTTCATCAATTGTTTATGCCAGCAATTTTATGCATTCCAGGGAGCATTTGCTTAATGCAGGAGCGTGGTATAAAGCAAGTAAAGCAGAGCAAATATTTGAGTCAAATCGAGAAAAGAGCTATCTCAAAGGAATATTTGATTTAAGAAAACGTGAGAGAATTGAACAAGTGCTTTCCCACTTGGGCGGTGAGGAGGGAAGAGTAAGTTTTGTCGAGCATCATTTAGCTCATGCAGCAGCAGCTTTTTATGGTTCTTCGTATAGTTTCGACCAACCTACTTTAATACTTACTTGTGATGGAGCTGGTGATGGGCTTTCCGCAACAGTCTCTATTGGTCGTGATCATAAAATTGAACGAATTTCATCAACCTCCCGAGAAGCTTCATTGGGTAAGGTGTATTCAAGAGTAACTTATTCACTTGGCTTAACTCCATGGGAGCATGAGTATAAAGTGATGGGTCTAGCACCTTATGCTGAGCAAGAACGCTCCATGAAACTTAGTCAAGTTTTTCGTGAATTAGTAACAATAGGTGATGATGGGCTTAGTTTTAAAATGGCAGGTGATATAGAGTCAAGCTTTACATACAGTTTCTTACGTGATCGACTTGAAAGAAAGCGTTTTGATGAGGTGTCTGGTGCTATTCAATTCTATACGGAAGATTTATTATGTGAGTGGGTACAGAAATGTGTTGAAAAAACAGGGATTCGTCGTTTAGTTTGTGGTGGCGGTGTATTTATGAATGTTAAAGCGAATATGCATATCTCACAATTAGAATGTGTAGATGAAATTTTTGTTTTTCCAAGTTGTGGAGACGAGTCACTTTCATTTGGAGCGGTTTGGTATGATTATTACAATAATCAACAATCTACAAAAACAAGCACAAAGACTGTTCCAGAAAAAATATATTTTAAAGATGCATGTCTTGGAGCAAGTTTTGACTCTGACGAAATTATGAAGGCTATTAATGAAGTTATTCCTGGTACAGGATGTAATGTAGAGGTTTATAAAGATATTGAGTCAGAAATTGCTAATAGGCTTTCAGACAATAATGTAGTAGCAAGATTTTCTGGAAGAATGGAATGGGGAGCTAGGGCTTTAGGTAATCGAAGTATTTTAGCAAATCCAAAGGATTGGAGGAATGTTGAAAAAATAAACTCTATGATTAAAATGAGAGATTTTTGGATGCCATTCGCTCCATCAATGATGGCTGATAAACAAAGTAAATATCTTGTTAATCCAAAAAATATAACATCACAATTCATGATGTTTGCTTATGAAACTTTGCCATTAGCACAGGAGCATCTTGGTGCAGCAATTCATCCTCGAGATAGAACAGCTCGCGCTCAGTTTGTGAGTCCAGATATTAATCCATCATATTATAAATTACTTAGTGCTTTTGAGGAGAAGACAGGACAGAGTGCCATCCTAAATACTTCATTTAATCTTCATGGATTTCCTTTGGTTAATAGCCCACATGATGCTCTAGAGGTTTTTTTGAAAAGTGGGCTAGATTGCTTATCTCTAGAAAATGTTTTAATTACTAAGCCTTCTTTATGAATTTTTCTCTATGATAAAAATTAATCAAAATAAGTTTAGTAATATAGTATTAATTGTTGTTGGGGCTCGACCGCATTTTATCAAGGCCTCCCCTTTGATTAGAGCAATGGAAGGGTTAAAAACTAAATTTAAGATATTGCATACTGGTCAACATTATGATAAAAATATGTCCTCTCTTTTTTTTGAAGAGTTAGAGATACCCATCCCTGATTATAATCTTAATGTTGGTTCAGGAACTCACGCTGAAATGACTGGAAAAATTATGGTTGGAGTTGAGAAAGTTTTATTTGATATTATGCCTAAAGCAGTTGTTGTTTTTGGGGATACAAATTCCACATTAGCAGCAACAATTGCTTCAGCAAAATATTATTTTCCAGTTATACATATTGAGGCTGGAGTTAGATCAGGTAATAAAAGAATGCCAGAAGAAATTAATAGAAAAATTATTGATCATACTTCTGATTTTTTAGTTACTCCAAGTGACCTTGCTGTTGAAAATTTAATGAGTGAAGGAATTACATCAGGCGTTATTAATGCTGGAGACTTCATGTACGATTCTTTTTTGTTTGCTAAGTCCCTAGTTTTATCTCGTCCATCCAGTATAAGTAAGTATAGCCTTCAAAAAAAGAAATATATTCTCTCTACAATTCATCGTGAAAAATCTACTATGTCTATGGGTTTACTTATTAATATTTTGGATGGTTTAGGGTCTTTAGGCGAACCAGTTATTCTTCCTATGCATCCAAGGACTAGAAACTTAATTGATGCTTCTGATTATTCTCCAAAATCTGATAGTCAACTAACAATTATTGAGCCATTAGGCTATTTGGAGATGTTAGATCTTCTACTGCATGCAAGGTATGTTGTAACTGATTCTGGAGGATTACAAAAAGAGGCTTATTGGGCAAGTGTGCCATGTGTAACATGTATGGATGAGACAACTTGGCCAGAAACTATTGATGCAGGCTGGAATAAAATTGCTGGTATGAACATTGAAAAGATACAATTAGCCTTAAAGGCGCCAACTCCTCATGGGCCAAGGCCTGAGGTTTATGGAGCCCCAGGCTCTGCTCAAAGACTTGTGAAGTCAATGGAATGGATTTAAATATTTTCCAATAATTAATAGAGTTTTAATTTATAAAAATATTTTTTATTATATGATTGAAGTTTTTTATGAAAATCGATTTTGCAAATTTACAGTTTCAGTATAGGCTTTACAAGGATGATATTAACCAAGCTATCCAAAATGTTTTAGATAAATCTAACTATATTATGGGCGATGAGGTTAAAGACTTAGAAAAATCACTTGAAATTTTTACGGGGTCTAGAAATGCAATAACCTGCAGTAGTGGAACAGACGCACTTATTCTTTCGCTTATGGCGCTAGATATTAAGCCTGGAGATGAGGTAATAACAACATCTTTTACATTTATATCTACTGCTGAAGCAATTAGTTTACTTGGTGCCATTCCTATTTTTGTAGATATAAATGAAAAAACATATAATATTGATGCAAAAAAAATTGAGGAGAAGATTAGCGAAAAGACAAAAGCCATCATCCCTGTTAGTCTTTTTGGGCAACCTTCTGACTTAAATAAGATCCATACAATTGCAAAAAAATATGATATAAAGGTTATTGTTGATGGTGCTCAAAGCTTTGGAAGCAAATTAAATGGATTAACAGATTCTAATTTGGGTGATATTTCTATAACTTCTTTTTTTCCTTCAAAACCTTTAGGCTGTTATGGAGATGGAGGTGCAATTTTTACTAATAATATAAATTTAGCAAATAAAATAAAATCTCTTAGGTTACATGGCCAAACTCAACAATATCAGCATAAGTATCTGGGAATATGTGGAAGATTAGACACTCTTCAAGCAGCAGTTTTGAATGTTAAGCTAAAGCATTATCAGAAGGATTTAAGTCTTCGACAAAAAGTTGCAGAAAACTATAATGAAGCCTTAGCAAATTCTGGGCTAATATTACCATTTGTTGAAGATTCAGCATCTTCATCATGGGCTCAATATACTGTAAGAACTGATAAGAGGGACGAACTTCAATTTAAATTAAAAGAAAAAGGAATTCCCTCGGCAATATATTATCCAATCCCTCTTCATCTTCAAGAAGTATTTAAAAATTTAGATACCAAAAATAATAATTTATTATTTACTGAGTTGGTATCAAAAGAGGTTCTTAGTTTGCCTATGAATCCTTATTTAAGTAATGATGAAATAGATTATATAGCTGGAGCAATATGAATCATATTAGTATATCTTATTTATGAATAATACTAGTTGGGTTAACTTTCATCATAAAGTTAAATCTAGATATATTAAAGTTGCAAAGAATTTATGGTGGGGCGATGATCTAGATGTTCGGTTCTTCTTATTAAAAAAATTAACAAGTATCAAAAATAAGAAAATTTTAGATATAGGTTGTAATGTTGGTATTACATTAAGTTTTTTGGATTCAACAAATGAATTATATGGTCTAGATGTTGATGAAAGGTTTTTAAATAAGGCTAAAAAATTAGTTAAGATTGCAAAAATTAATAAAGCTAGTATGGAAAAATTACCATATGAAGATAAGAGTTTTGAAGTAATAATAATGATGAATGTAATGCCATATTACGATTTCAATATTTCCAAAGATATAAAAGAGATCTTTATAAAAAATACATTTAAAGAGGTTTATAGAGTTTTAAAAAATGATGGTGTGTTATATTTTACTACTCCAAATGGAAATTCTAGCCATTACATTGAAAGTAATAAAGCAAAAATTGAAGATATTGTAGATGCTTTAACTAGCTTTAATTTAGAAATTTATGGTTGGAATAATCTTAAGCCAATTTTTAATAAATTACCAAAAAAATATAAATATCTTCCACCAAAATTTTTATGTAGATATGAATTTGTATGGAATAAATTAGTTAAAAATTTAGATAGTGATGTGAAAAACTCTAAATATTTTTTTCTAAAAGCAACAAAAAAACTTTAGAATAATGAGAAATAGTTATCTTAAATTTAGAACCTTTTTTGGCTAAGCATATATGAATCTTAAAATTTACTATTCTTTAGATAATATATTAGTTAAGGAGATTGAGGATTTTTTAATTTCTAGTGAAACTCTTCTTAACCCCTTATTTTCATCGCCTATATGGGCGATTAGGTTAAACGAGATTATCAAATTTAAATTTATTTACTTAATCATAAGAGAAAATAATAATATTAAGGCTTTTCAATTGGTTTTTCAGGGTTATAGGGGCTACCAAAAAATTGATAAGCTACCAATATATTTAAAATTTTTTGCTCGATTATTTGCTAAGATTTTTTTTGGTTACCATGTTTGGTTTGATAGTATTGTTTTTTCTAATAATGAGCTAGATCAAAATAAAGTAATAATAAAGCGCTTAATTTATGGCGAACTAAACAAATTTTCTAAACTACAAAAATCTCCAATTTGGCATGATGATATAGATTTTTTCCCTAAAAGAAAACTTTCCATTTGGGGAACTTATCTTATCGATATGACAGCTAAATCTTATGAAGAGGTATTTGAAAAATTCAAAAGAAATGCTAAGAGACCAATCCAGAATTCAATATCTAAGGGTTGCTATATTCGTGAACTAACTAATTTAAATATTAATGAATATGCACGCTGGCTTGAAGAAAATCAAGGTGTAACTGGTAAGTCAAATCTTATAGACATTCAAAGAATCCAATATGATCTTGACATTTTTAAAAAACCTAATTATGTTTACAAAGTTTTTATTGTATATAATAAAAATATTATGCTTGGATCGTTGTCAATATGGGGTTTTGGTAATTATATTGGCGAGCATGGAGTCTATAGGTCTGAATATTCAAAAGAAAATAAATATTTTGAGCAAGATCTCCTTAAAGATTGGATTATTAGGTTTGCATTGCAGAATAATGTTCATTATTTTGATCTTGGTGGCTTTAATCCAAATATCCATATTTCAAATAAAGAAGATGGTATTAAAAATTTTAAAGAAAAATTTGGTGGTGAGCGTATTATGTATGAGAATATTTGTTAATGATAATTTTCATAAATATTTCATATTTCGAGGATTGACTTGAAAAATACTAATTTTCATTACACTGCAGAAGTTTCAGATAAATCATTTATTGGTGAAAATACCAAAATTTGGCACCAGGTTCAGGTTCTAGATAATGCCTCTATTGGAAAAGATTGTAATATCGGCAAGTCTGTTTATATTGATGAAGGCGTAAGTATAGGTGATCGAGTTAAAGTTCAAAATGGCGTCTCAATTTATAGAGGAGTCTCAGTTGAATCGGATTGTTTTATTGGGCCTAATGCAGTATTTACAAATGATTTATATCCTCGTTCATTTTCAATTGAATTTTCAGTAATTCCAACTTTGATTAAGAAAGGTGCCTCTATAGGAGCAAATGCGACTATCGTCTGTGGAAATACTATTGGTGAATATGCAATGGTTGGAGCAGGAGCTGTTGTAATAACTGATGTTCCAGCATATGCATTAGTAGTTGGAAATCCAGCAAAAATAATTAAATATCTGTGTAAATGCGGTCAGCCTATTAGTGATAGTGGGGTTTGCATTCCTTGCGAAGAAAAACCATAGCTTTTCGTGAATAATTAATGTAAAAAACTATATGGCTGCAGTTACTTTCTTGAATCATTCTAGTATCCTTGTTAATTCAGGAAATACAAAAATCCTTTGTGATCCTTGGTTTAATGGCCTGGCATTTCATGATGGATGGTCATTACTTGTTGATAATCTTTATGATTTAAATGAAATTGATTTCGATTATATTTGGATTTCCCATGAGCATCCTGATCATTTTTCAATTCCCACTTTAAGAAGTTTAAAAAAATCTGCGAAGTTTTTATATCAAAAAACTAAAGATCAAAAAGTGAAAAAATATCTTGAATCTAAAGGTCATCAAGTTATTGAACTAATTAATAAAACACCAACAGTTGTTGGAGATATTGAAATTACATCAATTCTTTGCCATGGATTTGATTGCTCCCTGCTTTTTAGGTTCCAAGATAATTCAACATTTTTAAATATAAATGATGCACGTGTTGATGTAAAAAAACATCTAGAAACTGATATTGCTAAATTTATTAATAGTAATGAACTTGATCTTGTTTCAACTCAATTCTCATATGCAAACTGGGCTGGAAACCCAGGTGATAAAAAAATGCCTGAGTATTTTCAGTCCTTGGTAGACCAAAAAAATAAATATATCATTGAATTTCTAAAACCAAAAGCCTGCCTTTTGTTTGCTAGTTTTGTTTACTATTGTCATGAAGAAAATTTTTATTGTAATGAAAATTTATTTTACAAGCATGTCTTAAAAGAGCTTAAATATCCCTATACAAAGCTTATTCTTCCAATTCCAGATCAAACTATTAATTTACTAGAACTTAATAATGAAGACTTTGATGATTTAAATTCAAAATCATATAGTTTTTGGAGTAGTCATCATAATAATGTTTCAGTAAAAAGAAAAACAGAGTCTATAAAAAATATAGATAAACTAGTAAAACAGTACGAATCATTCCATCGTAGCCTTTGGTTAAATAATGATTTAAATATTAAAAGTTCTAGTAATTTTACGATAAAAGTTTTTTTAGACGATATTGATACTTCAGTTGAAATTGGCTTATTTCAAAGTAAATTTGAAATTTTAGAATCAAGTAGTGAAATTGATTTTTCAATTAGTACCGAAACTTTAGATTTTCTTTTAAAAAATAATTTTGGAAGGGGAACAGTATTAGTTAATTCTAGAATAAAATTTAATTATAAATTTGCCCATAAATTCTTTCTTTTTTTCTTTATTCCATATCAAAATAATATTGGAATATATTTTAATAATAACGATACTTTTAGTAAAATAGATTTAATAAATATTCAAGATGCTTTTGTCTTAAATTCAATTTTCAAATTATATCCAGAATTCAAAAAACAGTTTATGTTAGATTGTGATAGTTATTCTAATTTATTAGAAGTGAACTAACTATTCAAGATTGTTTAAAAAGTTAAGTGGAGGATTTAAACTTGAATTATTTGTTTGCATGCAAGTATTATTTCCCCTAAACTGTCAAGTTAGTATGTTTAAATTATTTATCAATTAAGGTGTTGTTTAAAATATGAATATTGCATTAGTAGGTTTTGGTTATTGGGGTCCAAATGTCGCAAAACATTTATTTAATAATAAGAAAATAAATCTTTCTGCAATCTGTGATTCAAACATTACAAACCTTGAAAAAGCTAAGCAAATTTATGTTAGCCAAACCTCTTATTTAAGCGATTATAATTTTGCCATTAATGATGATAATATTGATGCTATAGCTATTGCTGTAGAAACAAGTCAGCATTATGTTATTTCTAAAAAAGCTCTTTTAGCTGGAAAACATATTTATGTTGAAAAGCCCTTTACTAGTACTGTTGAGGAAGCAAAAGAATTAGAGAAAATTGCTATTGAAAAAAACTTAATTATCCATGTAAATCATATTATGCTTTTTCATCCAGTTATTAAAAAAATAAAATCCATTATTGATTCTGGAGATTTAGGAGAGCTTATCTATATTGATAGTACTAGACTTAATCTTGGTCCAATTAAAAAAGATGTAAGTGCAATGTGGGATTTAGCTGTTCATGATCTTGCAATAATTGATCATATTTCTGATGGAGAAGATTTTAAAAGTTTAAATGCAATGGGGGATAAAAGATACAATCCAAAAGAAAGTCTAGTTTTTTTATCGATTCGTTATAACACCTTTATTGCAAATATTCAGTCAAATTGGATTTCTCCAGTTAAAGAACGGAGACTAATAATTGTAGGTACAAAAAAAATGATTGTCTTTGATGATATGAAAATGGCTGAAAAGTTGATTGTCTATGATAAAGGAATATCTGTGGTTTCTGGTAATAATCCTCAGTATGATGATTATGTTGTTAGAACAAGAGAAGGAAGTGCGGTTCTTCCATATGTTGAAGTTGGTGACGCGCTTTATAATAGTATTGAACATTTTATAGAGTGTATTGAGAATAAATCAGAATCAATCTCTGGTCCAACTCAGGCGATAAGAATGCTTGAAATCTTAATATCTGCGACTGAAGTTTTTGACTAATTACAGAGAATCCAATTAGTTATGAGGGTTATACAAATTGGAGATATGTGTCATGTAGGAATAAATATCCATAGAGGTTTGATAAAAAACTCTGTTTATTCAAAAATATTAATTTCTTCCTTAATTGCAAACTACGAAAAAGAGACAGGGGTAGTATTTAATAAGTTCAATAAATATTTTTTTATTAAATATATGTATATATTATATTTTGTTGCTTTAAATAAAGCAGATATTTTTCATTGTCATGGAATTAGTGGAATATTTCCATTCTTACTAAGAAAGAATTTTACCATTCATTTCCATGGAAGCGATTTAAGAGATTTTCATGCCCATAATTTCTTTAAAAAAATAATCATAAAGCTTTTATGCAATTCTGCAAAAAAAATATTTGTCTCTACTTTTGATCTTATTGATAAATATATTGAAAATGGATTTGATGAGAAAAAACTTGAACATATTCCTAATTCAGTAATAGTTCAAAAAACCCTAAAAAAAGATTTTTGCTTGGATGGTTCAATTAAGCTTTTTTGTCCTTCTTCTAATCATTGGACAAAAGAGAAGCATCTCCTTATTAAGGCATTTAAAAAAATTGAGCAAGACTTTGAGAATATTTCATTAACCTTGATACGTTTTGACGGCATAGAAAGTGATGAAATTAATAAACTAGTTAAAGAATTATCAATTAAGAATATTAACTTTATCGATAAGATTGCTCATAAAGATTTTATAAATGAGTATCTAAAGTACGATATTGTATTAGATCAATTTAGTGACTTAAAAAATTATGGTGTTGTAACTTATGAAGCTTTATCATTTGGGATTCCAGTCATTTGCACACTTGGCGGTAATTTAAATAAATATACTAATAATTCTCCAGTGTTACCAGGAAATAGTGTTGAATCTATTATTAATAGTGTTTCTCAAATTATTAATAATAATGAATTTTCTAAAATTGGCCATCAAGGAAAAGAATTTATAGTAAATCATAATTCTGTTGAAGTAATTTCTAAAAAATTTATAAATACTTTTTCTGAGTTTAATTAACTATGCTGTTTTATATAATTAAAAAATTCACACTGTTAAAATAGTCAACCTTACTCAATTCATCTTTAAATATAGCCAACTATGAAAGTATTAATTTTCCCAAATGATCCTCTTGTAGCGTACTTAAAAAAAGGTGAGTTAAAAGCAAGGTACTTTAACCCAAACAATGTCTTTGACGAAGTGCATTTTGTAACTTTTTTTGATGATGAGTGCTCAGTTACAGATATTCAAAAAACAATAGGAAATGCAAAGGGGTTTATACATAAACTTTCTCCAATTTCTTTAGTTGATATGTTTTTCCCAAAAAGAAGGCTTAAAGATGTTATCAATAAAATTAATTCTTTAAAAGTTGACATTGTAAGGGCATATAACCCTATCTTTCAAGGTTATTTTGCTGGCATCTCTTCTCTTCATCTTAAGGTCCCTTTTTTGATATCTCTTCATGGTAATTATGATCTTGATATTAGGTATCAATACAAAGTTAATAAAGACAAAAGATATTTAAAATATTTATTGAGTAAATATACTGTTGAACCGAAATCACTAATGATGTCATCACATATCCTTGCGGCGTATAAGTTTGCAGGAAAATATGCTATTGATAATGGAGTGGATAAAAAAAATGTATCAGTTATTTATAATAGGGTCTACCTTGATAGGTTTAAGCCTGGATTTAATAATGAAGAATCATCAAATATTAAAGTAATATCTGTTGGTAGACTTATAAAAGAAAAAGGACAAAGAATTCTTGTAAGGGCTATGGCAAGTTTAAGCAAAAACATCTCATTAACTATTGTTGGTGATGGTGAGGATTATGATTTGCTAGTAAGAATGACTTCAGAATTAAACTTAATTGATAGAATTAGCTTTATTAAGTCAATACCAAATGAAGAATTAGCTGCAATATATAGAAAACATCATATATTTGCCTTGCCTATTCAATATGGTGGGGTATGTATTCCTGTTCTTGAGGCAACAGCAAGTGGATTAGCTATAGTTCTTCCAAAGCCTATTCATGAGGAAACTACTGAAGTTTCTGGAGAATATGCAGAAATTGTTAATAATAGTGAACAAGGATTTGTTGATGGGATTCAAAAACTTGCCAATAATTTTAAATTACGAGAAAAAATGATCAATAAGGGTTTTGAAGTAATAAAGAACTATAGTGGAGATATAATGGAAGCCAAGGAAGCAGGTTTATATACTAAATTAGTGAGTGAATATGAAAATATATGACGCTTTATCAAATCCCTTTTATTCATCGAGTTTTGTTTTAGGTAACGTATTTCCAAATTATTTTAGACAAAGGTATGTGAAGCAAACTAAGAAAAATGGTTTAAATGGGAAATTTTTTATCCTTTCTTTTGATTGCGATACTAAAAAAGATATTGAGGTTGTTGAGGAAGTTCATCAGCGTCTTGGAAGCCTGAAAATAAAGCCAACTTATGCAGTACCTGGAGAGCTTTTAAAGGAAGGTGCTGATGTTTACTCAAGGATAAAAGATGATGGTGCAGAGTTTATCAATCATGGATATTTATCACATACATCATATATTCCATCAAATAAGTCCTACATCAGTACTTTATTCTATGATAAATTGAGTCAAGCTCAAGTAAGGGAAGACATTCTTAAGGGACATAATAATTTTATTGATGTTTTGGGTGAAAAGCCAATAGGCTTTAGAACTCCTCATTTTGGAACTTACCAAAAATCTGAACAACTCAATTTTTTGTATAAAGTATTGAATGATTTAGAATATATTTTTTCTTCATCCACTACGCCAATAACTGGAATGTGGAATGGCGCTATTAAAAATACAAAAAACGGAATTTTCGAATTTCCAGTTAGTGGAAGTTATGACTATCCTGGAAGAATATTAGACTCCTGGGGATTTAGATTTTCTCCAACACGTAAGCTTAATGAAAATGACTATATTGAACAATTTAAAAAAATGATGGCCTTTTTTGCAAATCCAGATGTTCATGGTATCTTTAATATATATGCAGATCCATCTCAAGTATATGATTGGGATATTTTTTTTGAGTGCATGGCCATGACAGATAATTTGATAAATTCTTCATTTAATGAACTAATAAATAATAATTATGACTAAAGTATTAATAACTGGAGGCGCTGGCTTTGTAGGTACAAATTTATCTAATAAATTATTAGACGATGGTTATGAAGTAATTATTATTGATGATCTTTCATCTGGCTACAGAAATTCTATTAGTAACAAAGCAATTTTTATAGAAGGAAGTATAGTTGATGATAAGGCGCTAATTAAATGCTTTAGTTATAAGCCTGATTATGTAATTCACTTAGCGGCATTGTTTGCTAATCAGAATTCTGTAGAGCATCCAGCCCAAGACTTGTCAATAAATGGCATGGGCACATTAAAAATTTTGGAATATAGTAAAAAATTTGCCGTTAAAAAAGTTCTTTATACTTCCTCATCATGTGTTTATGGAAATAAAAAAATTATGGTTGAAAGTGATGATGATTTTCAACCTGATACACCCTATGCAATAACTAAGCTACTTGGTGAATACTATGCTAAATTTTGGTCATCTCATTACAGTCTTGATATTGCTATAGTTCGTTTATTTAATGTTTATGGACCTGGAGATTTTCCAGGAATTTATAGAAGTGTAATTCCAAACTTTATTCAGCTTGCAAAAAATAATGAATCATTAGAAATTACTGGCAGTGGAAATGAAACTCGAGATTTTTGCTATATTGATGATACTGTTAATGGAATTTGCTTAATTTTATTTAATAAAACAAATCCATGTGATGTCTTTAATATTGCAACTGGGTCGAGTACATCTATTATTGAAATAGCAAACTATATTAATTTATTCTGTAATAGTAATGCTTCAATCAAGTTTAAAGATAAAAGAAATTGGGATTGTGTCACTGATCGTAAAGCAGATATTACTAAACTAACTAAACATCTGGATTATAGTGCTGATACAAAAATTCAAGATGGTCTAAAAAAAACTTGTGACTGGATACTTGGATTAAATAAGTAGATTTATGAATAGTAAATCTGTGAAACATAGAGCACTATTAATAACCTATGCATTTCCGCCACTTCAAGCATCTGAATCATTTCTTTGCGTTAAGGCTTTTGCTAAAATTGAAACGTATGATATTGACATTCTCACCATTAATCCAAGTGAAATTGGATATGATATGGATTACTCTCTCGAAAATTATACTAGTGCTAATTTTTCTAAGGTTTATAGAGTGGAAACGCCAAAATGGATTAATAAAAAGGTTTTTAAGGTTCTTAGATATGTTCCAGGATTTCCTGATAGATTTAGGTTTTTTAATAAGAGCATTATTGAAAAAACCAAAGAGTTAGATATTGATAGCTATGATTTAATTATCTCATGGTCCACATGGCATTCAATTCATATTGTAGCTTCAAAAATTAAGAAAAATTACCCATCAGTTAAATGGTTAGCGCATCTTAGTGATCCATGGGCAGATAATCCCTTTTTAACAAGATATATTGGTTATAAAGCATCTCAATACTTTCTAGAAAAAAAAGTTTTAAGTAGTGCAGACTCAATTAACTTTACAACAAATAGGGCAAGAATGCTGGTAATGAAAAAATACCCAAAGTCTTGGATTGATAAAACATTTGTAACACCTCATTCATATGATAAATCACTTTATGTAGCTAATAATCAAAAAGAAAAGAAAAGTGAACAACTAGTAATTAGTTATTTAGGAAATTTTTATGGACCACGAAATCCTATAAATTTAATTAAGGCATTAAGGATAATCCATAATGAAGATAATTCTTTTTTTCATGGTGTTGTCTTTCGTTTCATTGGTAAATGGATTGGCAATGATGATTGGAAATCAAAAATTGAAGGCCTTCCAGATGACTTGATTGATTCAGTTGCCTCAATTCCTTATGGGGATTCGCTAACTGAGATGTCTAAATCAGACTTATTATTAATATTGGATGCCCCCTTTAATTCCAGTGTTTTTTTCCCAAGTAAGTTAGTTGATTATATTGGAGCAAATAAACCAATATTTGCAATAACTCCTGAGGGAAGCTGTTTTGATATCTTAGAAAGTATTGGTGGCTTGAACGCTTCACCAAAAAGTGTTGAATCAATTAAGCATGGCATTATTGATGCTGTGAGCAAATTAAAAAAAGGTGAGCTATCTCCACCATCATTCAAAAAATCTCAAAGATATTCAAATACCTATGTATCAAAAGAATTTGAGATTTTATTTAATTTAACTGTAGGAGGATAAATCAGTTTTTTAGTAGATTAAATTTTCTGAAAGAAAATTTTTATTTTTGTTAAAGAATTAATGATTTTATTATGATTATTGCTATTACTGGTGGAAGTGGTTTTATTGGAAGAGAACTTGTAAAACATTATCTTCAAACGAGCCATCAAGTTAGAATACTTTCACGTAAAAATTTACAAAATAATAATAAATTTATTTCGTTTATTGGCGATCTAACTGATCCAAATGTAAATTTATCTGAATTTTTAGATAGTGTTGATATTCTTTACCATTGTGCTGGAGAGGTTGTTAATGAGCAGTTAATGAATGAATTACATATAAATGGCACTCAAAGATTAATTAATCAAGCTAAAGGTAATGTTAGTCGATGGGTTCAATTAAGTAGTGTGGGAGCATATGGAGTTTGTAGAAGTGGAGTTATAAATGAAGAATCATTGGAGCAGCCATTTGGAACCTATGAAATTTCAAAAACCTCATCAGATGAATTAGTAAAAAAAAGTGGTATTCCGTATACAATTCTTAGGCCATCTATTGTTTTTGGTAGTCAGATGAATAATAAGTCTATTAACAAAATGATCTCAATGATTAATAATGGAATGTTTTTTTATATTGGAAAGGGTGGTGCAAAATTAAATTATATCCATGTCAGTAAGGTGGTCAATTCATTAATTAATTGTGGAAATAATACAAATGCTATTGGAGAGGTATTCATTATTTCTCAGTCAATATCAATTGAGAAAATGGTAAATATAATATCAAGAGGCCATAGTAATAAAAAACAAGTTTATAGATTTTCTGAATGGGTTATTCGTTCTATAGTATTTATTCTTAAATTTATACCAAATTTCCCACTCACTCCATCTCGAATTGATGCTTTAACTGGGAGGTGTATTTATAATTCTACTAAAATATATAAATTATTAAGTTTTGAGCTTAAGACTTCACTTGAGGAGGATTTCAGATCACTAGTAAAAGAAAAATAGCTATTATTGTTACTACACCGATTGCCGTAAGAGTTTTTCTTGCTCATCAAGTTAACTCATTAACTGATATATACGATGTTTCAATAATAACTAATATGAAAGGTAAGGGTGATTTTTTAGATAATATTTCAGAAAAAGTAAAAATTATTAATCTTCCTATTAAGAGAGAAATTAACCTTATTTCTGATTTTTATGTGTTGTTCTTATTGATAGTATTGCTTCGTAAAAATAATTTTTCATTAGTTCATTCGGTATCACCAAAAGCTGGTTTATTGAGTGCAATTTCAGCTTGGATTGCAAGAGTTCCTAATCGACTTCACACTTTTACAGGACAAGTTTGGGCTACTCAAAATGGTTTTAAAAGACTAATATTAAAATCATTAGATAAATTGATAATTGCCCTTAATACTAAAATTCTAGTAGATAGTATTTCTCAGAAAGAATTCTTGATAAAGGAAAAATTGCTATCTGAAAAGAATTCTTTAGTTTTGGGAAATGGTTCTTTGAGTGGAGTTGATATTCAACGTTTTAAACCCTCTAAAAAAGAAAGAGAAAAAATAAGAAAAAATTTAAATATCCCTATAAATTCAATGATTTTTTTGTTTTTAGGAAGAATAAAAAAAGATAAGGGTGTATATGAACTTGTAGAGGCCTTTAGAAATATTTCGGAAAAAAATGAAAATGCTTATATGTGTATTGTTGGTCCTGACGAAGATAACCTCATAAATAAGCTCGAGAAAATTTTGGGCTCATCTGCAGAATATACTAGATTTATTGATTTTACTCAATCTCCTGAATCCTATATGATGGCTTCTGATGTTTTTGTTATTCCGAGCTATAGAGAAGGTTTTGGGAGTGTGGTAATTGAGGCAGCTGCTTGTGGTATTCCATCAATTGGAACTAATATTTATGGGTTAAGTGATGCTATTTATCATGGTGAGACAGGCTTATTGGTTTCTTTAAACTCAAAAAAAGATTTAGAAGAAGCTATGATGCAATTAATAGATAATCATGCATTAAGAATTAAAATGGGGAAGAAAGCTCGAAAATATGTAAGAGAAAGTTTCTCACAAGATTTATTAACAATTCTCATTATTAAACTTTACCAAAAGATAATTTAATTATGAAAAGAGTTTTAGATACAATCGCAATTATTATAGTTATTCCACTTCTCTTACCCGTATTTATTTTGATAAGTATTCTTATTAAAATAAATTTAGGGTCTCCTATAATTTATGTGCAATCAAGACCCGGCTTGAATGGTAAATTATTTAAATTATTTAAATTTAGAACAATGACTAGTATAAAAGACAAAAATCATAACTTACTTCCTGACAGTCAAAGGCTTACAAGGTTTGGTAGGTATTTGCGTTCTTCAAGTTTAGATGAGTTACCAGAATTATGGAATGTTTTAAATGGAAGCATGAGTTTGGTTGGCCCTCGCCCCTTACTTGAAGAATATTTACCAATTTATTCAACTCAACAATTTAGGCGGCATGAGGTAAAGCCTGGAATTTCAGGCTGGGCTCAGATTAATGGAAGAAATTCTATAAGTTGGGAGGATAAGTTTGATTATGACCTCTGGTATGTGGATAATCAATCTTTTTTACTTGATATTAAAATTATTTTATTAACAATATTAAAAGTTATTAAGCGTGAGGGAATTTCTGCTAAAGGTGAGGATACTATGCCTAAATTTAATGGAACAAAAAAATGAAATGTATAGCTATAATTGGTGCAAGTGGGCATGGTAAAGTTGTTGCTGAGATTGCTGAATTATCTGGCTTTCAAAAGGTAGTTTTTTTTGATGATATTAAAACCGACACTTACTTTGAATCATGGGAAATCAAAGGAAATACTAAAAATTTAATTTCTAACATTTCTAACTTTGATGCCTGTTTTGTTGCAATAGGTGATAATAGTATAAGAATTGATAAAATTAATACTCTCTTATTAAATAATGCTAATGTTATTTCTCTAATCCATCCACTTGCATCAGTTAGTAAATATTCAAAGATTAATAGAGGTTCAGTTGTAATGGCTGGTGCAGTTATTAATTCATTTGTAACTATTGGTAATTCTTGCATTATTAATACTAATTCTACAATTGAGCATGATTGTTTAATTGGAGATGGGGTACATATTAGTCCAAATTCTGCTATTGCTGGAGGTGTATCAATTGGCAATAATACTTGGATTGGTATTGGCTCATCGATTAAGCAAAATACTGTAATTGGGAGGAATGTAATATTAGGACTTGGCTCAGTTTTGCTAGAGGATCTTCCTGATAATGTTGTTGCCTTTGGAGTTCCAGCAAAGATTGAATCATAATGTTAAATACTAATTTTTCACCATGGCCGTCATTTACTAATGAAGAAGCTGACGCAGTTAAAAATGTACTTTTATCTAATAAAGTAAATTATTGGACAGGCTCAATATGTCGAGAATTTGAAAAAGATTTTTCGCATTGGTGTAATGTTAAGTTCTCAATTGCCTTAGCTAATGGAACTCTTGCATTAGATAGTGCTTTTAAGGCTATAAATATTAAATCTGGTGATGAGGTAATAGTTACCTCTCGTACTTATATTGCTTCTGTTTCATCGATTGTTAATGCTGGAGCAAAACCGATATTTGCAGATGTGGATCTTGAGTCTCAAAATATTAATCCAATTTCTATTCGTAATAGCATTACAAAAAACACTAAGGCAATTGTTTGTGTTCACTTAGCAGGCTGGCCATGTGAAATGGATGAAATAATGGAAATAGCAAATGAATATAATTTATTTGTAATAGAAGACTGTTCTCAGGCACATGGAGCTTTGTATAAAGAAAAACCTGTAGGATCAATTGGACATATTGGTTGTTGGAGTTTTTGTCAAGATAAGATTATCTCTACTGGCGGTGAAGGTGGAATGGTGACAACTAATAGTGAATCTTTGTGGCAGAAAATGTGGTCCTATAAAGACCATGGGAAAAACTATAAATTAGCACATCAGAGAAGTCTTTCGAATGTTTTCCGTTTTATTCATGAGTCTTTTGGAACTAACTGGCGTATGACGGAGATACAGGCAGTAATTGGTCAGATCCAACTTAAAAGAATGGATGGTTGGCATACTAAGCGCCTTAAAAATGCAAGCATGATTTGGAGTGCAGCAAAAAAATGTAAAGGGCTAAGAGTTCCAGTAGTTGATAATTATGTTGAACATGCTGCTTATAAATGCTACGTTTTTGTTGAAACAAAACTTTTAAAGTCTGATTGGACGCGTGAACGTATTATTGAGGAAATAAAATTACTAGGGGTCCCGTGTTATTCGGGCTCATGCTCTGAGGTTTACTTAGAAAAATGCTTTAGTGATTTTGGGATTAAACCAAAAAATCGTTTGGCAAATGCAAAAAAATTAGGTGAAGAATCTTTAATGTTTTTAGTTCACCCAACACTTAGTAATAAAGAAATTCAAAAAACATGTGATGGAATCTTATCTGTTATGAAGATGGCATCAAAGTAAAAAAAATGATTAATAGGCTAAAAAAACTTTCTAGATTAAATAAGCAGTTAATTATGTGCTTTGCTGACTCATTAGTTCTTATCATGGTTCTTCTAGCATCATTTTCAGTCCGTCTGGGCTATTGGTATTTTCCAAAGAATGATTTAATTTGGTTAATATTTGGAACCCCAATTATTGCCTTGCCTATTTTTATATATTTTGGTTTATATACTGCAGTTATTAGATATATTGGCTTTGATGCATTGTGGCGAGTATCGAAAGCTGCTTCACTTTATGCCCTAATATGGGGTGTAATTGGACTAATGAGTGGAGTATATGATCTTCCTAGATCTGTAATTTTAATTAATTGGATACAGGTAATATTTGCAATTGGTGGACTTCGTATTGTTGCACGCTGGGTCTTGTATGGATCAAAACTAAAAATTGAAAATAGTTATGGAATAAACGTATTGATTTATGGTGCTGGTGATGCAGGCCTCCAACTGGTTTCTGCACTAAAAAGCTCATCCCAATATAATCCAGTTGGTTTTATTGATGATGCAAAAGAACTTCAGAATAACCAGGTTTCAGGATTAAATATTTTTGGTATAGATAAGATAGATAATTTGATTGGTAAGCTTAAAGTTGATGAAATTTTAATTGCAATGCCATCAGTGTCTCGAGCCAAACGTCGCTCTATTCTCAACAAATTAGAACAATATCCAATAGTAGTTAGAATACTTCCAGGGATGTCAGAATTAGCTCAAGGGAGGGTCAATATTGGTGATTTAAGAAAGGTAAGTGTTAAAGATTTATTAGGAAGAAATATCGCTGAACCTAATAAAAAATTATTAGGGGCTAATATTACTAACAAAATTGTAATGGTTACAGGTGCTGGTGGATCAATTGGTTCAGAGCTCTCAAGGCAAATTATAGTTTTAAAGCCAAAATCAATCATACTTTATGAGATGAATGAGTTAGCACTTTATAACATTGAACAAGAGCTAGCAGGGTTTAATATTTTGGATGTAAAAATTTATCCAATACTTGGCAGTATTAATAATCAGTATCGATTTAAAAATGTACTTAATCACTTCAATATTAATACTATCTATCATTCTGCAGCATATAAGCATGTTCCAATGGTTGAATTTAATAACACTGAAGGAATTTATAATAATATATTTGGCACTTTGAAGTGTGCATTAGCTGCCATAGATGCAAATGTAGAAACTTTTGTTCTGATTTCTACTGATAAAGCAGTTAGGCCCACTAATACAATGGGTGCATCAAAGCGCTGTGCTGAGTTAATTATTCAGGCCTTGTCATCTGAACAGAGTAAGACTTTATTCAGTATGGTTCGTTTTGGCAATGTCCTTGGATCTAGTGGTTCTGTAATTCCTTTATTTGAAAAACAAATTAAACAAGGTGGCCCAGTAACTGTTACTGATATTAATATTGTTCGCTATTTTATGACTATTCCTGAAGCAGTTGAATTAGTTATTCAGGCTGGAGCAATGTCAGAAGGTGGGGATGTGTTTGTATTGGATATGGGTAAGCCTGTTAAAATTTATGATTTAGCTACTAAAATGATAAAACTTAGTGGACTTCATGTTCTTAATGAAGATAATCCAGATGGTGATATTGAAATTATGTTCACTGGTTTAAGGCCTGGTGAAAAACTTTATGAAGAGCTACTAGTTGGTAAAAATACATCTAGTACTGATAATGATTTAATTATGCGAGCCCAAGAGGAGATGATTAAATGGGAGGATTTAAAGTTGCTTTTAGACAAACTAAAGGATTCTTTAAGTAGAAGTGAGTATGAAAAAATTCGGCAGATTCTTACAGATATAGTGCCAGAATTTTCACCTCAATCTAAGATAGTTGACTTTCTATATATAAAATAAGTCACTAAATATTAGTAATTTTGAGTTTTTTAGCAAAGTGATTAGTTGCATTAACGAATCCTTCTATACTCCCGCAATCAAAGCGTTTTCCTTTAAATTTTAGCGCAATAACATTGCCTTCTTTTGCTTGAACTAGTAGCGCATCTGTAATTTGGATTTCACCATTTTTATCGGGCTTAATTTTTTTAAGAATTTTGAAAATATCTGGTGTTAGAATATAACGACCAATAATTGCTAGATTACTATCTGAAGACTGAGGTTTTTCAACCATATTTGTAACACGGTATATATCATTAGAGTTAGCAATTAAGTCCCCACTAATAATGCCATATTTGCTAACTTGTTTATTAGGGACTTCTTCAATAGCTATAATCGAACATTTATATTGATTATAAGTTTCTATCATCTGTGATAGGACGCTTTGACCGTCATAATCACATAAATCATCTGCTAGAATAACTGAAAATGGTTCATTTCCAATAAGTGGTTCGCCAGTAAGTATAGCATGTCCTAATCCAAGCATTTCTTGTTGACGAACATAAGTAAAAGTAGAATTTTTTATAATATCCTTTATCTCTTTTAGATAATGTTCTTTTGCTGTACCTTGAAGTTGTGCTTCTAATTCAAATGCATTGTCGAAGTGATCTTCAATTGCCCGCTTGCCTCTTCCAGTGACAATAGCCATATTTTTTATCCCTGCAGATAGAGCCTCCTCTACACCATATTGAAGTAATGGTTTGGTAAGGATAGGGAGCATTTCCTTAGGGACTGATTTTGTTGCTGGCAAAAAACGTGTTCCATAACCAGCTGCAGGGAAAAGGCACTTATTAATCAAAGAGGCTACCTATTATTTATTAAAAAAACTAATTATAACTAAACTATGACTTGATTTAGTGATGACTATTAAACTTTTTATTCAATACTAAATTAAAAGATTTTGTTATGATTTAAAGAGCAGCAATATTTAGAGTCATATCTAAACTATTATTAGCATACGTAAATCTTTTTTTAAAAATTTAAGATAAATACTTTACTGGATCAAATTAACCTATTATTCAAACATAGTTTTTTTTAATACCTTAAAATAAATTTTTGATAGAAAGAAGATTGTATTGAATAATTTCCTTTAAAGTTATTATTTGATTTGATTTGATTTCACTCTAAACGTATTTTTGGCGTATTCTAATGCAAATTTTAATATTTATAAGGTGATTATGAAAGCAGTTATATTAGCAGGTGGTTTGGGTACTCGCTTAAGCGAGGAGACGACTTTGAAGCCTAAACCAATGGTGGAAGTTGGAGGAAAGCCTATTTTATGGCATATTATGAAAATTTATTCTTCACATGGGATCAATGATTTTGTCATCTGTTGTGGTTATAAAGGTTATATGATTAAAGAATATTTTGCTAATTACTTTCTCCATCAGTCAGATGTAACTTTTGATATCCAGAATAATATCATGAAGGTTCACCATAAGCGAGCGGAGCCCTGGATAGTTACTCTTGTTGATACAGGTGATAATTCAATGACGGGAGGTAGATTACTTAGAGTTTCGGAATATATTAAAGATGAGGATGCTTTTTGTTTTACCTATGGTGATGGTATTTCTGATGTGAATATTTCTAAATTAATAGAATTTCATACAAAACATGGCAAGGATGCAACGCTTACTGCAACATTTGCTCCTGGGAGATATGGAGCTCTAGAGATAAAAAATCAAAGAATACTTGACTTTACTGAAAAACCAAAAGGGGATGGGGCTTTGATAAATGGTGGTTTTTTTGTACTTTCTCCAAATGTTTTAGAACGCATCACAGGTGATGATTGTGTTTGGGAGCAAGGCCCACTAAAAGGCTTGGCCTCAGATGGAAATCTTATGGCTTATTCACATGAAGGTTTTTGGCAGCCTATGGATACTTTGAGAGAGAAGGTTTACTTGCAAGAATTGTGGGATAAGAATGAAGCCCCATGGAAAACTTGGTAATTAATTAATGATTAATAAGCAATTTTGGAGTGGAAAGCGCGTTTTTATAACAGGACACACGGGTTTTAAAGGAAGTTGGATGTCTATTTGGTTAATGCGTTTAGGCTGCAATGTTCAAGGATATGCGCTTCCCCCTAATACTTCACCATCTTTGTTTCAAGTTGCAAAAGTAGGTAATTTAATTGATTCTCAAATTGGAGATATTAGGGATCAAGATTTATTATATGAGAGTATGGTTAATTTTAATCCTGATATTTTAATTCATATGGCTGCACAACCATTAGTTAGGTATTCTTATAATAACCCAATTGAAACTTACGAAGTAAATGTTATTGGAACAGCTAAAGTTTTGCAGGTTGCACGAAGTTGTAATAACTTAAAAGCTATTATTAATATTACAACAGATAAATGCTATGAAAATGAAGGTCTAGATAAAAGTTACAAAGAAACTGACCCAATGGGTGGATATGATCCCTACAGTTCTAGCAAGGGTTGTGCTGAATTATTAACTGCATCATACAGGCGCTCTTATTTCGATGATTTAGGTGTAGGGATTGCGTCAGTTCGGGCGGGTAATGTAATAGGTGGGGGAGATTGGGCTTCTGACCGACTGATTCCAGATATTTTAAAGTCTTTTGAGGCAAATGAACCAGTTGTAGTTCGTAATCCTAATGCTACACGTCCGTGGCAACATGTTTTAGAGCCGTTATCAGGATATCTGTTACTTGCTCAAAAATTGTATTTCAACTCTAAAAACTATTCAGAGGGCTGGAATTTTGGACCTGATGAAAAAGACGTTCAGCCAGTACATTGGATTTTAGAAAAAATAATTTCTAGGTGGCCAAATGCAACTTGGGAGGTTGATGAAAAGGTGAGTCCGCATGAAGCTGGCTTTTTAAAACTTGACATATCTAAAGCAAATGATAGGTTAAATTGGCAACCAGTTTGGGAGTTAGATAAAACTCTTGAAAAAATTATATACTGGCATAAAGCATGGATAAATAAAAGTGATATGCAATATTTATGTCTTGCAGAAATTGAAGAATATATGAAAGATATGTCTAATCAAAATAGTTAAAGAATTACAACTTAAATAGTAAATTTTTTTAAAATTTCTATATACAAAATAATCTTAATAATTTACTACTTATATGAAAATAATTAAAGTTTCAGCTGGTCCGTATAAAGATAATAAATTACTACTTAGGCAATTCCCTGAAATGAGTGGAATTTGGGGGGATTGTAAGTTTATTATTAATAGCGATATTGATAAGTGTGATTGGTGGTTTGTAATGCATGGCTCTGGAGTGGTTAAAACAGAAGAATGTCTTTGTGATCCAAGCCATATTGTTTATATTTCTATGGAGCCTTCTGAGGTAATGAGTAGAGTTTCTAATGATTTTATAAATCAATTTTCTCATCTAGTTTTGTGTGATCGTAATATTACTCATCCAAGTATTACATATATGAATTGGCTAACATGGTGGGTTGGAGTTGTTATTGTTAAATCAAAAAAAAGTTTTGTTTATAAAAATCAAAATTTAAATTATGATGATTTTACTGACATGAAGCCAATAGACAAAATGAATAAGTTATCAATCATTATGTCCAAGAAAAATTTCTCAGAAGGACATGAAAAAAGAATCAACTTTATAGATAAATTAATTAATTCTCCAATTGCAAAATATATAGATATATATGGCGATGGATATACGCCAATCCCAGACAAGTGGGATGGCATTGCTCAATACAAATACCATCTAGTGATAGAAAATAGTAGTATCAAAGATTATTGGTCAGAAAAATTAGCTGATTCTTTTCTAGGATTTTCTTTGCCAATTTACTATGGTTGTCCAAATATTTTTGATTATTTTTCTAAGGACTCAATAATTTTAATTGATATTGATAATATAGAAAAATCAATTAGAACCATAAAAAATGTTATTGAAGAAAACCTTTATGATGATCATGTTAGATCTATCAATATTGCAAGGAATCAAGTGCTAAATGAATATAATATTTTTAATTTAATGGCACAAATGTCTTTAGTTAAAGGTTCTAATTTTAAAAATGTTAAATTACGAACTAACTATTATTTTTCAGACTCATGGATAAAAAAAATTGCACGATATGTAATTAATAAAATGAGTTTATAATTTTTGTATGTCTAAACTTTTACAAATTGCTATTTTATCTAGAGATAGAGCTGATTTCTTAAAGGAGGCAGTTGATTCAGCATTAATGCAAAGTGGTTCAGAGCTTGATTATGAAATTATTATTTCTGATAACTCTGAAAAAGATGATGTAAATAAATTAGTAAATAAGTATTATTTGACAAATAAAAAAATTAAATA
>Ga0209816_1000716_pt1 | contig 25725 bp, 24 predicted proteins | sample CoawatmetaG01DNA_FD_187509 | JGI IMG/M metagenome (GOLD analysis project Ga0209816, IMG submission 187509) | Marine microbial communities from the West Antarctic Peninsula - Coastal water metaG017-DNA (SPAdes) (version 2) | ecosystem: Environmental > Aquatic > Marine > Coastal ...
TATTAACGGTAAGAGGACCGCCAAACACAGAACGTAGCCGCTCGCAAGCGTCAAGGAAGCTAGGAACCACAAGCAAAGAGCCTGAGCCCCGACAGGCAAATTCTTTTGGGCTGAACCATTTGTCCCACGGCCACGATGAATAATTCCGAGGTATTTGAGAATAATGTTCATATAACATCAGTCAATTCTCAACAATGACTCAAGTTCTTTTACTTCGTTTAAAAGGTCTGAATGTGAATAGAACGTGGGGAGTGAAATAACTGTCTTACAACTGGCGACTAAGAAGAGTGCAACCAAGACTAAAAATTTGGTCATGTTTGTTCTCCGTTAATTTTGTGGTCTAACATTCGATCATCGCCGACGACCCGGCGTAGTTCATGGCTGGTAATTTTAGATGATGGGATGTATTGCCATGTCCGACCGTATTTGCCGTTACGCTCAAAGATCGTTTCACGCAGTCCGATGTGGATGATAGTAACTTTGTCGCCATCAAGAATACACGTATCCATCGGCTCAAATCCCGGAGTAGCTTTCCACTTCCACGCGGCGATTAGATCGCTTGCCCAGTCGCGTATGGCAAGGCCGATTGTCACCGTGATTATGAACCCGGCCCAAGCTACCCAGCTTTGAGGCAGTTCGATTTCTGGCACGGTTACATACCCTGCATGACAACAGTTATGAGCATTAGGATTATGGCCGCTGTCGTAGACATAATGATAACTTCAAGCCGTTTTAACCGCGCATTAACCCCCGCGAATTGAAGTTCAATGTTTTTGCTGCGCTCACCACAAACTTGTTCATGTGAATCTAAATCTTTAGATAACTCGGCAACGGTTTTTTTCATCAGTCGTTCACTTTCTTTACATAGTCTACTACATACCCAAGGGTCGCTGGATATTCTCTTGCTATACGCGTTTTTGCATCATCCGCTGAATCGGCCCAACGTTCAAAATATAGAACATCGGCAAATTCTGGGCTAATATGAACGTGGTTAGGTAAATCTTCACCTGATCGTACAAAATTTCTGACGGTCTGGTTATACACTCCTACGGTATAAATCTTCATCTAACACACCGTATCTTGGCATCTATTAATCCAAATATAATAGCCAACAATTACACTTAGAATTGCAAACACAGTCAAAATCGTAATATTTTTCAGCCATATAAAAACCGTATCAAAAAACTTATCAGATTTTGCTTTTTCTCTAATTCTGTTTTTCTTAGCTACCGCAATTTTATCTTCTCTGGCCTTGAGGATAATGTCCCAAGTTGTAGGCTTGCCGTGATCAGTAGGCCACTTCTTATTAATCTCATAAGCTAGATTATCTAGAGCAATCTGGTGTGATTTCTTTGCTAACACCTCATCCATTACCGCTGATATACTTGTATCGTCCTGACCGTCTTCACCTGTGCGCTGTCTCAACACTTTTTGCTGTTGTGTTTCGGCTGGTTTCTTCTGATCTTTTTGGCTCAATAAATTATCAATAGATGACCCAATATCTTTAAGATCACTGGCGTGTTCCAATCCCGCTTTCACCAATGCAATAGCTGCGAGAGTTGCTGAGATTGGCTCTACCATTTAACGAGCGCGCCCTTGATTTATTTTCCCATCTCCTTGGATTGGTCTGCCGCCCCACATAGCACCAACGTAAGAAGAAGCCACGTTTGGTGAATTAGTTGAACGTAATTTTATACCATTAGAAACTGCGTCTAGCGCGGAGTTATCCACTGGCACGTTTGTAGCTTGAAGGAGTAAAGGGTATCCCCATTGGTTAGGGGCTGAGAGGGCTTCGTTAAAGTAGTACCAAGAGTCAGCGGCCGTATCTATGTCTTTCGTAAGAATGACGTTAGGATAAGACCCCGTGTTAATAAACGGGCCAGAAGCGTTTGCTGTGCCTTCATGTCGCCAAAACAGTGAGTAAGAATCAACTGAGTGCCAACCAAATAACACTTGAGTTCCCGCATTATTTACATTTGAATTTGTACCAAGAGAAATTAAGGTTGCAGTTGGTATAGTAGAGTTCCAAATGCTGGCGTGATTTGCTTCAGGGGCAGTTGTAGCTAAATCTAGATACCCTGTTGTCGGTGTGTCTAAATCTTTATGCCAAGCCAGCGCCCTGTCCGTTCCGTCTAATCTTTTTGCAATCATAAAATCAAGAGCTTTTGATAACGGATTTCCGAGCGTTGCGTTAGCCCCGGTTCCTTCATAGAGATGTATTTCAAAGCCCGATTCAGTGTTAAAACTAGTTTTTGTTGAATGTAGTGATCCAGCAGTATTTGCTGCCGTGGCGCTTGCAAGCCCTGCCCTGTGAAACTCAACTAGGTACTTCTTTGCTCCAAGCGACGAACCCAATGAAAACTGGGTTCCAGAAACCGAAAGAACATTAGCATCTGATGAAATCGCTGTATTAGCATTAGATGACCAATATTTATTTACGCCATTCAAACTATCAATCCAATACCACTTCTCAACCGCACCCGTTGTATTCTTGATAATCGCAAGCCACTCGTATGTATCTAAGTTGAACGTGCAAGTTGCTGCTGTTGATGTTCCATTATGCGTTACGACTTCACTGAAAAAGTGATCATCTGGGTTGATTGGGGTTGGTAGGTTGGCTGTTGATAGTGCAATAAAGCCAGTTGGTTGTGTATATGCAAAATCAGTTGCACCAAAATTTCCTGTGAACGAGTCTCCTGTAGTCCCACTCGCTGAGTTAGCAACTGCAAACGTGTAACCAAATCCCGCAAGACCTGTGAAAGCTGCGTTAGTTGTCGTTCCTGCGTTTACTTCTCCGATAGTAGCAGAAGCTTGCCAAGTGCCGTTCTTTGAGAACCAAACCGCTCCAGCAACTGTGTCGATAGCGACGCCGATCACATCTCCTGCCGTGAAGGTATTCCCATAGCTTGCGGCAGAAGCGGCTCCACCCCGTTTTTGTCCGTTGGCGCCCCTGTAACCGTATTCAAGCGCACCCGATAAGTTTGTTGAGCTTAAAGTTGTTTGACTGTCGCTACGCCTTATCCCAACCGTTGGGTTCGCCGCATTAGTGTCTACTGTTATTTCGCAGTAACCCTTTGATCCGGCAGGTACAAACATAGTTGTCTCAGCACCATCGTCAGCATTGTTTAGCGTGACTTTACGATTTCCATCTGCATAAACTCTACTAGAATTTAATTCTGAGATTAAGGGGTTCCAAGTTGCATAATTACCGTACCCATCATCTGAGTTCGTCGGAGAATCTGAAGTCGAAATTATTGAGCCGGTTTTTAAAAACGAATTTCCTACATCATAAGCTAAAGTAGGTACAGTATACGATGCCGCTGTTGTTAATGCTGTTCCCATCAACACCATCACTTCATCCATATGCCCTGCAAAAAGATCAGCAGTGCCTAGGTTTCTTGACCCAAGTTCAATCGGTGTATCATTATCTACAACTGTTGTTGTGTTTGCAGTACCAGAGCCTAATCGTGTGCCGTCGACATACAACTGAATTTTGCCGCCGCCTCTAGTAACTCTTAACGCATACCACGTATCAGCAGAAGGCGACCACGACTCAGATATTGAAACCGTCCCGCCTGACGCAGTTACTTGAAATATAAGTGAGCCATCATTACTAAAAGAAAGTGACCAAGTTCTTTTACTTGTAGCCGTGTTGTATTTACTGACAAACCGCTGATAGCTGTCTACCGCATCTAAACGTACTCGACATTCGATAGTAAAGTCTCTTGCTCCCATCTCTGTAGCAGCCGTGTCGGGTATTGACACGTAGTCTCCAGATGATCCGGGGAATAAAATAGAAGATGTTCCAAACACTTTCTGCGCTGTAACGTGTTTTGTGTTGCCGTTCATCGTCACAGCAGAACCGTCTGCTCCAGAGTTTACAGCAGTAGTTGAGTTGTTTGTTGTATTAGAATGAATTAATAGGTTTGGTGTAGCTCCGGGCTGGTTAGTTCCATTGCTATCAGTACCAGCCGCGATTGCTGATCCCTCAATTACAAATCCATTCGCCCCAAACGTAAGTTCGGATATATCATTTAGTTGCCAAAATCCGTCCTCACTTGTTTCACCGAATGATGTTGGGTCTAGTGCAGCGTCATTAATGTAAACGAACCGCGCAAAATACGAACTAGAATAATTACCAGCGTTCTGAGCGCCTAGTTGGTGAAGATTGCCACTTGTACCCCAAAAACTTTCTGCATTTTGGCTTGGATAATTTTCAGTATCAAAATCTGTTATCTGAACGCCATTCACAAACAGCCTTATAGATGAAGAACTTGGAGTTGAAACAGTGGAATCGTAAGAATAAGTAATGTCGTAATAACTGCTTGGGTCACGAAATTGTTGTGTCGTAATAAGATGTAGTGGGTAAGCAGAATTGACGTAGTCTAGTATTGTTAATTTACCGTTTGGATCAAATCTAAATGACGTTTGATTTGTATTAGACGTATGTGCGCTAAACACAAACGGATACCCACTGGTAGGATTGTTTATTTTTGTTACAGCGTTTAATGTAAACTTTTTGCGGTTGCTCCCTGCGTCAAATGTTCTACCTAATCTACCACTGGAACCATCAAATAATGCACTGCCCTGAATAATATGACCGCTTGCAGTAACAGGCATCAAAGGTGGAAAGAATATACTTACAACCATGTTAAGTCACCGCCAAGCTGTTGGTCACTACTATGATTGCCGAGGTTGGGGCATAGTACCCAAGCATATAAGTACCCGCTGCCGTAACCGTTGATAAAAGATTTGCATCTACTTTAACAGAAGCGTGTTTGGTTATTGTGTGACCAGAGTTAACAACATAAAGAATGCCGCCTTGCCCAGCGGTTATGTTCGTAAACGTAATCGCTTGGTTGCCCCCCGGTGTATAATTAAAATTGTTGCCTGTATTCATATCAAAGCTGCCAGATGTGTTGGTTACTGGCGTTGATCGTTGGCTCCCTGTCCAAGATTGGTCTTGCGTTAAATTCAACGAAACGACTGAACCTGTTTTGCTTAAACCTGATCCAACTGTTATTTGGCTCAGATTAACTCCAACCCAATTATCTGGGCTATTGTCATCACTGACGAATTGAATTTGTGCGTTAACATCTGTCATCGTAATGTTAGAAGCTGATCCGTTTAGCGTGTCTGAGCCAGACCTTGCAAAGATTAAGCTGTTAGATGCAGATGTTTTTTGAAACGCATATTTAACACCTTCGCTTGTTCCAATCGCAGGGAGTGTAACAGTGATATTATTACTAGATGTATCGCATAGAAAGTATGTACCATCCGCTGACAATGCTGGAGAAATAGTAGCACCTGTTTGGTTTACAACCGTACTATATATCTGACCACTTGCGGCAACCGCTGCACTAGCCGCCGCATTAGCTGCATACTTTTTTGCAGAAAACACACCACCAGCAACCGCCGTTCCTTCTGTATAAGATGACCCCCCGCCTAGCGCCCATTGCTTACTTGATCCACCATTTGATCCTTGCACACCAAGAGCGTATTCTTTTGAAGAAAATAAAGTTCCATCAACTGTGCTACTTGTTAGGCTTGCCCAATCTTTTGATGCGCCACCAAGTGTGGAACCCGTCATTGATGCACCTTGCGCCCAATTTTTAGCACTTCGGTCATTTGTCCCCGCGCCGTTTACTTGGTTGGTGTCTTGCGCCCAGTCTTTGGCGGAGCCGCCTGTTGAAGCTTGCGTTCCAGCCGCATATTCTTTAGCCGAAAATGATGTCCCGTCAACCGTTCCAGATGTCTCCGTCGCCCATTCTTTTGAGGCTCCTTTTCCCGAAGTATCCGTAACCCCTGACCCGCCCACGGCCCAAGCCTTACTTGAGTGGTCCGACGCTGCGGCAACCCCGTCTATTTTTACTGCATAATTCGCCGCAGTGACAGCTGATGCGGCGGCTTCGTTTGCCTTCGTTGTTGCTGTCGCTGCGTTTGTTGCCGCTGCACTTATAGCGGTGGTTGTTGGGCCATTTTCTAGGGCACTTGCTGCACTGTTCCATGCCAAGACCTTGCTCGCGCTCGGCTCTGGAACTGTCGTTGAAGCCGACCCGGTGTAAGTATCAGGATATTTAAATGCTTGAGCAATATCGCCGTCACGCTCTTGCCCGGCCATTGCCAGCCGATCTAATGCAAGCTCATGCGTATCCGCCGGGAAAGGATCATTTGTGACATAATCAACCGTTTGCGTCGTCGTTGTATTACGACGAATGTGCCATTGCACGGAGTCCGCCGGAGCCGATGCCGCGACAACAGTTCCTGTCGATCCGCTGCCGCCTGTAACCGTGTAGTGCGTGGTATAGCTCAAGGTTGTTTCAGCGCCCGTAGCAATCGTTCTTTGTACAACGGTTAACTCTGACGATGTGCCAGTCCCTTGAAACGGAAACGTAACCGCAAAGCTGGTCGTGCTTCCGTTGCCAGTGAAGCTTACGGATGTCGTGGTGGATGAAACGGTCATTGGATTTGCCTTCCTGCATTTTCTCTAATATTTCGTTGGGCTTCAACTTTTTGGCGAAGGTCTGCAAACTGTTCAGCGTACCGTTCATCATAAAGAATTAAGTCTTTGGCTATTGCTTTGTAATCAGAATCAAGCCCTTTAATTAACGTTTGCTTGTCGGGGGTCTTTAATTCTGCCCATGATTCATCTGATGTCATTTCGGCCATCGCTTCGTAAAAAGTCGGTGTTTCAATAAATCGGTTGCCTACCATTACTGGCGGTGGAGCCGCCGCAAACGTAACCAAAACATCGTATTCTTTTGCTGTTAATGGAACGGAATCTATTTTTCTTTTAGGCATTGTTAATGGGATACCAGCCGCAAGAATTTCCAACATAACAGGGTCAGCTTTTATCTTCTCTTCATCTTGCCCCATGATGTCAGAGATGAACGGCGGCAGAATTGCTTCCCTTACTTTCGTGCCCTTTTGAAGCCGTGGTTGCCCAAAGCGATCTTTAAGTATAGGAGCCCCATCTTCGCTTTCTGCAAATGGGTTTCGGCCATCCATCTTGCGAAGGCCAGCATATAAATCTCTTAGCCCCATTGGAATATTTCTATCTGGGATTATGCTTTCCATTGTCGGGTCGCCAGAAACCCGTTCAATATTTGCTAATAGAGAACTGTAGGGGATTTGAGAGCCGACAATTCGTTGCAAAGACTGAGCGACACCTTGCTCTAATGCTTTCACGTTTCGACTTGTGATTATACTCGCGATATCCGCAAACCCAGAAAGGACGCTTTGGTCTTTCATGTAACTAAAAATAACATCAACGGCAGACAAGCCGATCTGTTCTAATTCGGTTTGGCTCGCTGTCGGCCAGCGGAATCTCTCGGTAGTGTCCACCGCCACAGAAAGAATAAACGACACAGGTTCTAGCCGGGCATAGCTGGTGTAATGGACATCATCCGGGTGGAGTATTTGTGTGTGCCCAATTTGTATCCAGCGCGGTTTTTCTATTCCTTCTTTTGGCGTAACCATTGACCATCGTTTCCAGCCAATAGATTCCATTTGTTTTCTTAGCGCCGTATCTGACGGGCCACTACCTGTGATGCCCCCTTCAACGTATTGTGACCCGGCCCAAGCCATTACGCCTGTTCCTAGGCTGGCCCGTGAAATCAGCATATCTCTTTTTATGGGGTCTTTAGCGTTAGCAATCGCTTGGATAAAGCCAATCGGAGATCGTTCTAATCCAGCTAAAAGAATATTATAAGGCGTTTTAAAAAACGGGACTAACATCCGGCCTATTAGTGTGCTTTGCAGTCCCGCCGCGATTGTCGGGATGCCCCCTTTTGCCGGGTTCGTAAAAGTAGCATATGCGGCAAAGTCTTCAGCCGCTGTCGATATTTCAGTATTTTTCCCCATCATTATATCTTCAAGGGCTTCCGCAATTTCGTCTGGTGTTGCTCCGTTTCGCTTCAATTCTAAAGCTCTGCGCGTAGCCAAAGAATTAAGTTCCCGGCGATATGCGATGCCTTTATAGAACTCATCTTCAGCCATCAAAGCGCGGCCCGGCAAACGAATTGCAGTCCCTAGATAATTAATGCCTTTGCCAAAAAAGTTTTCAGAATCGACACCTAGATTCTCGGCGGTTATCATTCGGCGTGACGCGCTCTCAATCTTACTGACAACGTCTCTAACAGGAGCCTCTGTTTTCCATGCTTCTTTTGCCAGCCGGAACCCATCGCCAATGCCTTGGACAAGCCCAATAATATCGGCAACGCTTTCTTGCATAAAGATGCGTTCAGCTTTTGAGCCTAATACTTGACGCCCTTGGCCGATCATCCCAGCAAGTAACCGTTCTGGAATTTGGACAGCTTGGAAAACTGCATTTCCAGCCATGTTGACTACGTGTGTGCCGGGTGCAGACAAAAGCCCATTAATCCAAATTTCAAACCAAGCGCCTTTAACCTTGTCATAAGCTGAATAGGTAAATTTGTTTCGTTGCGCTTGTGTCGGCAACGCAAGAAATGACTTTGCCATATCGCGAACTGAGTTGGCTCCCCCAAATTCGCCCATAATGTCTTGCAAGGCTTGCGCGTCAACTTCGGGGCCAACGCCCCTAGGGATACGAAACGCGGCTAAAGCGCGGCCAGCTTCAACTTGCGCCCCCTTCATCTGAATCTGAATTGCAGAATGGAAGGATAGATGTTGTCTAAACTTTAAAAGATCGCGTGTGTCCGTTGTTGTTGCTGCAATCTTAGCTAAACGGTTAAGTTCCATTGCCGAGGTCGCAACGGCCTGCAAAGACGCCGTAATTTCTTCTGCATTAAAAGCTGTCCCGTCAGCGCGTTTTAACAACCGCTCAACCGTTGGGCCCAAACCCATATCGTCGGCGAGAGACTTTGTCTCCTCAAACGTCATTTTGCCGCGCCCTGCCGCCCGGCCAGCGTCTGTCCACATTGTCGAGATGTTATCAATCGTAGCTTTTAAAGCGTCGGGCCCATCAATGTTTTCAAGATTAAACTCGGCTGTTGGTATGCCTTCAGCGCGTTGCGTTCTAGTAGGGCTTGGGGCTCCAGAGGTCTTCCCTGTTAATGTCTGAAACTCCAACACTTCATCTGGAGAAGCCTCACGGAAAACTGTGTAGGGTCCGATCTCACCAGATGTTGGCCCTTGCCCGGCAATGTCACCAATGCGGGTTTCTGTCTTTGCCCCACCTTTGAGCAGACGTTTTAACGGCTGTGTCAGCATACTTCCAAGGCCAGCAACCTGTTGTTCTTCTACTGGTGGCGGCGGGGGAGTATCAATGCCAAGGTCGCTATTCATGTCAACTTGAGGGATGCTTTCTATGTCCATGTTTATGTCAGGCGATGGCATTTGCCCATCAAAAAACCCCGGTTGTGATACCGGGGTTGGAGTTGGGTCAGGTGCTAGGGCTAGGGGGTCAACTGCCATTTGGGTCGTCTTCCTCTACAGGGTTTTCATCATCGGCATCATCAAGGGGTGTTGGCACTTGTGACAGGCCACTAAGAGCCGCTTTGAATTGTTCCATCGGGTCCAGCGTTTTCGTACTGTCTGGCGGCATCATCTAATTTCTCCCTATCTATTCCCGGCAATTCATACCACGGGACTTCTGTCGCGTGGCTTACCTTAAATCCTTTAGGAACTATACCATTCTTCGGATTTTTAATAAAGGCTTCAAACTCTTTTTGTCTTGGGGGGGATAGGTAAACAACTGAGCCGTCTGATAATGGGTATTCAATAACCGAAGCTTTTTCGCCTCTAATGTACCGAGTGCCAGAAGAAAAAGTTCCTCGCTTCCCTTCAGTAACACTATGCCCGATTGGATTGCCTGTAGGTATAGCCGCTAACGTGTCATGGCTTACAACTTGCTCTCCTTCGATAACCCAGCTTTCCCAATGGAATCTTCCAAGGGAACCTTCGCCTTCACGACCAGCTAAACGATATCCTTCCGCTACAGAATTTTTCATTCCGTCTTCAAGCATTTCTGTTAAGAGCAACCCTCTTGGCCCACGCATAACCCCGTGAAGCCCTTCTTTTGCAGTTGACCCCTCTTTTGCAAACCCATCATAAATGTTTTTTCCTTCGTAGCGGCCATCGTCCCAAAGGTGACGGCTTTGTATTCTATCCATAACAAGTAAATCATTTCGGCCAGAAACTAATAATGTAAAGGATACAACTTTATTATCGATCCCTGCTTTATCAGTCATTTCCATAAAGCTTCTTCTTACTTGTGGGCCAGACAAATCGAAATCTGATATCATGTTATGCAAAACTGAAAGATTAGTTCCACCAGTTGCATGAGGCTTACTTAACTCCATTAACAGTTTTCCTGCCGCGTTTACATTCATCGTTACCTGACGCGCTGGTGAGCCTTCTGGTAAATTATTAACGTCACCAAATTTTCCTATTTTTTGTTCCCATAAAGTAAGCATTTTAGCATCAAACTTGCCGCCTATTGCCGCGTCTATAAATGGAGCCGCCGCGTCAATTATGTCAATAAATGCGGCTTCTTGTTGGACAGGGCCAGCCCCTCTAGAAAGAATGCCCCAAGTAAATAGGTTGCCTGTCATTCGTTCATCGGCATTCCCACTTTGATATATATTTTTTATTGTTTCAACGTGAGCAAACCCTTTATCAACCCCAACTTTTAATTCAGGAGTTAGCTTACTAATTTTGTCTGCAACCATTTGAGGGTTAGAAACGTAGGCTATTGCTTGTTGTGGAGCCGCAACTGTGAAATCTCCTCCAAGGCTATCTTGCATTGCAAGATTCCAATTGCTTTCTGACGCAAGGGCTTCTGGATGATTTAATTTTGTAGTCGTTATGTTTTCAATATTTGCTTGTTTATTGGCTGGAGAAAAAGATTGCGTAACAGGAGTAAGTGGTTTCTCCCCTGTACCAACGACAAGAAGTTGATGTGGAACTTTGTGCGCTCTTGATCCTTCAGCCGCTGGAGCGGCCTGTGCCGGGACAAGCGCACCTTTCCCAGCGTCTTCAATGCTCATGCCAACAGGAATTGGCGACTGGTTATTGTTAAACCGGGTCACTGCATTTGAAAAGAAATCTTGGACAGCGTCAGATGTCAGTGCTTTACGCGCAACCTTAACCCCGGCTCCAGCTAAAGGAATGCCCTCTAAAGAACTAAGCCCGGCAACGGCACCACCGATAGCAACGTCTGCCGCGCTTCCAGTTTCTAGCCCTTGATTAACTTGACGAACGCCTTCATCGACACCGAAGACAAATTCACCGCCTAGAAAGTCTGCTATGCCCAGCCCCAAGGCCGTACTGTTAAATTCGCCATCAGGGTTCCCCCAAAGTTGTTCTGACATCCTCCGGGCTTTGTACAAATCTAACCCGTGGTTTTCCATAAGATATTCAATTGTATTAAAGCGCACATCTTCCCGCTTGCTTGGTGTGCGATTAGTCAGCGATGGCAATCCATCAGGATATGCAGATGACGGATTGGCAACCATGTTTTCGACGGGGTCAACTGGTAAGGCACCGAAGGGGTCTGAAGCATCCAAACGGTTTCTAAATTCCGGGACTACAGGCGCAGGCGCGGGTGCAGGCGCGGCCCCATCTGTACTTAAATCGCCGCCCACTTGTTGCTCAACTGCGTCAACATTAATAGGCGGTGCAGGCGGGGGATTGTGCATTGCATCTTGGAAAGCGAGATATTGGTCATCAAGACTCATTGGGGGAAAGCCCTTCTAGCTTGCTTGTCGATATGTGTTTTTTCAGAAATAGTTAGATTCCGGTTATTGCTTTTGTATACGAGGACATCTTCTAGCCGATTAATACCTAAAGAAGCTAAATAACTTGTCGCCGATTCACGTAACTCCGCAACATTATCCGGGTCACCTACAAACTCTTCAATTAGGTCTTTAGCTTCTTCAATTGGGTCAAATGGTGTCCCTAAGTCTCTTGCGTCATTTTCCATTTCTAAAATTTTAGAAAAAATATTAGCTTGCGCGGCATTAAACGCATCGCCCTTTAACCGTGCTTCAGCCATATTTGCCGGGACGAAAGCGCCGCTTGATTTGATTAGTTCTTTTGCTCTGCCCATTCGCCCTGTTTGTTTTGCATTTAAAAGAGTAATTAATTCATCTGTATTTGAAAGGCCGCTTCCTACAATCTCACCAACAGTGACTAAATGCGGAGTTCTAAATATTTTTATTTTTAAGGCTGTTGATTTATTTGGATCGTCAAATCTAGCATTTACGCCGTTGTTCTCATCAAGCATTGTTTTATATGTGGTCGGCGACATTTCTGCGTTATCAACTAACTCACTTAATATCTTTGCCCGTCTAGCTGTTATTTGTGCATCATTTAGACCTTCATTTAATTTAACATCATAAAAATCTAGCATCCCACTTTTCGCAACTTTTCTTAAATCGTCTTCTTCTTGTTGTTCTTTCTTAGCCTGTAGAGCGTCCATGCGGCTAATATTAGTGATTTGCCCACTTAACAAAGTTCGTATTTTTTCTGGGCCCAAACCCGCAAACGCCATTGCTGTCTCAGGGTCTTTAAAATTGCCTGTGTTCATTTGTTTAAAAGCGTCAACCATTGACCCCACAGGTCGGGTGTTCAACCATCCAAGAACAGCTTTAAAACTCATGTCTTCTTGAAATTTAATTTTTAACTTTGCCCCGGCGGCAGGCTTTATAACACCAGTCATAACCGCATTATTAATGCTTTGTATGCCTGTCGTTAATGCCATGCTTGTTGTAATTTTATTGCCTTTTGCACCAAAGCCATTTGAAAGGCTATTAAGATTTATTATTAAATCTCCATTTAAACTTTCAATTTTTCTTTTGTTACCTGCCGCTTTAACGTCAATTTGAGACTTGGTCGAGAGTGTCGCCCAACTACGATCAAACATCTTGCGGCCTTGAGGCGTAGCAATAATCGACGCGGCATTGTCATAAATAGTTTGGGCCTCCCCTGCAAAATTTTGCCCTGCAAGGATGCCATCTTGCTTTGAAAGCTTTGTTTCTAATTCAGCGAGTTTAAGTTGCGCTGATACCGTCGCCGTAGACACTTCGCTAACGGCTTGGGCCTCTACTAGCTTGCCCCCAATAGCCGTCGCTGTTTGACTATGATTCCCTAAAGCGTTGCCAATGTGGTCATCGATCTTGACGGCAGGAAGCCCGGTCATGCCTGTTGAGCGGGGAAGCCCTTGTTGCCTTTGGAAAGTTGGGATGACAGCCATTACGTTAATAATCCTAAGTTATACGCGCCCTTACCCGCTGCCGTAGCAGTGTTTAAATAGCCGCCATATTTTGCTCTCGACGCATTTTGCTTCGCATTAACTGAGGCAAAACGTTGACCGACTGCCGACGCTCGGCTGGCATCTGCTTCGTTCTGGCCTCGGTACAAAATGGCAAGACGCTCCAACGCGCCTTCAGAACTGGTATCAGCGGCAACATCTAGCGGGGTATCTTGATTTATGACGACGCCAGACTTCGCATATTTCGTTGTTTGTTTAGACATCAATCGTTTTAACCTGTCGTCGAAAAGGTCGGCCTCAAATTCAGCGGCTTGCTCTGCCATCACCGCATTATTGTCAGCAATAGCGGCATTGTAATTTGCCATGTGGGCTTGATAATCGTAATTTGCCTGTTGTGTTTGACTTGAGTAAATACTACCAAATATTCCGCTGGCCGCGCCCAAGGTGGAAACCGTTTGCCCTAAACCGAAAACCCCCGCCGATCCAAACAAGCCAGATGTCGCGGCAGTTGTAGCATACGCGCCCGGCACAGTTGCAAGCAGGCTAGACGCGGCAACTGAAGACGCAGTTAATCCAGACCCGGCAAGTGCAGCAGTCCCCGCCGCCGAAAGCCCTGATGCCCCTGTCGCCGCTCCAAACATTGAAATCGGTTCACACATTTAATTATCCATCGTTTGTTACTAAGCGCGTTAATATCGCGGTGATGTGAATAGGAAGTGGCTGGTCTTGTTTAATGTAAACTTGACCTTCTGTTTCCCAGCCGCCCCGAAATTGTATTTGTTTGTCGCCGCTGAACAAGGGTGGCGACCCGTCCATTGAACTGGAACCCGCCCGAAATTGGATCTCATCATAATTAATGCCGTCTTCGCTAACCTTGGCCCCAAGCGTTTGGATAAACCGCGCCGTCAAATCAAAGACCCGCTTGGTCTTGCCTTGGGCGGTTCCATCGTCGGCCCCGGCTTCTGGCCGCAATGTTTTAACAATGCTTTCGTAGCTTAACCCAATTTGAACTTCAGAAACTGCCGGAGCTAGACTTGATATGCCGCCAGATGTCACGCTTTGCGCCGCATAAACACTGCCGTCGCCAAGTATGCTGACTGTTTGTCCTTCAAGATGATGTAGGCCAGAAATTGTTGCTGTCGCTGTCGAATTGTAACTGAGGCCGCTATCGATGAAAAAAGCATTTTTCTTGGTTGAACTTTCCCGCGTATCAAAAGTCGCTTCCATAAATTCAATGTATCGCCGGGTAACGCCATCGATGGTTCGTTGCACAATCATCCACAACTCTTCCTCGCCATTATTTGACGATGGTATGACGGACAAGCTCTCAACTATTGAAATCTCTTGGTTTGTTGTAGTTAGCCTCGCCGTGTCGCTTGATTCGACCGTAAGCGGCGCGGCCCCTTTGCGGAGTGTTTCTTCGACTGTAACGACAGCGGCGGCAGGGTTCGCCACTGTGAAATCTGCATGAGCATTAATGCGCGTGAATATATTGTCAGCGGTTGTATTGTTGCTTTCGTTTGGCCGGAAGCCAAAATCGGTGTCGGCTGGTGCGCCACTGCCAGCCGCCTCGCTGGTGAACGTCACTGTTTGCCCGTTAGACTTTGTAAATTTTAAAACTGTGCCTGCCGCTATGTTTGCAAAATCATCAACGGTGATAGTACACGCGCCAGATACGCCGCCGATCTTGTGGCGATGCCAAGCTATGACTTGCTGATCTCTCAAATATGTGAGGCCAACCAATTGACCGTCAGCCTTTACACCCCAAATTGTTGTGTTTGGCTCTTGCTGATATGCAATTTCAGATATGCCGCCCTTCGCAACCTGTGGAGACAAGATCGTTAGGTCAGGAGATTGGTAGCTGTCTGATTCAAATGCGTAGGTAAACTCGCGTAACTTTCGTTGTTGGCGTTGTATAAAAATAACCGTGTTGTCTACACGCACAGGCTTGTGTGTGTGGCTCCCGCGTGTGCCTTCTCTGACGACGCGGACGTTTGTCGGTGTTAGCGGGTCACTCGTTGTCGAGCCCGATATGACGAACTCACCGCCAACAGTGCCGACAGCCATGACCTTGCCGGGTGACAGCCAGCGGATCGCGTTGACTTGATCTGTCGCCAAAGTATAAATCACGGGGTCGTCGTCTAGTGTGCCGGGCGTGTGGTTTTCATAGTCGCCGGATTTCGATCCCCACAATGTTTGTGGTTGCTCGGTTGATCCAGCCCAAAACAATCGTTGTTCGTAAAAGGCGACAGCGGCGGGATAACCGGACGTTCCCGACCATGCACCCAAGCGCCATTTTGTTTCGCCAGTTGTGCCCCCAAATGTCGCATCAACCGTGACGACGACAACCGTAGTATTTGTAAAAGCAGTGACTGTGGCGTACCCCCACTGGATACCACCATCGCGCAAAAACTTCCATGTGACGTTATTGTCAACAATCTCATCGCCTTCGCCAGATGGCCCACCCGACCCGGCAGATGTCCCAGCCTTAATGCATTCATAGACATTGCCGGAGTTGCGTTTGACGACGCCAACCGCGTAGCTCGTAGATGCCGCCCAAGCGGCGGCTTGGTGCCCAATGGAGATTAGCCGCCCAACGTCCGTTGCCGCGAATCCAGCCCCCCCATTAATGCCTGTAACGGCTGATGCAGTTATTGTTTTCGCTGATCCTGTCGTCGCATTTGGAGTAAGTGTCGTCGTCGTTAAATTTTCGTCTTGATATGGCCCGTCCGTGTAAACAACGTCTTCAATTGTCCACGTTGTGTGGGCAGTCCGAGAAATCTTTTTAGGCGCATAATCCGGGTGAGCAAGATAAAGAACGTCTGCCGATTGAGCAAATTGGATGTCAAAAAGGTCGTCAGTTTCAAACGTTGTCGCTATGGTGTAAACCCGTGCAGCCGTTCCCGCCGAACCATAAGTCGTGAATGCGCTTGAGTTTATGTTAACGTCGTCAATATCAGTTAGCTCAAACGTGTTCGTTGCCTTGTTTTTAATCTTATAATATTTGCCGTTTAGCTCGGTCATGCCGACGACACTTGTTATGTAAACTTCATCGCCGTTTGAATATCCGTGGCTTGTCGCGGTGATCACGCACGGATTAGCTTTGGTCGCACCAGAGATTGTCTTGTTGGCCTCTAAAATTGCCCCTTGCTCTTTATAAAATCGAGCATACAAATTCCCAAGTTCAATGCAGTAAGCTTGTGTCGTTGAAAATTCAAATGGGATTAAGCGTGTTTTCGCCGCCGATGATTTGACTTCTTTGACAAATCGTGTGCCGGGTCGCCGGGAAATACCGCCATGCGGCATCACCATAAAGTTCTCTAATGTCTCCGCACCATTGTTGTATTTTGCAATATCGACGCGGCCAAACAGTTCTTCTGATAACTCACCAGCGGTAAAGTTGGTTGCGATAACGCTTACGCGGCTCATATTTAAACTCTCACATCAAGCCACGATTGTTCATCAGCCGACAAACTTTCCTGTGCATCTACTAACCGCGCCTCTTTAAGCATGGACGCGAATTTCTGTTCAGCCGTTGCAGCGACGGTTTGCGATGCCGTTATGTCGTATGCAATGTCAGCGGCAAGGCGAAGCGAGTAAGCCTCAATGAACTTTGTATCAAAAAGATTTGGGTCTGTGACACGCTCAATATAAACGATTTCAAGCGGAGCCGCCGCATCTGAAACGATTTGCTGACCCTCAACGGCCCATTCTTCAGTCGTATTGACCTCTATAATTCTAAGTGTGTTATTCGGAAAATCAAAAGCATTGGTGTACTCGAAAATTGGAGCCGTTGTATTTGCGGCAAGGGCGACCCGTTTAACCGCAAAATTCCACGGATGATCGCGGAGCAACTGGTCGCGTGTTTGCTCAAACAGCCGTTTGCATGCTCGCCCTTCTTTAGTGTCGTCATCTAAAGACGTAATTGGCGTCGCCCCCAAAAACGTGATTGCCCGATTTGCAATTTCAACAAACGTTGTTGCCATTTTATTTCCTAAAAAAAAGAAAGGGGGACCGAAGCCCCCCAATCAATTTAATCAACGACATAAGCTAAGTATCCAACGAGATCGTCGCCAGAAACTTGTGCATTGTCCGTTGCCGTCGCACGAATTACGACGCCATCTTGTGACTCAAACACGTAGGCTCCGCCCATAAGAAGGTTCGCCGCGATGGCCCCTTCAAATGTTTGGAAACCGACTGTGTCAACGTCTAAGGCGTTTACCAACCCGTCTGGGTCTGCCGCTACGGCAGTTCCAGCTTGGTTTGTATAAGCGTCCCAGCCTAAATCCAACGTCGCTGAACTCGTTGTCCAGTTGACGTAGGCTTTCGACATCGATGTTAAGAGCCGAACTCGGCCAGCGGGTAAACGTGCCAAGGCAACGCTAGACCCGGTGTCACCAGTTCCGTCTTGATCGTGGGTGAAAAACGCAATACGCACAACACCGTGTTGTTCCGTCGTATTATTGTTAACGGGTGGTGTTGCAGTTACGTTTGTGTATTCAGTCGATTTTTGTACTGTTACAGCCATTTCAAACCCTCCTTAACTCGGATGACATTCGATGTAACCCACAAGCTCTTCTTGCATACGGGTTGCACCAATTGACATCGATGTGAAAACTTGAGTCGCGTAGTTTTTGTCTGCGCGCTCGGAGATTTTAACGGTTGGCTCTGCACCAACGGCTAGTTTCATACCGGATTTTTGCCAGTACAAAACTTTATCGTCAGAATTAGAATCCACTGCAATACGTTCGGTGCGCTTAATCATAAAGCCCATGAAAGTATTTACTTCGCCAGCGACCAACGCCTTAACGGTGTTAAAGTCACTTGAAGTAATTTCAGTTTCAGCCAACAGATTTGACAGTTGCATAGCGTTGATGATCATGTAACGGTCATCGTCCTCTGCCTCATTCGCATCTAGGTTTTTCTTAGCCGCACGAAGCTTGCCAATGTTTAAGCCAGTGTCAGCCGCTGGTGAAATACCAACTTGGACATCGACAGTCATTGCCGCCGCATATGCAGTAGATGTGCCACCAGCAACGCCCGTAAAGGCAGTGCCGTCAGCCGCCGCCACGATAACGTCGTCCATAGAACGGCCCATTGCATTGGCACAGGCCGTGGAATACGGACCTGTTGGGTCAATTAACATACGAACACGATCCTCAGAATCAATGAGGTCGGCCCAGTCATAATCGACTAAAGAGACACGGCGTCTTGCGTGTGGGGTGTCCATACGCGGGGTGTCGGCGTGTCGTGAAGTGCGTTGTTGAGCGGACGTTGAACCAATCTGTTCAAAATAAGCGTTCTTGCCTGTAACTGTCTCTAAAGAAACACAGTCACGAAGGCGGGAACCCTTCTGTTGAACGAGGTGTTCGACGTTACCTTTATATTGCTCAACAAACGCAGTCGTAATTTGAACTGACATGGTCAATTCTCCTTTTGCGTTGGTTTAAAATAAAGATGGTTAAAGGGTTGCCCGGTGTCGGACCCTGCGCGGTCTATCCCGCCGTCTTGCCCAGACCCGCTTGGGGTTATCTGGTTTAGCTTGCGAGTTCAGTCCCGTAAGCCAATTCTGTCAGTCGCGTCAACTTTTGGTTGAGGACTTTATGTTCTGGATGCGAAGCGTCCATTAATCCGGGGTTAGACCGAATTGTAGCAATTTGCTCTTTCGCCATGTCTGGCGTCGTGCCGAATTGCCCCGCACTTTCGCTGTCTTTAAACTGTGGACCCTTGCCAAGGGCAACGCCAATTTTTGATAAAGCGTTAATTATTACAGGGTTCATTCCAAGGTTTGCTTGGTTTAATACATCGCGTAGCTCTTCACCGCCAAATTCTCGGACTGCCGAATTGGCGGCGGCGACGCGCTCATCAAAAGCGGTGCCAAATTTGCTTTGGAGTTCGCTATGCCATTGCTCATTTTGCTGGTCTATTGACTCAGATTGATCAACTTGGCCTTGGCCCATGCGCTCGACAAATTTGTCGTGCATGGCCTGTGCCATCGATGCAGGCATCTTGTTTTCGTAAGCAACTTCGCGGAACCAATCAGATAGGCCTTGATCATAATTCTCAGAACCTTCGGGAGCGTTTAGCTCATAGGCCGAAGCTTCATCCGGAGTGCCAAGCTTTGACCAGCCGTCCCACTCGCGTAAATCAGTGTCGGCGCTAGGCAAGACAACTTTGTCGGCACCAACAGCTTTTTCTAAATTTACGTAGCTTTCTAAAACGTCGCTTGGGCCGCTCCAGCCCTTTGCAGTGACAAGGTCGTCATAACCTTCGTTCCAAGAAGCGGGGGTTGACCCGGCGTCTTCTGGGTTACCCGCATCAAGTACGGACCCGTCTAGATCATTCGGCATTAATCGTTTCTCCTATTGCAAGTTTGGTTATTTGGTTTTCATCTAATGCGAGGATCGTGATGATCCGGCGCACCATGTCTCTGCCGCCTTCCATGTGCTGGAGTTCGGCGTTGTCTCTGAAACCTGACATCTGATACAGGCCAGAAACTTTCAGCATATCTTTAAAAATGATTTCACCTTGTGGCGTGTGGAGGAAAACGTCCCGATAAGCCTGCATGATTTCAGCTTGAACTTTATTTTGTTGTGGTTTGCTCAAATAAGGGCCTTTTCTAAAAAATCACAAAATTGCCAAAAACCTAAAAAAGCTTTTTTTTCAACTTTTTTTCTTTAATGACATCAATAACTTATTTTTTTAAAACGGCTAAAAACGCCTGTTTTGGCAAAAGCTCAAAAAGCAATGTGCTATAATAATGGGGTCGTTAAGAAAAAACGATTTTGCAGAAATACATTATAAATATGGAATTGTGTTTTTGTAGTCTAACCAAAAAGGAAAAGACTATGGAAACACCATACGTTGCTAAAGACCGCGAGAGCATTACTGCCGCTCTCATAAATCTTATTGGCGAAACTGTTTGCGTTAGCTGGGTTTCAGATCAAATCCAATTACGCAAATGCTTTGAGCCTCAAATTTCTGTTCAAGCAGAACTGGAGGGTTCAGCAAAAACTGAGAAATTTCGTGTTCTTGTTAATGATGACAGTTACACATATTTTTATGGTTATAACGTCTGGTCTGTTGGGCAAAATGTGGGCAAGAGAGCCGTAATTTTTATTGACAGATAAAAAAACGCCTCAAGCTAGAACTTGAGACGTTTAACTTAACAAAACAAAACAAAACAAAACTACATTAACACAATTCTATTTTACTACAAGACTGTTACCCCTGCGACGGCCCTAGCTGGCCCATTTCAGATATTTGCGCGACTTTAAGGGCGGCGTCTGCCGCTTGTGGCGCGGCTGACAATCCAGCCTGCATGGCCTCTTGCTGACCTCTTTGGTCGCGCATCCCAGCGATTTCGTCTTGGCTCCGCAAAATTCGTTGTGGTGCCCCGTTGGTATCGGCCAAAATGCGCGTGATTTCGTCAGTGTTAAAATTATCCATGACGCCCGGATCGACAGCCGCGATAGGCTGGACCATTTCAAGCGTCCGAAGTATTCCAACGCCCTCTTCGGCCTTCATGGCGCGAGATAGCGGGGAGACATATTCAATTTCGTATTCGCCGCCAGCCTCAATAAGTGCCGGGGGTAAGGGTGGGATTAAACCTTGAGAGTCGAGGATGTCGAACTCACGCTCAATCAGCGGCCCTAGCATCTCGGTTTGCTGCCTACCAATGGTTGGAGCTAATAAAGCGCCCTTTTCTTGAGCCCGTTGCAAAACTTCGGTCGCGGTCATAGATGGTGTTTCAACCAAGATTTGGAACAAAGTCACTAAAAAAGCGTCATTTATTACTCTTCGGCGTTGCTCCATCATCTCAAAGCCAATGTCTACCCGCGCTCCCGTTTGTAATGGCTGAATAGGCGGTTGGTTCCGGCCATCCATTCGTGCAAAGGTCGCCGCTCCGGGGTTCGTGTTTATGGGGAACATAACGCCCTCATCCGCGACTAAAAGGGGTGGATCGACTACTTTTTGCGCGGCACGTATAACCGTCTTTGACATCTCGTTGATCATTTTGATGTCCGGCAGGATTGTCATGCACGGGCTACGGCCATATGTCTCGCGTGGGCCCGTGACATAACGGCTGACGATGTAAGGCATGGTTTCAAACCCGCCTTCTTCGATCAAATTTTTTGTCTTAATTTCATAATAGCCAGAGAACCACGGCGTATTTTTGCGGTCGCGCCGGGTTGGATCACGATCTGTCCGAGGCATAACGACATGGAGAAGCTTAACTTTCTCATCGGGCTTGTCGTTTGCCGTCTTGCGTAAGTCGTCGGATAGGTCGCCGTCTTCAAACATTCGCATAGCTTGCCGGGCTGAGACTTCAAAGCGTCTAAAGACCGTGTCAATTTGACCATGCTCGTTCTCAGCAATAAAAGCGTCAGCCAAATGGATCGCCCGGTAGATTGCACCACGGGTCGGGGCTTCATCAACAAAAGTAATGCCCGTACCAAAAGCGCCGAGGCTCATATAGCCTTCATGGGTCTGCCCGGCAAAATTGGCCTTTGGCGAATACCGATGTGCGAACATTGTCTGTTGGACTTTGTCGAACCAAAGGCGGACTTCATCGTCTCTGTTTAATTCTGGGTTGGTTGATCTTAGCGTATGCCAAGTTGCACCGCGTGGGGTCAAAAGACTTTCGACAGCGGCGGAGAAACGCTCCAAAGCCAAAGCGGCGGTTGCGTCATAAAGTTTGTGGGTTCGCTTGTCGCCTTGGGTCCGTTCACCAGTGAACTCGGCAGACCTCGGCAAGACACGCTCGGCGATTTCTTCCCAATGGCTTTCCCAAGTACCGCGACCCGTTTTTAATGAATCGAAGCGTTTGAAAATTTCGTTGCTGTCCATATAGCTAGACCCCTAAAAATGTGTTTTTGCGTAAGGCATCTACGCCGCTGTTACGCGGGGTGCCCGACAATATTGTTGAGCCGTTTGTACCGCCGCCGCTGGTCGAAGCGTTGGCGCGTTGGGCTTGGTCTAGCCTGCCGCCCGGCGATGACGACGCCATCTTTGTGCCGCCAGATTGTTTCTTATTTCCGTAAGCACCGGGGACGCACATATTAAGCGCCCAACAAAGTGCGGCCAATGTTCGCACGGCCTTTAATGCCCTGTGAGCCCGTCAACATGGTTGATTGTCGGTTTTGTCTTTTCCGGCTTGGAGCAAGGACGGCCTCATCGCCGCCGAGATCGTCATCTATGTCTTTAGCTAAAGATGCCGTTTTTTTTGAATTGGCTTTTACTTTGCCAGCAACGGCGCGTTTTGGGTTGCTGGAAGAACCGCTGTCGTTAGGAGACGGTGTGCCTGCCTTACGTTTGTTATCGTTCATCAAAGCAAAGGTTCTGGCCGCACCGAGCGGGATGCCGCCGGGAATAATCGGTTGGGCGGCAGCTAAAATGCCTTCCCCGATTTGCCCTTTGTTATGCGGGGAAAAGGGGTTATTGGCGATGCTGACAGCTTGGTCCGCACTTAAATTTGTTCTATTTGGCGTCATTGACGGGTTAGCTTTATTCCCGTCATGGTTTCTGTTTTGACGAATGCCCCCGGCTGAACCGCCGCCATCGCCGCCGTCATTAGATTCACACATATTACGCGCCCAGCAATGTTTTGCCGACGTTAGCAGAGGCGGTGTCACCGCTTGAGCCCGTCAAAATTGTTGATTTGCGACCTTTAGCCATTAATCTCCGACGCCGGGTAGCCGTCGCGGCTTCGTTCACGGCGGGATCGTCTCGCGTTGGCAGCGGCTCGACAACCACAGGGGCTGGCATTGGGGGCGGTTTTGGCATTTTTGGGGCCAATGGTCCTACGCACATAATCGAAATCTCCATCGCGTTCTAATCGTGAGCGCGTCCATGAATAACAATGAAACTTTTTCCGGGTCGGGCCGTAGTCTTCAACTGTGGCCTCTTTGGTCGCACCTAACATCTCAAGCCATTTATGGGCGACGTCGTGGCCTTCCATGCTCCAGCAATCCGCTCTAACGGCTCCGTCAGCAACAAGGGCTGGTATTAATTCATTCCTTATGTGCCGGGTCACCGTCAACGCCACTTTGGGCCATCGATCTGTCGTGAACATCCACACACTCCAGAAATTCGGGCGCGTCATGTTTGCCCCCCACGTAGCGACAGGCATCACCCCAGAGAGCGCAACATGGGCCAGCCCGCCAGATACAGATATCCGCTGGGCTAAGTCTTCTGGTTTCCCCGTCCATGTCAGCGGTAATATTTCTTCAGCATCTAACGCCCTCATATTTCGGGCTATGTAAACCAAGTCGCCGTAACAGGCGGGGATGATTTCAGCCAAATGCGACATCCGGGGCCGTCATCACGGGTTGCCCATTCGATAGCCGCCCGGTTCTAGCAACCTGTCTAAAATCATCGTCATTATCGCGGAGCCCTAAAGCGCCGTATCTAAAACTATCGACGGCATGACTTGACCAGTCGTGGTTTGGCCTGTCTTTCCAGTCGCCAGTCCGGTCGTTAAACTGTCGGTGATAATGTCTCAGTGCCTTTAAGCCCTCGGCACAATTGCCGCGATCGTAATGGCACTTGGGGATTAACGCTCTGATCGCTTCAATGCCGTCCATGACGGCTAGTTTAGGTACAACGGTTGGGCGAACCCCCAAGCTCATCAGAATTTCATAGCGGCTGTTTCCCGATCCGAGTTCTCGGACCATAACGTCGTGGGGGAACAGATGCCGATCATAGGTATACGGCCTCGCCTGTAATTCCTTAATGTAGTGGTGTAATCCTTCGCCCGTATTTTCGTAGTAATCAATAACTCTGACGACGTTTTCACGCGGCAACTGTTGGTAAAACCAAATCGCCGTTGCGTCAGAAATGCCTAAGTCAAAGCTAGTTGTTACAGGGAGATTTGGCTCCCACGGCACAGAGCCGATCTGCCCCTTCGTATCGATGGCATCTAATTGCGTAGCAAAGAAAGCCCCGACCCTCGCGGCGCTCCAACTGACTTCAAATTCCTGTTGATATTGGCTTTCATCCATCGTCGCCTTGGCAGCATCAAGCTCTTTCTGAGCCAAGACCCCCGTCTCACTAGCCGGGAAACGCATGGCAAACCATTCGTCGTCGTCTTTTTCCATGCGCTCTAAAGCGTAATCGTAAATTTCCTTAAATTGGTTCTCGCCCTTCGGCGTCCCGATCCACAAACATTTTCCGGTCCCGAAATCTGAAAGGGCTGGCCTCACGATCTCCGGGTATAGCCGGGCGTTCATGTCGGCAAATTCGTCTAAACAACACGCATCTAAGCGTAAACCCCGAAGGCTGTCCGGGTTCTCGGCCCCTAGCAACCAGATCCGCTTCCCGTCCGGCAAGTCGCACCGCAACTCTGCTTCGTTAAACTTAACGCCCGGAATGACCCCGGCGTAATCCCGAAGCATTTGCCAAGCAATACGCTTACTTTGGCCGTAAGTCGGGCTAATATACGCCCCTTGAGCCCTTGGATGGGGACAAGTAAGGATTTCCTTCAAAAGCCAGTTAATAGCCATGACCGTTTTGCCGAAGCGTCTGTGACAACTGGCGACCGAAAAACGCTTATAACCCCGATCAAATTTTGCCTGCAATGGCCGGGGCTTATATGGGATTATAATTTTCTGGGTTTTAGCTATCGGCTTGCTCCCCAAAAAACATGATTAGCGCCTTCCGCTCACCACTATTTCGCGTTACTTGATGGGCATTATCGCGGCCACCAGAAAAGAATAATAAATCCAAATAATGAAAAATTGGGTTGTCGGGGGTATCCCTAAAATAAAAACCGCCCCCCGAAAATTCCTTGGGGTCTGTCAGCAAAATAGACGCCGAATATTTGCACCAAGCCATGTGGTCAATCGTGCCAGTGTCTTGATGCCAAGGGTGACCTTCCGGCCGATGCTCGACCCGGCAATACGAAGGCGAAACCGTCGATATGGGGGCAAATTCACGGATGATCCTAACAAGCCCAGAAACCTTCGGGTCTTCAAAATCTAAATATCCAACGGCCTCAGATAACGCATTTGCCTGTGCAACCGTAATTGCGCTCGGCAGACACGCCCTCAAAGCTAAACCAGCTTGCCGCCTAGACGCCGTAAGCTACTCCGAACTCCGGCAGGCTTGGCACGTTGATCCTCACGCCTTTTGGCGTCCATGTCCGGCACCTCAATCGTAAAAGCCTCATTGACGTTAGGCGTCGTTGGATCGTCAGCCTTAAAACTGCCGTCCGAATTATGAGCCCTCGCCCTACGACGGGCAGGCTCTTTCGTCGCCTTCTTTGTCTTCAATGCCATGATGATTTCCTATTTCAAATACGTTTTGCGCTTGGGCTTTAACAACGTCTTGCGAACTTTAGTTGGCTTGCTTGAATAATTTGCCATCAATAATCCTACTTCAATAAACTTTTAGAGTTCCGAGAACGGGTTCTTGATTTGCTCTGGACCCGCAAATTGCTTGGGCTGTTATTCCCCGGATTGCGATCCTTATGGTCAACGTCCTTGCCGTCGCCCTTGGATACCCGCCCCGTCTTTAAAAGCGTTCTACGG
>Ga0209816_1000720_pt1 | contig 25586 bp, 25 predicted proteins | sample CoawatmetaG01DNA_FD_187509 | JGI IMG/M metagenome (GOLD analysis project Ga0209816, IMG submission 187509) | Marine microbial communities from the West Antarctic Peninsula - Coastal water metaG017-DNA (SPAdes) (version 2) | ecosystem: Environmental > Aquatic > Marine > Coastal ...
CAGCAGTAATGAGATCAATACCAAACTTAACTATTGTTTGTCCTGCAGATTGTGCAGAAATTGTTAAGGTCGTTCATGCTGCTGCAGAGTTTAATGGACCAATGTATATAAGGTTAACAGGAGCTGTAGGAAATCCATCAGTTTATACTGAAGAATATGATTTTCAAATAGGTAAATCAATTACCCTCAGAGAGGGGACAGATATTACTATTTTTGCAATTGGCTCAATGGTTTATGAATCACTTGAGGCCGCTAAAATTTTAGATGGTTTAGGGATTTCATCCAAAGTTGTAAATATGCATACTCTAAAGCCATGTGATTATGATGCAATAGATCAAGCTATAGCTTCTTCAAAGGCTATTATTTCAGTTGAAGAACATTCGGTTGTTGGAGGTCTTGGAAGTGCTATAGCTGAATATAAAACACAATTCTCTAAGAGTCCAGCTCAGCTAATTCTTGGACTTCCTGATAAATTTGGCAAAACTGCGGAGTATAGGTTTCTTCTTGAAAAATATAGATTAGTGGGTGAAAAGATTGCTGTTGACATAGAAAATTTTCTGAAAAAAATTTAATCTAATGAATCAAGATACTTTTAATACTGATGAAATCATTAATTACTTAGAGATTACGCCACCATTTCTCATGATTGATCATGTGGAAAAAATTATTCCAGGAAAGAGTTGTTATGCAATAAAAAAACTTAAGCAAGAAGATTGGTTTTTTAACTGCCATCTAGAAAAAGAAAAGCTTATGCCAGGAGTATTACAAATTGAAGCAATGCTGCAAACACTTGTGCTTGTGATCTACACAATGGAAGGGCACAAAGGAAAGTTGTCTTTTGTTACAGATGTTAGTACAAAGTTACTGTCTAAAGTTTCACCTAATAGTCAGTTAGATATTTATGCTGATTTGTTGTCCTACAAGCGAGGAATAGCGAAAGGTTTTGTTAAAACTAAAGTTAATAATATAAAGGTATGTGAAGGTGAATTCACGCTGATATCTCCTCATGATATGCCAGTCCCAAGGATTTAATTAATATGAGTAATGTTTATAAAGCACTTATTGTCCGACAGGATGGTGGCAGTTTTAACCGGTCAATTGAAGAGCGTAATATTAGTGAATTACCAAAAGGTGAAGTTTTAATACGCGTTCACTTCTCTTCACTTAATTATAAAGACGGTCTTTCATGCTCAGGAGTTAGGACAGTAACTAGGCATTACCCACATACTCCTGGAGTAGATGCTGCTGGTGTTATTGAATCGACAAGTGATAATAAATTTAAAGTTGGTGACCATGTTGTAGTAATAAGTTTTGACCTTGGGATGAATACTCCAGGAGGTTTTGGTCAGTACATAAGGGTTCCATCTAGCTGGGTTATGCCATTACCAGATGGTTTAAGTTTGCGAGAGAGTATGATATTTGGAACGGCTGGTTACACAGCTGGTTATGCGTTAGAGCTCTTACAGAAGCAAAATATTTTTCCTGAGCATGGTCCTATCCTTATTACTGGAGCCTCTGGAGGGGTTGGAAGTCTATCAGTAGCTCTTTTGTCTTCATTGGGTTACGCTGTAAGCGCTTCAACTGGGAAGAGTGCTGCTAAAGACTTTTTAAAAAAACTTGGGGCGTCTGAAGTAATGGATCGTAAATCAGTTGATGATAATTCGGGAAGGTCTCTACTAAAAGAAGTTTGGGCTGGAGCAATAGATTCTGTTGGTGGCAATACCCTAGTTACAGCTCTTAATTCCACCAAAAAGCATGGAGTTGTTCTCTCAATAGGACTAGTTTCTTCTTCTAAATTGGAAGCAACAGTATTTCCTTTTATTATGCGTGGAGTAATTCTTCAAGGTGTTGCATCTTCGGAAACTTCAATGACAGATCGTATAGCAGTTTGGTCAAAATTGGCTAATGAATGGAAGCCAAAAAATTTGGAATATTTAGTAGATGATTGTAGTCTGGAAAATTTAGACTCTAAAATTGATAAAATTCTTTCTGGAGATATTTTGGGAAGAGTTGTAGTAGATATGCGCTCTTAGGTTACTTTAATAAATAATTGTTATGGAATGAATTTTATGAAAGAGGAAAATAAACTAGCCCTTTTTGGTGGTGAAAAAACAATTAAAAAGCCTTTTGCTAGATATAACCCAATTGCTATTGAGGAAAAATCTGCTGCAATAAAGGTTATAGAAACTGGAGTATTGTCAAAGTTTTTAGGAACTTGGAGCCCTGACTTCTTTGGCGGACCGAAGGTGCAGGAGTTTGAGAGACTATGTGAGTCATTCTTTGGTGTTAAGCACGCAGTTGTGGTTAATTCATGGACATCTGGCCTTATTGCTGCAGTAGGGGCAATTGGTATAGAGCCTGGTGATGAGGTTATAGTTACACCTTGGACGATGTGTGCAAGTGCAACAGCCATTCTTCATTGGAATGCCATTCCAGTTTTTGCTGATATAGATCCTAATACATATTGTCTAGATCCAAAATCAATAGAGTCAAATATTACTCCTCAAACTAAAGCAATTATGGTTGTTGATATTTTTGGCCATTCTGCAGATATGAAATCTATTTTGGCTATTGCTAAAGAGCATAATCTTAAAGTTATTTCTGATACTGCTCAAGCCCCAGGTGCGATGTATTATGGAGAGTATGCAGGCACTCTTGCTGATATTGGAGGGTATAGTTTAAATTATCACAAACATATTCATACTGGTGAAGGCGGTATTCTTGTAACAAATAGTGACATTTATGCAGATAAATTAAGGTTAATTAGAAATCATGCTGAAGCAGTTGTTGAAGCTAAAGGCGAAAAAGATTTAACTAATATGGTTGGTTATAACTTTAGACTTGGTGAAATTGAAAGTGCAATTGGAATAGAACAAATTAAAAAGTTACCAAGTCTTATAGGAAAGCGGCAAAAAGTTGCAGAGAGGCTGACTGAAGGCCTTGATGGCCTTAAAGGCTTGCAACTTCCCTTTGTAGAAAACCATTGCACTCATGTTTACTACTCCTATCCAATGGTTATAGATATTAAGTTGTTAAATATCTCAAAACATAAAATTGCTGAAGCTCTAAGTGCTGAGGGTATTGAAGGTGTTGGAACTGGCTATACAAATCTCCATCTTTTGCCTATGTTTCAAGAGAAAATTGCTTTTGGCTCAAAAGGTTTTCCTTGGAATTCTGAATTCTGTAAGCGTGATGTTGATTACTCTAAAGGCATATGTCCAATAGCTGAATCACTGCATGAAGATTCTCATATTTCTATTGGTGTTTGTCAATATGAGCTTGAAAATAGTGATGTAGATATGATAATTAATGCCTTTAAAAAAGTTTGGCTTAATCTAGACTTATTAAGGTGATCACCATATAAATTATCCTAGAATAAAAATATAATGAAATTTTTAACCTTTAAAGCTATATTGGACCATCTTAAATGACTAAAAAAGTCTTTTCATGCGTATTAATTGGCCTTGGAGATATTGGCTTAAACTATGATTTACATCAAGATCAAGACGAATATATTAAAACTCATGCAAGAGCATTTGCTTTAAATTCTGGGTTTGATTTAAAGGCAGGTGTAGATATAGATAATAAAGCTTGTAATATCTTTAGTGAAAGATATGCTATTGATTCTTATAATGAAATTGAAGATGCCCTGCTTCGTATTAAACCAGATCTAATAATCTTAGCAGTTCCAACTTCTCTTCAGATAGAATCAATCAGAAGAATTATAAAATGTTTTATCCCAAAAATAATTCTTTGTGAAAAACCTATGGGTAATAATTTAGCCGAAGGCAAGGAGATTGTAAGTACTTGTAGTAAATACAATATTAACTTGTATGTTAACTATGTCCGAAGATGTTTACCTGGGAGTAAAGAAGTTAAAGAAAGGATTGACAATGGCCTTATTAAGGCCCCTATCAAATGTGTTTTTTGGTACTCAAAAGGTCTTAAGCATAATGGCTCTCATTATATTAATTTGATGGAATATTGGTTCGGTAAGCTCCAAGCTGCCCAAGTAGTTAATAAAGGAAGAGAATTTCCAGGTTTTGGATTTGAGCCATATGCATACTTAAAATTTAATAACTGTGAAGTTAGTATCATTCCAGCATGGGAAGAATGTTATTCACATTATACGATTGAAATTATTTCCTCAACAGGAAGATTATATTGGAACCAAGATAATTTAGAATGGACAAAAGTTACTAAAAGCGAAAATTTTAAAGGATATAACTTTTTAGCAAATAAGTCAGAAAAATTATTCACGGGTGCAGCAAAGTATCAAATGCATGTTGCTGATGAACTTTATTTAGCATTGACTGGGGAGTTTAGTTCAATTTGCACAGGAGAGCAGGCTCTTGAAACGCTCTGTTCCATCGATAGTATATTAACAATGAATTAATGTAATGAACTTGTATGAATAAACTTGAAGATTTAATTGTACCTCCCTTAGCTGTTGTATGTCATGATGCAGGGTCAGCAAATGTAATTATTGCATGGTTAAAGTCGTATACAGGTGATTTTAGAGCTTGTATGGAAGGGCCTGCTAGGAATACTTGGAAAAAAAATTTTCCAGATTCTGAAATTTTTTCTAATGAAGATGTTTTGAAAGATGCAAAAACTTTACTTAGTGGAACTGGGAGTGCTGAATTAGAACATTTTTCTCGAATTGATGCCAAAAAGAAAAGTATAAAAACTATCGCTGTTATAGATCATTGGACTGACTATAAAGGCCGGTTTACTAGAGATGATAATGAAACATTACCAGATATAATTATTGTGACTGATGAATATGCATATGAGATGGCTCGAGATTGTTTTTCATCCAGCTCAGTTATTCAAGTGCCTAATAATTATCTCCAAAAAGAAGTCGAACTAGCCCAATCTTTAAGAACAAAAGAGTGCCGGGAAGTAATTGAAAATATATTAGTTATTGGAAGCCCTGAAAGAGATAAGTTACTAAGACCTAACTATCTAGAGTTTTCTGCTATTGAATTTTTAATGAGTAATCTAAATAAAATAAATCTCTCTAAACATCTTATCAATATAAGTTTGAGACTTCATCCTGCAGAACCTTTAGATAAATATGACTTTATGCAAAATAAATATCAGCATCTTGTTACTGAAATTAAAATTAGCAAAAATAATGAACTTTATGAAGATATAGCTTGGGCAGATCTTGTTGTGGGGCTAAGCTCGTATGCATTGGTAGTATCATTGGCCTGTGACGTTCCTACAATGTCAATTCTTCCTCCAGGGCCCAATCCTTTTGCACTGCCTTTTAAAAAAATTATACAGTTGCGAGATTAATACCTTCGTAGTTAACCAATTATTTGAAGTAGCAAGTATAATTTTACTAAATATAAACTATTTATACTAATGATTAAAAAACATGTCAAATATAAAAATTCTAACATTAAATAATACTGAAAAGCTAATTCGCCAAACTATAAACGAAGTTTATTTAAGTGAAGCTCAAGACAATAAAATACTAATATTATCTGAAGAAACTGTGTTGCTAGAAACTGGTTTAGATAGTTTAGGTTATGCAATTCTAGTTACAAGGCTAGAGGAAGAAATAGGTTATGATCCATTTACACTTTCAAGTGAAGCTTATTATCCATTAACCTATGGTGAATTAGTGCAATTCTATTTTGAGTACATGCCAAAATAATGCTTATTGATGAGTTGAGACATATTGATCCACTAAAAATAGCTATTATTAACGATACTGGTTCTTTTAGCTATGGAGAAATTCTATCTTCAGCTACTATAATCCAAAAAAAAATAAAAGGCCTTCGTGTTGGGTTAAATGTTAATGACGTTGTACAGGGAGTCAAAATTATTATTGCTGCTGATAATTGTGCAAAAGCAGTAGCATTTTTATCACCATCTATTCCCTTAGATACAATTAAAGTACTCATTCAGCAATTTAAAGCAGATATTTTATTGACAGACCATAATGTATCTTTTAAAAAAGATGGCTTTAACGCCTTTAGAAAGATAGATGAAACTGTCAAAGACTCTATCCAACCTATTCAAAATCATACAGAGTGGGTAATGAGTACTTCAGGCACAACATCAAGCCCAAAACTTGTTGTTCATAATTTAAAGAGCATTCAACGAACTATAAGAAAAATCCCATTAAAAGATAATATTCCAATTTGGGGTCTTTTATATGATTATACGAGATTTGCTGGAATACAAGTATTAATGCAAAGCCTTATATCTGGGGCAACAATTATTCAACCATCTGTATCTAAAGCCTTTGAAGAACAGCTTATGTTCCTAGCTGAACATGGATGCAATCATTTAAGTGGAACTCCAACTATGTGGCGTAAAATCCTTCTTAGTGGGAAGGCTAATATCTTGGCTCTGCAAAGAATTACTCTAGGTGGTGAAATAGCTGATGATAAAATACTTAATTCACTTAAATTAGCCTACCCAAATGCGAAAATTAGGCATATTTATGCATCTACGGAAGCAGGAGTTGGTTTTTCAGTATCAGATGGTAAGGCTGGCTTTCCAAGCTCCCTACTTACTAAAAATAATTATGAGGTTAAACTTAAAGTTTTAGATGGTAAGCTCTGGGTTAATAATGAATTAGTTAAAAATCAATATCTTAATAATAATGGAGTTGTGTCAATAGATGGTTGGATTGATACTGGAGACTGTGTAACTATAAGTGGTGATCGTTTCTTCTTTTTAGGCCGTGAATCTGGCGTTATTAATGTTGGAGGTAATAAGGTTCATCCTGAGCAAATAGAAGGAATAATATTATCTCATCCAGATGTTCAATTGGTACGAGTTTATGAAGTAAAAAATCCAATCACAGGTTCTTTAGTCGCAGCAGATATTGTTCTGGAAGGCGAAAAGTCATCTGGTTTTACTCAAGAGCTTAAGGCTTACTTGCGCCCCAAACTTGAGCGCTATCAGATGCCAGTATCTATAACAATTTTAGAAAATATGGAAGTATCAAATGGTGGAAAAATCAAAAGATAATTACGATAAAAAAAATGTCATCATCACTGGAGCTAATAGAGGCTTAGGTATGGCAATACTTGAAAGATTAATAGATAAAAATTATATTATTCATTGTGTTTGTCGCTCATTAACTCCCAAGCTTGAGTATTATTTAGCTTCAAAAAAAAATCAAGTAATCTTACATATATTTGACCTAGAATACTTAGATGGTATTCCTGATTTAGTAGCCAAAATTTGTAAGCAATATGGCCCAATTTATGGGCTTATCAATAATGCTGCAATTGGATTAGATAGCCTATTAGCGACACAACATCAGTCAGATATTCATAAAATTTTGCGTGTCAATCTTGAAGCTCCTATTATTATGACAAAGTATTCTTGCCGCTCAATGCTTGCCAAAAAAAGTGGTCGAATAATTAATATCTCTTCAATTATTGCTCAAACTGGATTTAATGGATTAGCAGCGTATGCATCCACTAAAGCAGGCTTAGAGGGCTTTACACGTTCACTTTCGCGTGAGCTAGGTCGAGCTGGTATTACAGTTAATTGCATTGCGCCAGGCTATATGGAGACTGAAATGACTTCTGGACTTGATAGCAAGAAATTGGAATCAGTACGAAGACGAACTTCACTTGGACTTCCATTACCTAAGGATGTTGCAAGTGCTGCGGAGTATCTATTATCTGAAGATAGTTCAATGATGACAGGAACTATAATGACAATTGACGGTGGTTCAACTGCTTAATGAATTCATTAAAAAAAATTCGTCTTGAAATTTCCCATAATCTTACAAAGTTAGGTGGTCAAGGGCCAATTCTTGTTCATAGTGATGTCATGGGTGCATTAGGCTTAATTGAAAAAAAATTTAATTCATTAGAAATATTAAAAAGTCATGTAGCTAGTATCGAGGAAATAATAGGGGAAAGGGACGCATACTTTCCTACGTTTAATTATGATTTTCCTTTGTCACATAACTTTAATGTTGAAACGGATCCATCACAGGTTGGAGTATTATCTGAATATTATCGAAAACATGTTTCAAGCTGGAGAAGCTCAACTCCTATTTTAAGTGTATGTGGAAAAAAAGCGTTAGATATTAATGAAGTTGATCCTAAGAAACTAACAACTATAGATCCATTTGGAAATAACTCATTTTTTGATTACCTTTATAAAGCAAGAGGACTAGTTTTTTTTTATGGAGCAAGGATTGAAACCTTCACTGGTATTCACTTTGCTGAACAACTTTCTGGTGGCCCACTTTATCGTTATGATAAGTTCTTTACTGGAAAGGTTAGTTGCATGAATGGACAAATAGCTAAAACTAAATTGAAATACCATGTTCGACCTTTGGGGCATTTAGTTGAGTATGATTTTGACAAAATTTGGAGCATGATTTGTAAAGAAGGATTAGGGTATGAGCTTAATATTTCTTCCGCTACAATTAAAGCTTTTAACTTTCACTCTGTTGTAAATTCTTTGCTTTCAAAAATTGCAGTCAATCCATTTTATATGCTCACCCAGGAAAATTCTGTAATTTGGGAGAAAGAGTATAATCTTATTGGAAGAAGGTTTATATCGTCTGATTTTGAGTAGAAGTAAGTATTTATATATGAAATTTTCCAAACTAGAAGCCATTTTTTTTGATCCTATATTATGCCTTTATAACTGTTATTAATAAAATATGATCGATAAAATAAATCCACTAGTTACAATTGGTCTGACAACTTACAATAGGCCAGATTTTTTAATAGAAGCTGTTAATTCAGTTTTAAATCAAAAATATAAAAATTTTAAATTAATAATAGGAAATGATTACCCTGAATCTAAAGTTACATTTGCAGATCTTGGAATTGATGAGGACCCAAGAGTTAAAATCATAAACTATAAAGAAAATAGTGGTGGTGAAATTAATAATTTAAACTATTTATTGAGTCAAGCAAATAGTGAATGGTTTACATGGCTCGCTGATGATGATGTTCTTCATAGTAGTTTTTTGGACTCAATGATTCAGACTTTGAAGAATTCGGGCGATAATTTAATTGGAGTTTACGGTACATATGTGTCTGGATTAAATCCAAGCGATGAATTTTTTAATAAAGATATCACTAAAAACTTTATGAATTTAAATAGTGTAGACTTTATATCAAAATATCTTTCAAAAGATTTTAATTTAGTTGGCTGCTATGGTTTGATGCGCACTGATAAATTAAATAAAATAGGTGGATTTCCTTCTTTGGGACCTTCAGAGGGGTCTTATTGCGATACTATAATTCCAATTCTATTGTCTGAGTATGGATATATTAATGTGATTAATGCCCCATTAATTTATTTAAGGACTCATGATAAGTCTTATTCATCTAACATCGCTAGTTTGAATTACTATACATCTGCAGAATCGGATTTTTTAGAAAAAATATCTACTGTTTGCGATAACGTGTCTTCAAAATCTTTTAAAAATAAATGCATCTATCTAATGGTTCATTGGTTTACAGCAAATGAATTTTCAGTACTATATAGAGGTACACAAGAATTAAAGACTTACCAAAAATTTTATTTGGTAATAAATCTAATAATTTACCAGATAAAATTTAATTATCCAAGAATTAAAATTAGGTACTGGTTACATCATACTTTGCACATATTCAAAAATATTTTTAGCCTTTTTCTTCAGTTAATTAAATCACTAAATACTTATAAATAAATATATTAATTTTTTTCTGGATAGTTATTTTATAAAACATAACTATAAATTTCTATTTATGACATTATGCGTTTACTTTCTTTAAGGATATTTGTTTTAATAGTAAAACAAATAATTAAAAAACTATTAAATAGTTGAGTTTAATCATTCTTGAATAAGGAGCAGATTATCGCGTATTCTATATATAATTATTTCTTTTTTTTGTTCTAAACTACTAAGTATTATGAATATTTCTATAATTGGATTTGGATATATTGGCGCAGTGATTGGTGCAGTTTTATCTAATTCTGGCAATAAAGTTGTAGCAATTGATACTAATAAAAAATCTATCGAAAATTTAAATAAAGGACTTTGTGACATACCAGAGCCAGCATTAAAAAATCTTGTTAAAAAAGGAGTTGAAAATGGAACACTTTCAGGTACCTTAGACTATGATTCAATATCTAGTAGCGAGGTAATTTTAGTAACTGTTGGAACTCCTCTTTCAGATCAGTTTAACGCAGATTTAAGTGCTATTAGATCAGTATTCTTTAATCTCGCTAAAAATGTTAAATCAGGTCAAATTGTTATGGTTAAAAGCACTGTTCCACCGGGCGTAACAAGACAAATGGCACTTGAGTTTTTTGGAGAAAGAGACGATATTTATGTTGGCTTTTCTCCAGAGCGTCTGGCAGAAGGTAATGCAATTAGTGAGTTTAACTCGTTACCTATTGTTGTTGGAGGCGTCAATGATTCTAGTACTGATAAATGTGCAGAATTTTGGAAAAAAGTACTAGATGTTGAGGTGTTGAAAGTTTCCTCGTCTGAGGCTGCTGAACTTGTTAAATTAGCAGATAATCAGTGGATTGATTTAAATATTGCTCTTGCACATGAATTAGCAATTTTATGTGACAGCCTTCCATACAACATAGATATTTTGGAAGTTATTAAAGGTGCAAATACATTAAAAAAAGGTGAGCATTATGTAAATATTCTTACCCCGTCTATTGGAGTTGGTGGCTATTGTTTAACGAAAGATCCTTGGTTTTTATCAGCACTAGCTTTAAGTAATAAAGTAGAAATTAATTTACCTAAATATGGAAGAAAGGCGAATGATAAGATGCCTTTTTATGTTGCCTCAAGTGTTAATGAGTTCTTGAGTGAAAAATATATTTCACATACTAAGGTGAAAATTGCTATTTTAGGCTATTCATTCAAAAGTAATTCTGGTGATGTTAGATTTACTCCAATGAGAGTTTTTATTAAAGCTCTTTTTGATCTAGGATATACTAATGTGCATGTCTATGATCCCACAGTTAGCCTTGATTCAATTGATGATCAAAGGGTTAATTATGAGTTGTCATGGGAAAAATGCCTTAGTGATGCTTCATGTGTAGTATATGGTGCATCCCATGATGAAATAAAAAAAATAACAACAACTCAACTTTCAAAATTAATGAAATCTGGGGGCCTTGTATACGATGGTAGAAGGTATTTCAATAAGCCTGAAATAGATGAATTACTTAAACATGGTTTTCATTACAGTGGCGTTGGTCGAACATTTAATATTAATTAGTTAAGGCTCAAAATGAATAATAATAAAGTAATGATTACTGGCGTAGCTGGACTTATTGGTAGTCACTTGGCTGAGAAACTTTTGGATTTGGGTCATGAAGTCCATGCTTTAGATACTGCTGATCTAGAAACAAATATGAATTTAGTTAATGTAAAAAATCATGAAAATTTCAAGTACTACCAGAATGATATAAGATCAGATAGTGGGTTACGTGATTTTTTCCAATCTGATGCATTAGTTATTTATCATTTAGCTTCTATTGTTGGAGTAAATAAATATATGGAGGACCCACTAAGCTTAATTGATATTAGTGTTATCGGAACTCGAAATCTTATAGAGTTATGCCAAAATAGTAATATAAGAATGCTTTATGCTTCCACTTCAGAAGTTTATGGAAGAAATACTAAAATTCCTTGGCCAGAAAATGAGGATAGAGTTCTTGGTCCTACTAATGTTGATAGATGGTCATATTCAACTTCAAAAGCCCTATGTGAGCATATGCTATTTGGAGTTCATCATAAAAATGGATGGCCAATGAGTATCGTTCGCTTCTTTAATGTATACGGGCCAAGACAAAATCCAATATATGTCGTATCAAAATCGATTTATAGAGTTTTGAATGAAAACTCACCAGAGCTTTATGATGGTGGAAACCAAACTAGATGTTTTACTTATATTGAAGATGCCATTGAAGGGCTTATATTAGCTGCTTCAGTTGATAAAGCTATTGGTGAGGTAATAAACTTAGGTAATCCAGTTGAAAATTCAATGGCAGAAGTTGTAGATGCAGTTTTAGATTCAGCAAACTCACTATTAAAGCCAATTTCAATTAGCACAATTAAGAGATATGGTAAAGTCTATGAGGATATACCACGTCGAGTACCTAAAGTAGATAAGGCTTATGAACTTCTTGGATGGAAGCCTAAAACAAGTATGAAGGAGGGTGTTAAAAAAACAGTCTTATGGGCAAAAAATAATCCTTGGTATTTAGAATAATGAAAGGTATTGTTCTTGCGGGAGGTTCTGGAACTCGCTTATTTCCTCTTACAGCAGCCATAAGTAAACAGCTTCTCCCAATATATGACAAGCCAATGATTTACTATCCTATATCCGTCCTAATGCTATCTGGAATAAGGGATATATTAATTATTTCGACCCCACATGATTTGCCAGTTTTAAAAAAATTATTAGGTAATGGAGATAAGTTTGGCGTTAACTTTACTTTTGCTGAACAACCGTCACCTGATGGCCTGGCCCAAGCATTTCTTATAGGCGAGGAGTTTATTGGTAACGATAATGTATGCCTAATATTAGGCGATAATATATTTTATGGGCAAGGTTTTAGTGAGATCTTAAAACAGTCTGCCAACCTTGTGAAAGGTTGTTCAATTTATGCTTATCCTGTAGCTAATCCTGAAGACTTTGGTATTGTAGAAATAAGTTCCAGTGGAAAGGCGATTTCAATAGAAGAAAAACCTGCTGATCCTAAGTCAAATTTCGCTGTTACAGGTCTTTATTTTTATGATAATGATGTTGTTAACATGGCTAAGTCAGTTAAGCCATCAGCCAGAGGGGAATTAGAAATTTCATCGATCAACCAACTTTATGTTGAAAGAGGAGATCTAAGTGTTCAGTTATTGGGTAGAGGCTTTGCTTGGCTAGATACTGGAACACACTCAGCAATCCTGGAGGCTTCTCAATTTGTTCAAACTCTTGAAAGGCGCCAAGGTTTTAAGATTGCGTGCCTTGAAGAAATTGCGTGGAGGATGAATTGGATTAGTGATGAATATTTGGATAACTTAGCAAAATCCCAATCTAAAAATGACTATGGTAAATATCTTAGTCGAATTCTTCAGGAAGACTTAAATTCAAACCTAACGAGCCATAGTTATTGACTTTTTTACACTTACTTTTGGTTTTTTTCTTATATAATTCACACTCAAAATCATAACTTTAAGAGCCCCCTCTTATGACAACTTGTTTAATATGTGAAAAACAATTTCAACCTTTTGTCAACTTTGGTGATATGCCTATAGCAAATGCCTTTTCTACAATAGAACAGCTTGATAATGAATACACTTTTCCAATGCAAGTAGGGTTTTGCTCTAATTGCAATATGGTTCAGTTGGTTGAGCAACCTAATAGAGAAAAAATGTTTCATGAAAACTATGCTTTCTTTTCCTCTACATCAAGTTATATGAAAGAGCATTTTAAGAAATTTTCAAAATCTATATCTGTGCTACAAGATTTAGATAAGTCATCATTTGTTGTAGAGTTGGGCTGTAACGATGGAATACTTTTAGAGAATTATGTTAATGATGGTATTCCTTGTCTTGGTATCGAGCCTTCAAAAAATGTAGCTGATGTTGCAGCAAGTAAAGGTATTGAGGTTATAAATCAGTTTTTTGATGAAGAATTAGCAGATAGCATTCTTAAAACTTACAAGAAAGCAGACGCAATTCTAAGCGCAAATGTAATTTGTCATATTCCTTATATGCACTCAATATTTGGAGGTGTTAAAAACTTATTAAATGAAACTGGAGTTTTTGTTTTTGAAGACCCTTATCTTGGTGAGATTATTGAAAAAACTTCATTTGATCAAATTTATGATGAACATGTTTTCCTTTTTTCGGCATTGTCTGTAAGTTTTCTTTCAAACATGCATGATCTTGAGCTTATAAATGTTGAGCCACAAATTACACATGGTGGCTCTATGCGATATACAATAGCTCATAAAGGCTCTAAAGTAATTTCACAGAATGTTACTACTTTAATTGAACGAGAAACTGAACTAGGACTAGATAAAAAAGATTCTTATTTAGGCTTTACTGATAGCGTAAATAAGGTTAAGAATGATCTGATTGACTTGCTAACTAAGTTAAAAAATGAGGGTAAAAAAGTAGTTGCATATGGTGCAACTTCCAAAAGTACTACGGTAACTAACTATTTTGGCATTAGCCCTAATCTTGTTGAATGTATTTATGATAACACCCCTATAAAACAGAATACTTTTTCACCGGGAGCACATATTCCAGTTTTACCATATGAACAATTTAGGGAAAGTAATCCAGACTATGTTTTACTTTTTGCCTGGAATCATTCTGCTGAAATAATGGAAAAAGAAAAGGACTATATGAAAAATAGACATTGGATCAATTATGTGCCTCATGTTAAAGTAATTTAGTATGATTTTTTTTAGTAATCCATCTGCTCAATTTAAAAGCTACCAGTCTGAGATTGAGGAAGCTGCACTTGGAGTAATGAGGGGAAATAGCTACATTCTAGGCAAGCAAGTCGCGACTCTTGAAGATGAATTTGCTGATTTTATTGGAGTATCTAATGCGGTTGGAGTGGCAAATGGGACTGATGCAATTGAATTAGCCCTGCGAGCTCTAGAAATTGGTCCAGGAGATGAAGTCATTACAGTTTCTCATACTGCAGTTGCTACAGTCGCAGCTATTGAGTCTGTTGGTGCAAAGGCAGTATTAGTAGACATAGAGTCAAAATTCTATACGTTAGATCCACTCCAACTTAAAGAAGTTCTTACAAAAAAAACAAAAGCGGTTATCGCTGTCCATTTGTATGGTCAGGCAGCAGATCTAGAGTCAATTGTTTCTTTTTGTGATTTAAACTCTATTTATTTGATTGAAGATGTATCGCAAGCTCATGGTGCCAAATATAAAGGCCAGCGATTAGGGAGTATTGGAATCATTGGGTGTTTTAGTTGCTATCCTACTAAGAATCTAGGTGCAATTGGTGATGCAGGATTGGTAACAACGAATGATAGTAGTTTAGCAAAAAAAATTAAGATGTTAAGGGAGTATGGGTGGAATAATCGTGTTAGCGAGTATCCAGGAAGAAATTCCAGGCTAGATGAATTACAGGCATCAATTTTACGAGTTAAATTAAGACATTTAGATCTAGATAATGCAAAAAGACGTGATCTAGCAGAATATTATGATTCAAATTTACTTGATTTTCCATTTATTCTTCCTAAAATACGTGAAGATGTTGAGCCAGTTTTTCATCTTTATGTTGCTCAGGTTGAGAATCGAGAGTCTTTAATGAAGTTTTTAGTTAAAGAGGGGGTTCAACTTGGTATCCATTATATCTTGCCAATTCATCTTCAGCCGGCATATATAAATCTAATAAAAACTTCTAGTAATATGAATATCACTGAAGGCATTTCTAAAAGAATTGTTTCGCTTCCAATGTACCCAGAGTTTTCATTAAATGATGCTAGTAAAGTTGTCAATGGAATAAAAAAGTTTCTCAATTAATTATTCAATATTGAAATTATAATTTATGAAAATATTAGTTTTTACTTCAAAATGGGTGGGTCTTAAATTATTAGACACATTGTTTTTGAAATACAATAAAGATGATTACTTGTTTATTGTCACTGAGCGTGATTCTGAGAAAATTATTCAACTAATTGAAATGAATGGGCACGAATACATGTTACTGAATGATTCAACAATTAACTGGCTTGAGTCACAAGATGAAAAATATTTTGATTGGCTATTAAATCTTTGGGGTGGTTATATATTTTCTGAACAGTTAATTTCTAGAGCTAAAAAAAGTTTAAATATTCATCCTTCTTTCTTGCCTTATGGAAGAGGAAGTGATTCAGTAGTTTGGGCTATTAGATTCTCCCATAAAGCTGGTGTAAGCTTACATCAAATCACTAAAAATCTTGACCAGGGTCAAATCTATTATCAAGAGAAAGTTAGCTATGACTTCCCAATGACTGGGGGTGAGCTTTATAAGGATGTAATTGATACTTGTCTTAAAGTTTTTGATGAAAAATGGCCAATTCTAAGATTAGATAAAAAATTTGATGTAATTCATAATCCTGAAACTCAAACTACTATTTTTAAAAGAAAGGATTTGTTTAAAGATGGAACTATAGTTCTAAATGAAGACAGCGACTCAAAAGAATTGTTATTGAGAATATTGGCACATGATTTTGGTGGTAAATATAGTTTTAAAGTATTAAATGATAATAAACTATATTCATTAAAGCTAGAATTTAGAGAGATTGATCAGGAGGCTAATAATGAATGAAATATATATGGCTGGTCCTTCTGTTACAAATGAAGATATAGAAATTGTCCTCGACTCCCTTAAGACTAGTTGGTATGGCAAAAATATATACCATTATGTAGAAACTTTTGAAAAAGACTTTGCAAAATATCATGATCGAAGTTTTGCGCTCATGACTCCTAATTGCACTACTGCTCTTCACCTGCTTTTAGATGGTCTTGGTATTGGGGTAGGTGATGAAGTTATTGCTCCAGAATGCACTTGGATAGGTTCTGTAGCATGTGTGAAATATCAACGTGCAACTACTATCTTGGCAGACATTGATCCTGTATCCTGGTGCTTGACAGCCGAAAGTATTGAAAAAGTTATCACACCACTCACGAAAGCAGTAATCGTAGTTGACCTTTATGGAAATATGCCAGACTATGAGGCTATAAAAAAAGTTTGTGATAAACATAATATTTATATGATAGAGGATGCTGCTGAGTCCTTAGGGTCAATATATAAAGGGGTTAGGGCAGGTAAGTTTGGAATTGGTTCAACTTTTAGTTTTCATCGTACCAAGACTATAACTACTGGTGAGGGTGGAATGCTATTACTAGATGATGAAGAGCTTTACGAAAGATGTAAGTTTTTAAGAGACCATGGAAGAGTCCCTGGCTCATATTTCAATACAGAAATAACATTTAAATATATGCCGTTTAATATTCAGGCGGCATTAGGTTATGCTCAATTTAAACGAATTGATGAATTAGTAGGAAAAAAGCGATGGATATTAAATGGCTTTAAAGATCGTCTAAAGGACATACCAGATTTGCTTTTAAATCCTGAACCTAATCACGTTACTAATGGAGCTTGGGCACCTGCACTTGTCTTTGGAAAAAGCCATGGAATGACACGTGATTTGGCACTGTTGGAGATACCTAAAATGAAATTACCTGTTCGTCCATTTTTTTACCCATTAAGCTCACTTCCAGCATTTGACCAGGAGGATATGGGCAGAATAAATAATCCAGTGGCATATGATATTTCATCACGAGGGATTAATTTGCCCTGCGCATTAAATCTAACTGAAAATGACTTGGACCGTTATAGCAAGGGTATCCATGATTTATTAGCAGTTCATTGATTATGCAAAATTATAATAAATTGAATACTATTGACTCAATTAAACTGATTGAAGTACCCAATCATATTGATGATCGAGGCAATCTAACAGTTTTACAGGGCGATGGCCTAGTTCCATTCAGTATTTCTAGAGTTTTTACAGTAACAGCTTCGACAAATTCAGTACGTGGTCAGCATGCCCATAAAAGATGCAGTCAGTTTATGGTTTGCCTATCGGGTAGTATCGAGGTTGTTTGTAATGATGGGGTTAAAGAGATTAACTATATTTTGGATAGACCTAATTTAGGTTTGATGATGCCACCAGGTATATGGGCAGAAGAGATATATAAAAAAGACCAAAGCATCTTGATGGTGTTATGCGATTTTCCATATGATGAAGAGGATTATATCTATTCAGTTAGTGAGCTTATTAAATTTAAAGGGAGTGGCAGTTAATGAAAAAAATTAAGATTCAAGAAAAAGAAATCATTTCAAAAGATGAATTTTTAGCTATTAATAAAGATGCTAGGCAAGCTATGAAAAATGATTTACAGCTTAACGAAGATGCAAAAAAAATATTAGCACGTGCAGATAAATATAGGTGGATTCATCAATCTTCTTGGTTAGGTGAGCCATTATTAAATCTTCCACAAGATATGTTTGCAATTCAAGAAATTATTTGGAAAACAAAACCTGATTATATTGTTGAAGTTGGAGTTTGCTGGGGGGGGAGTATCTTATTTGAGGCAATGCTTCTAGATTTTATTGGTGGAAAAAAAATCGTTGGAATAGATATATTTATACCTAAAGATTTAAGAGAAAGATTGAGTTCAAATAAAAAACTTATAGGTAAAATTGAGCTAATTGAAGGAGATAGTACATCAGAATCAACCATACAAAAAGTAAAGTCAATTTTGAATAGTTCAACAAATACACTTGTGATTCTTGATTCACACCATACTCACCAACATGTTTTAAATGAATTAGAAGTATATTCTCCACTTGTTGCTAAAGGTAAATATTTAATTTGTGCTGATACTATTATAGACCATCTTCCGAATCAAGAGCATCGTCAAAGACCTTGGGGTCCTGGTAATAACCCTGGAACTGCTGTTAAAGAGTTTCTAATAAAAAACGAACGATTTTCTGTAGATTCAGATTTAGAGGAAAAATTATTATTTTCCTGCCATCCTGGTGGCTATTTGAGGGCAAATTCATGATGAAAATTTTAGTAACAGGCGCTCTTGGACATATTGGATCGTATTTAATAAGAGATCTTGGTAATCATTTTCCTGGAGCCAGTGTTGTTATGATTGATAATATGATGACTCAGCGCTATTCTTCTTTGTTTGATCTCCCAAAAAATGCAAATTATGAATTTATTGAGGGTAATGTTTCAACCATGGAGTTAAATGAAATTTTCAATCAAACAGATGTGGTCGTTCATTTAGCGGCAATAACTGATGCTGCGGATAGTTTTGATAAAGCAGCTGAAGTTGAAGATAATAATTACATTTCTACTCTTAAAGTTGCAGATGCTTGCTTAGTTACTGGGACAAAGTTAATAACTTTGTCTTCGACCAGTGTTTACGGTACGCAAAATGAAATTGTAGATGAAGATTGCTCAGAAGATGAGCTGCAGCCTCAAAGTCCTTATGCTGAGACTAAACTAAAAGAAGAAGAGTTAATTTCTTCACTTTGCAATAAGAAAGATCTTAAGGCAGTTACTTGTCGATTTGGCACTATTTTTGGTATATCTCCTGGTATGCGATTTCATACTGCTGTAAATAAATTTTGTTGGCAGGCTTCTATGGGTCTGCCAATCTCAGTTTGGACTACTGCTTATGATCAAAAACGGCCTTATTTAGACCTCCAAGATGCCTCAAATGCAATAGCTTTTATTATTAAAAATAATATATTTGATGGTAGAATTTATAATGTTCTCACTACAAATGTAACTGTTCGTCAAGTTGTTGAAACTGTTAGGGAATTCGAGCCGAGCCTTGATGTTGAATTTGTTGATAGTAAAATTATGAATCAATTGTCTTACGAGGTTTCATGTGATAGATTCAAATCACTTGGTTTTGAATTTACTGGAAGCTTAAGACGTGGAATTAGTCAAACTATATCTAAATTAAGATAAAAAGAATGGGAATAGGAATTGAAATTCATAATTTAGCTAAACAGCTTTGGCCAATAAATCGAAGCGTTACAGGCGAAGGTGTTCGAGAAACACTAGGTATCATTGCAAAACACATTCCTGGTCTTAAAATCCATTCAGTTAAAACTGGAACAAAGGTTTTTGATTGGGTGGTTCCAAAAGAGTGGCATGCAAACGAAGCTTATATTGTTACTCCATCTGGTAATCGTATATGTGACTATATGGATAACAATCTTCATCTTGTTGGATATAGCACTCCTTGTAATAAAATTATTCCTTTAAGTGAATTGCAAAAGCACCTTTATTCTCTTCCTGAGCAGCCTGATGCTATTCCTTATATTACCTCATACTATAAGGAGCGCTGGGGATTTTGTATTTCTGATACAGAAAGAAAACAGCTTGAAGATGGCGATTACCAAGTAGTAATTGATAGTAAATTATTTGACGGAGTGCTCAATTATGGTGAATTGCTTATTGAAGGTAAAAGTAAAGATGAGGTCTTTCTGTCTTCTTATGTTTGTCACCCTTCTATGGCAAATAATGAGCTTTCAGGCCCAACAGTACTAACTTTTCTTACTAAATGGCTATCAGATTTAGAAAGTAGAAAATATAGTTATCGGATTGTCCTAATACCTGAAACGATTGGCTCTATAACGTATTTATGTCAACATTATGAAGAAATGAAAAAAAACGTAATAGCTGGATTTAATATTAGTTGCGTTGGAGATGATAGAGCTCACTCATTTTTACCTTCTCGAGCTGGCAATACGATTAGTGACAAGGTTGCTACTCACGTCCTTAAATGGCTAGCGCCAAATTATATTAGCTATAGTTGGGAAGATAGAGGAAGTGATGAAAGACAGTATTGCGCGCCAGGAGTAGATCTGCCCATTGCATCAATTATGAGATCAAAGTTTGGTGAGTATCCTGAGTACCACACATCACTTGATAACTTAATTAACGTTGTAACCCCTAGTGGCTTGGAAGGGGGTTACTTAGCACTTAAATTTGCGCTTGAGTTGATAGAAAAGAATGAAAAACTTAAAGTTACTGTTTTATGCGAGCCACAATTAGGTAAGCGTGGCTTATATCCCACATTATCGACTAAAAAAAGTGGAGATGAGGTTCGTATGATGATGAATTTTATAAGCTACTGTGATGGAAGTAAAACTCTATTAGAGATTGCTGAAATAATTAAAATTCCTGCTTGGGATTTGTATGGGCTAGTTAAAAAATTAAAGAGTCATAATCTAATAGAAAGTGTAAATTAAACATATATTCCTATTCCTCATTAATAGTAGCGGCATATTGAAAAAAATGAATTCAATAAATAACGTTATAATTATAAAAGATGAGTTTAATTTGGTATATGAAAAATCATTAGAAACTTTGTTAAAAATTAACACAAATGTAAAATATGAATTTAAAAAATAGATTAAAAAATATAGTTAAGTATATATTACATCATGTAAATTGGATTAATGCAGACTGGGAAGATAAATCTCTTATTATGCAGGCCAAAATACTAATGGCCTCAGATTACTGGAGAGAGGCTGGGTCAAATCTTCAGTTAAACTCTAAAGAATACAGAGTTTATTCACAATGGGGAGATGATGGAATAATCCAATATTTAGTTCATCAGCTAAATATTGAAAATAAAAAATTTATAGAGTTTGGAGTTGGAAATTATTTTGAAAGTAATACTCATTTTCTTCTAGTTAATAATAATTGGTCTGGATATGTAATTGATGGCTCTCAAAAGTGTATGGATATTGTAAAGAATAGCCAATTTTTTTGGAGATATGATTTAAAGTTAAAGACTGCATTTATTGATAAGGATAATATTAATAATCTTCTCAGTGAGTCAAATTTTTCGAATGTAGGTTTACTTCATATCGATCTTGATGGAAATGATTATTGGATTTTAGATGCTATTGATATTGAAAAATATAATCCAGATATTTTAATATTAGAGTACAACTCTAATTTTGGTGCTGAAAGACAAATAACTATTCCTTATAATCCCTTATTTAATTGTATTGATGAACATCATTCTGGACAGTATTTTGGTGCATCATTGGCTGCATTAAATTCACTTGCATTGGATAAGGGATACTATTTTATTGGATGTAATTTAGCTGGGAATAATGCATATTTTATTAGGGATAAATATCAATCAGTCATTAAGCCTGTTGATGTTAACAAAGGTTTTATTTCTTCTAGAGCAAGAGATGAGCGCGACTCTAAAGGGAATTTACTTTTTTCGTCAAGAGAGAGCTCTATAGAGGCTATTCGAGGTCTTCCTGTATTTAATGTACTTTCAAAACAGATCGAAAAATTTTAAGTTTTTTATAAGCCACTAATTCTAATCATAATTTCGCCTGAACATATGATTATTTGAAGTTATCCTATTTAACAATAATGAAATTTACAATAATTACACCAAATTATAACGGATCTAAATATCTTGAAAAGTGCATTGAGAGTGTGCTTAGTCAAAATGTAGACTTTGAACATATCGTTGTTGATGGAGCGTCTACAGATTCTAGTTTAAAAATTTTGAAAAAATATCCCCATTTAAAGGTTATAAGTGAAAAAGATCTGGGTATGTATGACGCTGTCAATAAAGGAATAAATATGGCTCGAGGTGATATTATTTCTTATATAAACTGTGATGATAGGTATCCAGATGGCTCATTAGTAAAAGTACTAAATGCATTTAGTAAAAATAATAATTTGGACTATGTTTATGGTAATTGTAGACTAATTGATCATTTGGAAAATGAAATATATGTTTATAAGGTTCCACCAACTTTTAATTTCCTTCTTAAGGTAATTACTGTCGTTCCATGGGCCCAACCCTCAATATTTTATAAAAGAAAGGTTTTCGATAAAATTGGCTTTTTTGATATAAAGTATTTATTAGCTGCAGATTACCATTTTATGAAAAGAGTAATATTATTTGGTTTTATTAGCTTGAGAGTTAATACAGTATTGTCTAATTTCATGATAAGAGATGATTCTTTAGGTTCTAAGTATTCTAAAGACATGAAATCTGAAGGAGTGCAAATAAAGAAAGTACTGGGCATTAAAGATAAAATTTTATTTGATTTTTTGTATAACATTTATAGAAAATTTTATAATTTTCACATTTTTTTCCATAAAAAATTAAATAGTTTATGATGTATAACAATAAATTTTTCGGATGTGTTTTCTTTATTTTTGCATTATTCCCTTATGTCTCCTTTGGGATAAATACTTGGGATACGCAGCCATTTTTTATAATTTTTGGAATTATTGCGGGTTTAATATTCATTTCAACAGGACCTGTTTTTTATAAATCAGCCTACCTAATGATAATTACAATGCTTATTCTATTAACTTTGGCTTTTAAGGCTAACAGTTTCGATTTTATTTTTTTTAGAGGCGTGTCTTCATACCTAGCTTTTTTTGCAACGTTGATAGTTTCAATTATATTTTTTCAGAGAAATGGAGTCCCAATAAAATTAATTGTATATTCAAATATAATTTATATTCTTGTAGCTATAACCCAGGCACTATCTGGAGATTTTAAAAATGACATTTTTAGTTTTCTTGTTTTATCAAACAGTTTTGCAGACGGCTCTAGGGGTGTAATTGGGCTAACTCCAGAGCCTACTATTTTTGCGATTCTTATGTTTTTCATGACTTGGATTTATTTAATAATTTATGATTACAAGCCTCCTAGTAAAATCAAAATATTAATCGCATTAAATTTAATGACTATTTTATTTTTAGCAAAATCATCAATGGTCTATGTTTATTTTATAACCACTGCTTTTTTCTACCTTGCAGCAAATCTTCAAAACAAGAAAGTTATTTTGATTATTTTTGGGATATTTGTTTTCTTTATTGCTTCTTTTAATTTTATGATGATTATATTTCCAGAAAGTAGATTTGTTCATTTATCAACTATTGCTGGTGGCCTAGATGGAAATATAATTGAACGTATTATTGTGATGATTAATTTTGATGCAAGTATAAATGATCGTGTATTGAATGTTGTTTTTCCGTATCTTGGATTTTTATACAATTATGGCTTACCTGGTGGCCTTCATAATTTTTTTAATGTGTCAAAAGATTTAGTTGAATTGACAGATGGTTATTTTTGGGCTGGACTTGGTAGTAATAAAATTCTATCATTTGTAGGAGCTTTTATATTTGAATTAGGGGTGTTAGGTGTTTATTGCTTTTATTATCTTTATAATTTATTAAAAGACAAAAACTCTCACATTAGATTTTTCGAGCTTTCATTACTATTTGTTATCCTAAATTCGTCAATTCCAGTTGCATTTCCATATGTTGCTATTCTTATGGCTTTACTTTACTTCAAGAAAACTAATTATTAATGCTAAACTTGTTTTATGGTGATTTTTACAAATCATATATTGAATTAACTACTATTTATTTAAATGAAGCTTGATAAAAAAAATAATATTTTTGATGCTACTAATTCTGATAATGGAGAAATGTATTTTGATGGATCATACTTATTAAATAATAAAACTTGGCACCTTGAGGATTCACAGTGGAAATGTGAGCAAATAACAAAACTACTCTCTACAAACTCTATCAATCCAAAAACAGTTTGTGAAGTTGGTTGTGGTGCTGGTGAAATATTGTGCCAACTATCTATAACTTTGAAAGATGCGGAATTTTTTGGTTATGAGATTAGCCCACAGGCATTCGAATTATGTAAGTCAAAGGAGTCTAAAAAAATTCACTTTGAATTTGGAAGTATTTTGGAGAAAAATGTTAACTGTGATCTTCTTCTTTGTATGGATGTTTTTGAGCATGTCCAAGATTATATGGGATTTATTTCAGATATTAAATCTACAGCAAAATACAAAGTATTTCATATTCCACTTGATGTTTCTGCCTTATCTGTAATATCTAAAAGAATGATTAACGCGAGAAAAAGTATGGGTCATTTACATTACTTTACTGCTGAGTCAGCAATAGCTACGTTAGAGGACTGTGGGTATTCTATTATTGACAGTTTTTATACAGCAGGATTTTTAAGGCCACATAGATCTCAAACACTTAGAAGTAAAATTGCAAGATTTCCACGTAGATTGTTATATTTGATTTCACCTGGCCTCATGGCGAAAACTTTGGGTGGTTGCTCCCTAATCGTTCTTGCTAAGTAAATTACCTCAGCTAATACTTTTCCATATTATCAAAATTACTTAATATGAAATTATTACAAATAAATACTACATTAATTTCAAGTGCAACTGGGAATATAGCTTATCAAATTGGCCAATTGTCTGTTGCTAACGGAGATGAGAGCTATATAGCATTTAGTGGAAGATACCCTAAAAATAAGAAAATTATTAACTCTATTAGGGTGGGCTCTATACTTGACTTTTATTGGCATGCCCTTATTACCAGGGTATTTGATAGACATGGATTTGGATCTATTAGGGCAACAAAAAAATTAATAAAAAAAATAGATGTTATAAAGCCAGATATCGTTCATATTCATAATATACATGGCTATTATTTAAATATAGAAGTCTTATTTAGTTACTTAGCAGCTTCTCAAATACCAGTTGTTTGGACATTGCATGATTGCTGGTCGCTGACAGGACACTGCGACCATTTTGAATATGTTGGTTGCAATAAGTGGCAAACAGCATGCCATACATGCCCTCAAAAGACTTTGTATCCAGCAAGCTTAATGGTTGATAATTCACAAGCAAACTATGTTAATAAAAACCGCTTATTTAATTCTATTGATAATCTAACACTTGTTCCTGTATCAAATTGGCTTAACTCTAACTTAAAGAAGTCTTTCCTTAAAAAGCACCCATCAAAAGTAATTCACAATGGAGTTGATCTTGAGGTTTTTAAGCCAAGTTCTAAAAATGTTTTGGTAAAAAACTTTAGTTTAAATAAAAAATTTATTTTATTAGGAGTTGCCTCGATTTGGACAGAAAAAAAAGGCTTTAATGACTTTATTAAACTGAGTAAAGGTCTTGATGATAATTTTGTTA
>Ga0209816_1000722_pt1 | contig 25547 bp, 27 predicted proteins | sample CoawatmetaG01DNA_FD_187509 | JGI IMG/M metagenome (GOLD analysis project Ga0209816, IMG submission 187509) | Marine microbial communities from the West Antarctic Peninsula - Coastal water metaG017-DNA (SPAdes) (version 2) | ecosystem: Environmental > Aquatic > Marine > Coastal ...
CTTTATATACAGGGTTAATTTACACACTAAATTCATTCTCAAATAATGAATCTAAGTAAAAGTAATTATAAAATTTGTATTATCGGCCTTGGTTACGTCGGCCTTCCCCTTGCAACAAGATTTTCTTTAAAGGGGTTTGATGTTTTAGGTTTCGATATCAATAAGACCAGAATCGAAGACCTTAGAAATTCTAGAGATACAAATAATGACATGGGCTCTTCTGAGATAGCTAATCTTCTCGAAGGTTGTAAATTAAGTTCAAATGAAGAGGATTTAAAAGACAGAAATATATATATAGTGACTGTTCCAACTCCAATTAATGAAGATAAAACTCCAAACCTCAACCCAATCATACATTCCAGTGAGCTGGTGGGTAAGTATATTAGTAAGGGCTCAATAGTTATTTATGAATCTACTGTCTATCCTGGGGTTACTGACGATGTGTGCACACCAATTTTAGAAAAAGAATCTGGGTTAGTTTTTAATAAAGATTTTTTTACTGGCTATAGCCCTGAAAGGATTGTCCCAGGAGATAAAGTAAATACGATAGAAAAAATAAAGAAGGTTGTTTCTGGCTCGAACCAAAAAGCTTTAGATGCAGTCACCTATTTATATTCATCCATTATTGATGCTGGCATTCACCAGGCACCTTCAATAAAAATAGCAGAGGCATCTAAGGTTACTGAAAACATTCAAAGAGATGTCAATATAGCTTTAATTAATGAATTACATCAAATGTATACATTGCTTGGAATAGATACTCATGAGGTGATTGAGGCTGCCTCAACTAAATGGAATTTCATGAAACTAAAACCTGGTTTAGTGGGAGGTCATTGCATAAGTATTGATCCTTATTATCTTATGCACAAATCAAAAATGTTAGGTTACTCCCCGGATATAATGATCAAGGCCAGAGAAGTAAATGAGGGAATGGTTGAATGGGTAACTTCAAATTTCTTAAAATTTATCCAAGAAAAAAAAATTGATTTAAACTCAACTAACATAACTTTTTTAGGGTATACCTTTAAAGAAAATTGTAGTGATACCAGAAATACCAAAGTAAAAGACTTAATTTTCTCTATTAAAAAATTGGGAGTAAGTGTATCCCTGTGGGATCCTTTATTGAATAAATCTGAACTAGATAGTCTTGAATCTAAGGGTATTATGGTTCATCGAACAACTCCAAGCGACTTACAGTTTGCTTTTGTGTGTGTCCCGCATAATGAAATTCTGGAATTTTTAGAAACCTACAAAGGACCGTTATTTGATTATAAGAAAATTGCCTATTTAAACTTATAGTAAATTTATCTTTTTACTTTAGGATATAGATGTATACAATACACACTGTTTAATCTGGCTGGATGGCAGAGTGGTTATGCAGCGGCCTGCAAAGCCGTTAACGCCGGTTCGATTCCGGCTTCAGCCTCCAATCTTTTAAAGAAATTGGTATCAATAAACTTGCCCGAGTGGTGGAATTGGTAGACACAAGGGACTTAAAATCCCTCGATAGAAATATCGTGCCGGTTCAAGTCCGGCCTCGGGTACCATACTTAATTAATAATAATTACTAAAAAATATAATCTAAAGACATTATAAATTATTGATTTTTTGTAACTCATATTCGGGGTATATTTAATTCAATGATGTACAATTGCTTTAAAATTAAAGCCGTATAAAATATGTGTTTTAATTGAATAATAAGTTCTCAAATTAAGAAACTTTTTAAAATATATTAAGTCAAAGGGGATATTTTGGTAAATTTAAATAAAGGTAATATGGATTCAATCTCTGATGATAGTTTAGATTTGCTTGAGATTCTTAAAGTTCTTTGGGAGCGAAAATTCTTTATTGCTATCACGACTTCAATTTTTATTTTAATATCAATTATTTTTGCTTTAAGTCTCCCAAATCTATACAAATCAGAAGCATTGTTAATGCCAGTGGAAGAAAATGACTCTATGGGCTCTATGCTCGGTCAGTATTCCAGTATGGCAAGTTTAGCTGGCATCCCCCTTCCAGGATCCTCAGGCTCGAAAGCACAAGAGGCTATTTCTAGGATTACTTCTTATGATTTTTTTTCTAAAAATATTTTACCTAATATTGCCATTGAAGATTTATTAGCTTCAAAAAAATGGGATCCATCTAATAATAAATATAGTTACGATGAGTCCATCTTTAATTCAGAGTCGGGTAAATGGCTTGATGGAGAACCATTGCCACAGATGGCATATAAGATTTTCTCAGAAAATCTATCTATCTCATTAAGTAAAAAAACTTCTTTTGTCAGCTTGTCTATTAAACATATTTCACCCTTTGCCGCTCAAGAATGGGCTCAGCTTATTATTGATCAAATAGATATAGTTATGAGAGATATAGATAGAGAGGAGTCTAACAAAGCCGTTAATTTTTTAAATGCTCTTGCTATATCTGTAAAATATGAAGGAATAAAAAAGAACCTTAACTCTCTTCAAGAAGATCAAATGAAGAAATTGATGATGATAGAAGCAAGTGATAATTATGTTTTTAAAGTTCTTGACTCGCCAATAGTAGCAGAGCGTAAATTTGAACCAAGAAGATCAGTTATTGTTATTCTTGGAATGATATTAGGATTTCTCTTCAGCATAACAATTTCTTTAATTCAACATTACATAAGAAATTCTCATGGTAAATAATTTTTTTTATTGTACTTGCTTGCTGATTTTTAAAGAAGGGTATTTTTTATGAAAGCAGTAATATTGGCAGGTGGTTTTGGAACGCGTATAAGTGAAGAGACTGATTTAAGACCTAAGCCAATGATTGAAATAGGCGGTAAACCAATTCTTTGGCATATTATGAAAATGTATTCAAATTTTGGTATTAACGACTTTGTTATTTGTTGTGGCTTCAAGGGCTATGTAATAAAAGAATATTTTACAAATTACTTTATTCATCAGTCTGATATTACTTTTCACATGAGTGAGAATCGAATGGAGCTTCTAGATGGAAGGGCTGAGCCTTGGAAAGTTACCTTAGTTGATACTGGAGAGCTAGCACAAACAGGAGGCAGACTGTCAGCTGTCTCAAAGTACCTCAATAATGATGAACCTTTTTGCTTAACTTATGGTGATGGTGTTAGTGATATAAATATTTCTAAGTCCATAGAATTTCATAAGGCTCATGGCAAACTTGCTACAGTAGCTGCAGTTTTCCCTCCAGGCAGATTTGGAGCTCTAGAGATTGTCAATTCTTCAGTTAAAGCATTTATGGAAAAACCAAAAGGTGATGGCGGAATGATAAATGGAGGGTTTTTTGTATTATCCCCAGAGGTATTAAAAAGAATTGAAGGCCCAGATACTATATGGGAGCAGAAACCTCTCAAATCTTTAGCAGATGACGGTGAATTAATGGCATTTGAGCATCATGGATTTTGGCAGCCAATGGATACTTTGCGAGATAAAAAATTACTTGAAGATTTATGGAAGAATAACAAGGCTCCCTGGAAGTCCTGGTAGAGGTAGTTATGATTGATTCTAAATTTTGGAATAAAAAAAAAGTTTTTCTAACAGGTCATACTGGATTTAAAGGGAGCTGGCTATCTATTTGGTTAAATTCTATGGGCGCTGATGTAAAAGGCTATTCTCTAAAACCCGAAGCCTCTCCAAATTTGTTTAATATAGCCGAAGTAGATAAAATAGTTGAATCTGATATAAATGATATTCGAGATTATTCTGCACTTTCTAATAGCATTATTAAATTTAACCCTGATATTGTATTTCATATGGCAGCTCAACCTCTTGTCCGTGCGTCATATGAGAAACCTCTAGAAACCTATGAAATTAATGTTATGGGAACTGCTAATTTAATGGAGGCTGTTCGACAATGCTCATCTGTGAAGGCTGTTATAAATATAACCACAGATAAATGTTATCAAAATAATGAATGGCTCTGGGGTTACAAGGAGACAGACCCGATGGGTGGTCGAGATCCATATAGTAGTAGTAAAGGTTGTTCAGAGCTAGTTACAGCTTCTTACAGAGATTCATTTTTAAAGAATGCAGATATTGGCGTGGCCACTGTGCGTGCTGGCAATGTTATTGGTGGTGGGGATTGGGCTCAAGATCGTTTAATACCAGATATTCTTAGAGCCTTTGAGCTTGAGAAATCAGTAGTAATTAGAAATCCAAATGCAACAAGACCTTGGCAACATGTTCTTGAGCCCCTTTCTGGTTATTTAATCCTTGCTGAAAAGCTATTCATCAATCCAAAAGAATTTTCAGAGGGTTGGAATTTTGGACCACACGATCATGACGTTAAACCAGTTAATTGGATTCTAGATGAAATTTCTAATCTTTGGCCCAATTCATCATGGCATCTAGATCATGGCGACAGCCCTCATGAAGCCATGCTACTAAAATTAGATATTTCAAAAGCAACATCTATTTTAGGATGGAGGCCTACTTGGAATTTAAGTCTTGCATTAGAGAAGATTGTGAAGTGGCACAAATGTTGGATTGAAGGTGATGACATGAGGGTCAAATGTATTAATGAGATTGATGAATTTACTAAGGATATGAAATATGGAGATTAAAACTACCAAACTGTCATCAGTTTTTATAATTGCGCCAAGGCGCTTTAAAGATGACCGTGGTTTTTTTGAAGAAAGTTGGAATGCTGGTGCTTTAGCTGACCATGGCATAGAAACCTCCTTTGTTCAAGATAACCACTCGTATTCAAAAAAGTTAGGAACTATTCGTGGGCTACATTTTCAATCACCTCCTCATGCCCAAGTTAAGCTTGTGCGGTGTACACGCGGTTCAATTTTTGATGTTGCAGTAGATGTAAGAAAAGGTTCGCCCACATATGGTCAATGGCTTGGAGAGGAGCTATCAAGAGAAAATGGTAAGCAGCTTCTTATTCCTAAAGGTTTTCTTCATGGATTTTTAACTCTGATGCCGGAAACTGAAGTTCAGTATAAGTGTAGCGATAAGTTTGCTCCGCACTGTGATGGGTCTGTGCTTTGGGATAGTTTGGATATAGATTGGCCATTACCTAATGGAATATCACCTATACTCTCAGCTAAAGATGAGGCTGCTCAGCCTTTTGATACTTTTGATTCACCATTTTCTTTGGAGGATATGATATGAAGATTTTAGTAACCGGAGGTGCTGGTTTTATTGGTTCTGCTGTTATAAGAAAGGCAATCTCTAAAGGTCTAGAAGTAGTAAATGTTGACGCTCTAACGTATGCAGCTTGTCTAAAGAATCTCGATGTTATAGCTAATGATCATAGATACGCCTTCGAACAAGCTGATATTCGTAATCGCGATGCTCTTGATATTATTTTTGCTAAACATGAGCCAGATGCAGTCATGCATTTAGCAGCAGAATCTCATGTTGACAGATCAATAGATAGCCCCGCTGATTTTATTGAAACTAATGTAATTGGAACTTTTAATCTGCTTGAAGCTGCAAGATTTTATTGGCTTGAAAAGGGCCGACCACAGAACTTTCGTTTTCATCATATTTCAACTGATGAGGTTTTTGGATCCTTGCCAGAGGATAAAACTATTAAGTTTACTGAAAATACACCTTACGATCCTCGAAGCCCATACTCTGCATCCAAAGCATCATCTGATCACCTGGTAAGGGCTTGGTCTGAAACCTACGGCTTACCTATACTCCTAACTAATTGTTCAAATAATTATGGGCCTTATCACTTCCCCGAGAAGCTCATCCCAGTTGTCATTTTAAAAGCTTTAGCAGGAGAATCTATTCCTATATACGGCAAAGGAGATAATATAAGAGATTGGTTATATGTTGAAGATCATGCAGACGCTCTTTTATTAGTACTTGAAGAGGGTCGCATAGGAAGCAGCTATAACATTGGCGGTGAGAATGAATTTAGTAATATAGATTTGGTTCGAGCACTGTGTGGTATTCTTGATCATAAGAAACCTAAAGTTAAAGGCCATTATGCTGATCAAATTACTTTTGTAACTGATCGTCCAGGCCACGATGCTCGATATGCTATCGATCCTTCTTTAATTCGTGAAGAGCTTGGTTGGCGTCCATCAGTTACTTTAGAAGAAGGTCTTGAGCTGACCGTTCAGTGGTATCTTGATAATGAATCTTGGTGGCAACCTTTGTTGGATCGAGAAGGTGTTGGATCTCGCTTGGGCTTAAAGGGATGAATATATTGGTTTTTGGATACTCAGGACAAGTAGCTCAGGAGCTTTTAAGACTTTCTGAAAAATCAACCTTTTCTTTTATTTTTTTGGAGCGACAAGATGCAGATTTATTATTTCCAGATAGGTGTGCTCAGATAATTTTTGATCACAAGCCATCTGCAGTAATAAATGCTGCGGCATGGACTGCTGTCGATGCCGCCGAGACTTCAGAGTCAGATGCATTAGTTATTAATGGTAAATCACCAGGTGCTATGGCCCGAACTTGCGCTGAACTTTCCATTCCGTTTGTGCATATATCATCTGATTACGTTTTTGATGGAAGTGGCAATACTCCTTGGCAGCCATATGATATTGTTAAGCCTTTGGGTGCATATGGTCGTTCAAAGCTATTAGGTGAGCAGTTGGTCCAAGATAGTGGTGCTCAAGCAGTAATTATGCGAACAAGTTGGGTTTTTTCATCACATGGATCTAACTTTGTAAAAACCATGTTGCGCTTAGGTAAGGAGAGAGATATTCTCAATGTTGTTGGCGATCAGGTTGGTGGACCTACCTCAGCTAGCGCCATTGCAGGAGCGGTTTTGACTATAGTCGAGGCCTTGCTCAAAGGAAGTTCTGGTGGTATTTTTCATTTTTCAGGTGCACCGGCAGCCAGTTGGGCTGAGTTCGCTAGTGTAATTATGGATCAAGCAGATATACCCTGTAAGATCAACCCTATCTTAAGCGCAGATTATCCTACCAAGGCATCTCGTCCCCTAAATTCCCGCTTAGATGGCTATACCTTGTTTGAAGAATTTAATATTTCTCAACCTGATTGGATTAAGGGTCTTAAATGCGTATTAAATGAATTAAATGAATTAAATGAATTAAAGGAGCAATCTCATGGAACGTAAAGGAATTATTCTTGCCGGCGGTTCTGGTACTCGCCTTTGGCCAATTACTATCGGAGTGTCTAAGCAACTATTACCAATTTTTGATAAGCCAATGGTTTATTATCCTCTCTATGTTTTGATGCTTGCTAATATTAAGGATATTGCTGTTATTTCAACACCTGAGGATATGCCTCAATATCAAAGACTCTTGGGTGACGGCAGTCAATGGGGAATAACATTAACATACATAGAACAACCCTCACCGGATGGCTTGGCCCAAGCTTACTTATTGGCTGAAAATTTTTTGAATGGCTCTCCCTCTGCTTTGGTTCTTGGAGATAATATTTTTTATGGTGATGGTCTTGTAGGTATACTTGAGAGGGCTTCTAATACGCCTTCAGGTGGCACTGTTTTTGGATATCATGTCATTGATCCTGAGCGATATGGAGTTGTTGGGTTTGATTCAAAAGGTAAAGTAAATGTGATTGTTGAAAAGCCTGTCATTGCACCATCAAATTACGCTGTTACTGGACTTTATTTTTTAGACGGTACAGCTACCGAAAGAGCTAAAAAGGTAAAACCTTCGTCTCGAGGGGAGCTCGAAATAACTTCGCTCTTAGAAATGTATTTGCAGGAGGACTCCCTTACTGTGGAAACTATGGGTCGAGGAATAGCTTGGTTGGACACTGGAACTCATTCAAGCATGCTTGATGCTAGTAACTTTGTGCGCACCCTTACTGAGCGCCAAGGAATGCAAGTAGGATCTCCAGATGAAATCGCTTTCCATAAAAATTGGATTACAAGAGATGAGCTTCTTAAAAGAGCGGAGCTCTTCAATAAAAATGATTATGGTCGTTTTTTAGCCCGCCTAGCAGAAACCTAAGTTTAGTTATAGTTAAATGAGATTAATTTAATGTTTTTATTGTTTTTAAACTATCTGGACAATGTTTTCCTAGTCTTATGATCTATAAAAGTATGAAAAGTAACTATCCAATTTGTTATGACTACTAAAAATAAAATGAAAATATTTGTAACAGGTAGTAATGGTTTTATTGGAAGTCATGTGGTTAAAAGGGCACTATGTTTGGGACATGAAATAGTTGGGCTTCGCAGATCCAATCATATGGCAAAGATAGACTTACCTTATCAACCAAAATGGATTGAAGGGACTTTAGAGGATGACATGCGGCAAGCCTTAAAGGGCTGCGATGCTGTTATTCACTTGGCAGCATACGGAGTAAATCCAAATTTTGACTCATGGCAGAAAGCATATCAGTGTAACGTTTCTGCAAGCATTAATTTTTTGGAGCAGGCGATGCAGATGGGTGTAAGAAGGTTTGTAATTGCGGGTAGTTGCTCTGAATATGGAAGGTCTGCGGAGCGTTATGAGTATGTTCCATATAATGCTCCATTAGAGCCAGTTAATGCCTACGGAGCATCTAAAGCAGCTGCAACAATTGCGGCGATGGCATTTGCTCGAGAAAATAAACTAGAGTTAGCGGTTTTAAGACCCTTTCATACTTTCGGTGAAGGAGAAGGTCAAGAACGTCTATGGCCTAGTTTAAAGAAAGCAGCATTAGCTGGAGAAGACTTTCCTATGACTTATGGAGAGCAGATTAGAGATTTTACCCCAGTAGAATTTGTTGCAGAAAAATTTATTTACTCAGCTACGGAGGATATAATTTTACAAGGTGAACCAGAAGTTAGTAACCTAGGAACAGGCAAGCCACAGTCACTCAAAACTTTTGCTGAGGATCAGTGGAAAAAATTTGGTGCGACAGGAAGATTAAAGTTTGGAGAAACTCCTTACCGCAAAAACGAAGTTATGCGATATGTTCCCCATATATAAATTTTATCCTCACATATAAAAATCATTACCAAATGTCCGATACCTATAAAAACTTAACAGATGGTAGATTGTTAGCAAGAAATACCTTGTACAGTCTTATTGGCTATGCATTTCCAGTATTAGCTGCAATCTTTTCAATTCCAATACTCATAAATGCATTGGGAACTGATGGGTTTGGTGTTCTGACTATAGCTTGGATGGTAACTGGCTACTTTAGCTTATTAGATTTAGGGGTTGGACGCGCACTCACTAAACTACTATCTGAAAAATTAGGGCAAAATGATGTTGAAGATATTCCAGATCTAATCTGGACTGCTTTAATGCTAACAACTTTAATGGGCTTTTTGGGAGGGTTATTAATAAGCATAGCCTCCTCCACATTAGTTAATAATCTATTTAAAATACCATTAGCTTTACGTGACGATGTTGAAAAAAGCTTCTATATAATAGCGATATCAGTTCCTGTAGTAATAGGCATTGCAGCTCTTAGAGGTATTTTAGAGTCTTATCAGAGATTTGATCTTATAAATATTATAAGAGTCCCAATGGGTTCTCTAACTTTCCTAGGACCCCTTTTAGTTATCCCCTTTTCTGAAAAGCTGTCATACATAGTTGCTTCATTAGCGGTAGTAAGAATATTAGAGTGGTTAGTTTGCTTTTTCTTTTGTACAAGAGTCGTTCCAGAAATGCTCAAAAATATTCGCATACAGCCTTTATATATTGGTACATTTCTAAGATTCGGAGGATGGATGACCATAAGTAATGTACTTGGTCCTCTAATGGTCTACCTTGATCGTTTTTTAATTGGATCAATTATTTCTATTGGTGCCGTATCTTATTACGCGACTTCATACGAAATTATTCATCGCTTGATGGTTGTTCCTGGAGCCATAGTCGGAGTAATGTTTCCTGCTTTGGGTGCTCTGATTGGTCCTAACCCTCTTAAAGCCACAACTATGTTTTTCGGTGGCGTAAGATATACTTTTATTTCAATATTCCCTTTAATTCTAATTATTTTTATTTTTGCGGAAGAGGGGTTGCGTTTGTGGTTGGGAGATGAATTTGCTTTACAGGGAGCGTCAGTTCTCCAATGGCTTGCAATTGGAGCTTTAATAAATTGTTTTTCTTATTTCCCTTTTGCAGTGCTTCATGCTGCTGGGAGGCCTGATCTTACTGCAAGACTTCATTTAATTGAAACCCCGATCTATATGATTATTGCTTGGATTCTGATTGTAAGGTATGGAATTGAAGGTGCTGCATTAGCATGGTTGATTCGTGCTACTTTCGATACCGTTATATTATTTTATATGGCTGGGTTGATATTAAAAATAACCTACCCTAAATCTCAAATATTATTAATCACTTCAACTATTGGAGTTTTATTATATGTTTCAATGCTCTTACCTGAAGATCCATTCTTTAAACTTGGATTTTTAGCAATAGTACTTGTTTTACTATTTATATTTAGTTGGAGAGTAATTTTGAATTCTGATGAAAGAGATTTCCTACTCTCCTATATAAAAAAGTTAAAGGTTAAATAGAGGTAGAAATCATTTATGGATAAAATAAAAGAACTTTCCCCATCTCGCAATAATATTTTTGGAGTGATGGTTACCTATCACCCGGATGATAAATTACGCGATCGAATTGAGAAAATAAGGCCCCAAGTAGACAAACTTTTAATTGTAGACAATAACTCGTCAACAGATTGCATTGCAATGATTCGAAGAATTGCAAAGGATTTAAATGTAGTAGTGATTGAGAATGATTCTAATCTTGGTATTGCAAAGGCACTAAACCAAGGCTTTGAATATATCAAGAGCCTTGATAATAGATATTCATGGGTTCTTACCCTTGATCAAGATTCATATTGCTATTCTTCATTAATTCAACAATTAAAATCCGCATATGATGACTGCCCGTTTCAAGAGGAAATTGGAATTATAGGAACTAATTATCAAGAGAAAACAACAGGGCGTATTCTGCATAAAAGGATTAATGAAAAAGAAAACTGGGAGGAGGTGGAAAATTTACCGACCTCTGGGTGCATTACATCATTAAACGTATTTTCTGAGATTGGTGATTTTCGAAGTGATTTTTTTATTGACTATGTAGATACTGAGTATTGTATGCGTTTAAGGAATGGGGGTTATCGAGTACTAATTTCCTCAAAAATAGGCATGGTCCATCCGCTGGGATATTATAGAGCTAGCAAGCTTCATAATTGGTTGCTAGGCAATTCAATGATAACGAATTACCCGCCTTTAAGACACTATTACTGGACAAGAAATGGCGTCACGTTAATTTGGGAAAATTTTCGTCGCGACATAAGCTGGTCATTAAATGAGGCTTATTACATTTTTTTTAGGAGAATCATAACAGTACTTTTATTTGAGGATAAAAAAATTATTAAGATAAGAAACATTGCTCTCGGAATATGGCATGCCATCTTATCCCGAAAAGGAATTAAAAAATGATTGAAATTTTCATATTTCTTGATTATTTTTCTCAAGTCTGGCTTAAAAATTCCTTAGGAATATTTTTGTTTAATAGTTATGGAGGCTTATTATGTTAACTGTTCTTATGCCCGTTGGATCTATGGATGAGTTTCTTCCATCTGCTTTTAGGTCTATACAAAATCAAACTTATAAAGACTTTGTATGTCATATCTTATGCGGAAAACTAGGCGATGATGAGCTAAAGGCCATTGTTGAGCTTGTTTCGAAAGACGAACGGTTTGTTCTCCATCACTTGCATTTGAATGGTATTTCATTCGCTCTAAATTATGGTGTTAACCTAGTAAAAACAAAATATGTAGCAAGAATGGATAGTGATGATATCTCTCATCCGTTGCGCTTTGAAAAGCAAATTAATTTCCTTGAAGAAAGTCCTGAATATATTATGGTGGGTTGTCGTGTAAACTTGATTGATGAACGCGGTGATGAAGTTAAACAGCAGTTCAAGTTTTTTGAGAGTGATAAAGCCATACGAAAGGCTCTGAGATATAGAATGCCATTGTGTCATCCCGCTATTATGTTTCGTTCCCAGATACTATTTACACATCGTGGTTACATGTACGGCAATACATCAGAGGATCATGAGCTCTATTTAAGGATTGCTCGAAACCCTAAAAACCTATTTAAAAACCTTCCAGATCATCTGTTCAGCTATAGAAGGCATGTAAATCAACTTACAGATTCTAGTAACGCCTGGAGGGCTTATTGCAATATTGCTGGCTTTTTATTTACTGAGTTTATGTTAACCAAGCATCCTGTATATCTGCTTGGTATTCTTGCTAGCCACCCCCTGCTAAGAAAGATTCGACTTTTTTTAAGAAAACCCCCTAAACCAGGTTTGTGAGAAATGGCTAAGTATTTTAAAGTTATTGGTAAAGAATTTTTTAACCAAAATATATTTTTTCATACCTTAGCTATAAATTTAAATTATGATTATTATTTACTATTCATCAGGAGGGATTTATGTCTGGATGTGAGGTAGTTATATTGGCCGGTGGATTTGGATCTCGTCTTAAATCAGTCTTAGGTGAGTCTGTTCCGAAGCCTATGGCCCCTATAAATAACATTCCTCTGATAGAGCACCAGCTTCTCGAATGCAAAAAATATGGATTTACAAAGATTCTTATTCTACTTCACCATCTTCCAGATTTAATAATTGAGCACATAGGCAATGGTGCTAAGTTTAATTTAGAAATAAAATATGCTATCGAAGATAGCCCTCGCGGAACGGCTGGCGCAATTTTTGATTCTCTTGATTCTCTTGCAAGCTTTTTTTTAGTTATTTATGGCGATACCTATTTAGATGTAAATCTAAGAAAATTTTTTGATTCAAAATCATCAACAGACTCAGTACTTACCTTTTGCCACCCCAACTCTCATCCATTCGATTCTGATTTATTGGTCTTAGACTCTAATGATAAAGTTAAAAAAGTATTTAGACCTTCGATATCTGGAGAGCAGTACTATAAAAATATTGTGAATGCCGCATTGTACGTTATGGAAAAGCAAGCAATTTCAAGTTACGTACCAGTTCTTGGTCAAATGGATATATCATCAGAGCTATTCCCTTCGCTAATTTCTAGCGGCGAATCTATTCAAGCTTACATTTCTTCTGAGTATATTAAAGATATGGGAACCCCTGAAAGATATAAGACAGTTAATATGGAAGTCCAAAATGGAATTCCGTCTCTTTTGTCGGATAAAGCAAAGCGCAGGTGTGTTTTTTTAGATAGAGATGGCGTAATTAATGAGGAGGTTGGGCACTTAAGTAATATTAATGATTTCAAATTACTGGAGAATGTCTCAAAGGCGATTAGGTCTCTAAATTCTGCTGGATTTTTGGTAATATGTATTACCAATCAACCAGTTGTTGCTAGGGGAGAGCTTACAGAGGATGGACTGTCCCTAATTCACATGAAAATGGAGGCTGAGTTAGGAAAAGAGGGGGCATATTTAGATCACATTTATCATTGCCCACATCATCCTGATGGTGGTTTTTCAGGAGAGATTACTTCATTAAAAATCGAATGCGAATGCAGAAAACCTAATTCTGGAATGTTAGTTCAAGCTATTCAAGACTTTAGAATTGATCCATTGAAATCATGGATGATAGGCGATCATATGAGAGATATCTCAGCCGGGAAGGCAGTTGGAGCAAGAACAATCTTAGTTGGGTCTGCATCCTATGATGTTAATGAGGTTAATTTATTGGCTGATGACCACTTTGATAGTATATTACCCGCATGCGAGTGGATATTGAAGTCCTAATGGAAATACAAACAATTTAATACTAAAAATTATAAATAATGTTGCAAAATAAATGATTATTACCAAAACACCATTGAGAATGAGTTATGTTGGGGGCGGAAGCGACCTATCAAGCTATTATCGTCAGTATGGAGGGGCTGTTATATCTTCTGCGGTAAATCATTATATCTATGTATTAGTAAAGCCACGATTTGAAGAGGGTGTTAGGCTTAGTTATTCTAGAACTGAAAATGTAACTCGTCGAGAAGAAATTGAACATCCGCTAGTTAAAAATGCCCTATCTATGCTCGGAATAAATGACAGTATTGAAATTGTTTCTACGGCAGACATTCCATCTACCGGGACAGGTCTAGGCTCTTCTAGTTCATTTTCTGTGGGATTAATTAGAGCTCTTAATGCATTCAGGGGAGAAGTACGATCAGATAGAGATTGTGCGGAGTTGGCATGCAAACTTGAGATTGAGTTATGCAAAAGCCCAATTGGAAAGCAAGACCAGTATGCAGCTTCTTTTGGAGGACTAAAGGTATATAAGTTTAACCAAGATGATTCAGTATCTGTTGAAAGCGTAGCTTGTAACAAAAATACTATAGAAAAGCTTAATAAACAAACCCTAGTTTTCTATATAGGTGGTGATCGGAACGCAAATGAAATATTGAAACAGCAGTCAGTAGAGTTGCAGCAGGAAGAAAAGGCAAATGGCATGGCCAAGATGGTAGACTTAGTTTGGGATTTAAAGCGTGAATTAGAATCACAATCTCTAGATAATTTTGGCTCTATCTTGCACGAAAATTGGCTTATCAAAAGAGACCTTTCTTCGGGTGTCTCTAACGAATTAATTAATGATCTTTATGCAGAGGGGTTATCATGCGGAGCTTCTGGTGGTAAATTGCTTGGTGCTGGAGGAGGGGGTTTTATGATTTTTCATGCTGCTTCAGAATCTACTAGATCAAAAATTCGAGCAAGGTTTAGCAAGCTTAGAGAAGTACCTTTCGAGGTTGAGCAATCTGGATCATCTGTTATATTTTATCAATAATAAAGGAGAAAAGTTATGAAATTTTCGATTAAAAATTATATCGATCAGCATTCTAGTGTATTTAATACGATGGATATTTTAGCCATACAAAAATGTCTTGATTTAATTACCAAAACCATTAGTAGTGGTAACAAGATAATTACTTGCGGCAATGGTGGTAGCGCTTCCACTGCGAGTCACTATATTACCGATTGGAATAAGATGTACAATCTTGCTACTGGCGGAAAGTTTCGCGGATTATCGTTAACTGATAATGTTGGATTAATAACAGCCTATGGTAATGATATTAGTTATGATGAGGTTTTTGCAGGACAAATTGATACCCTAATGGATGAAGGTGATTTATTAGTTGTAGTATCTGGAAGTGGGAATTCACCCAATATAATTAAAGCTATTGAAGCCGCACGAAAAGCAGGTGGAAATATACTTGGAGTCTTGGGATATGATGGCGGAAAGGCTATTTCCATGTGTGACGAGGCCTTTCATACGCCTAGCTGGGACATGCAGATATGTGAGGATATTCATTTATCTTTTGGTCATTTAGTTATGAAGACTATATGCGGAAATGATATTAAATAATTATCTTTTTAGAGAAAAATAACATGACTACAATTAGCAAAGTTTCCATTATTGCAGGCGGTGCTGGATTTATTGGCGTTAATTTAGCTAAAAAGCTTCTTAGTTTAGGCCATGTTGTGGTTATAGGAGATAACTTATCTTTGGGTTCGAAGAAAAATATTGAGCAGTGGGTTTCAACTAACTTAGATAATTTTATACATATCGATTTATCTTCATCTGAAGGGGCCTTATCACTTCTTGAGTTTTGCTTGAAAAGACACGGTCGTATTGATGAGGTTTGGCATTTAGCTGCTAACTCTGATATCCCCGCAGGAGTAGATAATCCTCTTGTAGATCTAAAAGATACATTTATGACAACTTTTTGGTTACTAGATGCGTGCAAAAAATTTGGTGTTAAAGAATTTAATTTTGCATCTAGCTCTGCTGTTTATGGTGATTGGGGTGAAGTGCCTTTATCTGAGGTTCTTGGTCCGCTATCACCTATATCTAATTATGGGGCAATGAAGTTAGCATCCGAAGCACAAATATGTGCTGCTAGAGAGTCCTTCTTAGATTGCGCAACCATTTTTCGTTTTCCAAATGTTGTTGGTGTACCAGCAACGCATGGAGTCATATATGACTTCATATATAAACTAAAAAAAACACCAAGTCATTTACAGGTACTAGGCAATGGCAGTCAACAAAAAAGTTATTTACATGTCTCTGAGCTTGTTAAAGCTATGATTTTTGTAACTAAGCACAAAGATGTTGAGTCATGTATTCAGCCAACTATAATAAATATTGGGAATAATGATGATGGTGTAACCGTTCGTCAAATTGCTCAGGCAGTCACCGGGCGCTGTTCTCCAAATTCAGAAATAAGCTATGAAGACAAATCATACGGATGGGTTGGAGATGTTCCAAGGTTCAAATATGATACTTCAAAATTAACTTCTTTAGGATGGACCCCTGTAATGAACTCCACAGAATCTGTTGAAAGAGCAATCAATGAGATATCTATAGAGCACTTCGACTCCTAATAATTTTTTTTAAGAAAGAAATAATAAAATTGATTTGTTTTTCATCAAGCTCCCACTTATCATTTATATATATGAGCTTTGGCAAAAATTTAAATAATTTAGTTATTTTTAACAATTGTACTTGGTGAGAATATTATGACTATACCTTTAGAAAAAAAACAAATCTTGGAGAGGAAGTAATGAAACTTACAATCGCAATCCCAACATATAATCGTAATGAGATCCTAAAAGCAAACTTGGAAAAACTGTTACCTCAGGTAACTGATGAGTGCAATGTTGTTATATTTGATAATTGCTCAGATACCCCAGTTAAAGAAGTTATAGAAGAATTGGTGAATACTTACCCCGATATTAACATCAGTATAGTTAGAAATCGTTACAACATTGGAATGACTGCCAATATCTTAAAATGTTTTGAGCAATGCAGCGATACTTGGCTCTGGATTTTGGGAGATGATGATGAGGTCGTTGATGGAGCGGTTGCAAAAATTTTGATTGATATAGATAGACAGAGAGAATTGCATTTTATTACTTATGCCTGGGATGAAGATTCCTTCAAGAGAGATCAAGATATTATCACAACAGGAATCGATGAATTTATTGAGACATTCGAAACTTTTGGTGCTATTTTATTTTTATCAACATCGGTATATAACATGAGCAAAGTTAAAAGTAGCATGGCCTTTGCAAATTTCTTTCAGACATCGTATGCACCTCATCTAGTTATGCTTTTCATGTCTTTAGGAGATGAGGGTAAGTGCTCTTATTCATCAGAGCAGATTGTAATTAATGGCGCTGAGGACACTCCCGAGCACCTAAGATGGGATATGATTTTTGTTTATCAATTAACCTTACTTTTACGATTGCCTTTAAAGCCTAGCACTATTGCAAAATTGAGAAAGCGTCTCGAACAATTAACGAGAGTTTGGAATATACATCATTTTATATTTAGCTTAGCATTTAAAAGTTATGAAAAAGGCCATATCAATAAACCAACAGTTTTATATGGCGAAATTGTTCGTAGCTTTTTCTATCTTGATAGACGTCTCTCAACCCGTTTTATTTCTTGGTTTGGATATTTCGTTGTAAGATATCCTTTTTTATTTAGATGGATTTTTTTTCGTATTTTCAGGGTACTCAAAGGAAGAGAATTTCAACCAAACAATAATCTAAGAATATAACTTATATTATCTTTCTTTAAAGGAGGCCAAAAACTATATGAATATCTTACTTATTACACCAGGAATAAATAAAAAGTTTAATGATAATTACCATGCATACAAGTATATTGCAGACAGAAATAATAATATCCTTGCAATTTCAAATAAAGAGAATATCAACAAAGGAGGGCGCTTAATTACAGATCCAGAGTTTGAGATTGATGACTCTCTTGTTATTCATAGAATTTTTAATTCGATGCGTGAGCAGCAATCCTTTCTTGGAAGACTTTATTACAAGAAAAAGCTAAAAAAAATCGTGTCAGATTTTCGTCCTGATATTATTTTTTGTGAAGAAATAAGCAATCTGAGGTTTGCGCTTCAGATAAAGAGGAAACTTAAAATACCTGTTGTCTTAAGAACTGAATTTGCTTTCGATGTTAATTCTCCATACAGAAGTATGGGTAGGCTACTTAAGATTTTTAAAAACCCACTCACTGGCCATCGTATCCCTATTTTTTTAGGTAGCTTGATATGGAAATGGGCCTATTCGAACTCAGATGCAGTTATTTCCTGCTATTTTGAAGATGCAGTAAAGCAACCTGAGGTTCAAGGAACACCTTTTTATTATGTTCCATGGCCATCTTTCTTACCTAGTATTGATAAAAGGGATAAGAGAAAAAATCATCGTGCTGTCTTTATCGGAGCTTTTGATAATCATAAAAATTTAAAAGAATTGCTTGTTACAATTCCTAAACTTTTAACAGAAACTCCTCTAAAAGAGTTTTGTATTATAGGTACTGGTGAGAACTTGAGTGTAATTGAGGAATTAAATTCTAAATATCCACAATCTATTAAGTATTCTCAATCGTTAAGTCGCAAGGAGTGCCTTGAATTAATTCGAGATAGTTTTTTTTCATACTCCCCTGCAACCAGAGGTGGGTGGGGATTCATAGGGGATTCATGGGCAATGGGAACACCTGTTGTTGTAACGTGTAATCATTATGGATTTAACAATGACGTAGATTCTGTTGTTACCTCATGTAATGAAATTGTAAATAGAGTTAATTCTTTATATGAGAATAAAAATGAATATGATAGATTAGCCGAAGGTGGCCATGATCGTTTTCTTAAGCATCATACCTCTAAAGCTGTTGGGTCTCGTTTCTTAGATATTTGTGAGCTGGTCACTAGATCTGATGCCTAATCAATGAGCTATTTCTCATTAATCATTGGAGTTCTTTATCTTTCTTCACTTGCTTCTGTTTTTTTTGCTAGGTTCCTCAATTTAAGGATTGGCAATGTTATTGCTGCAGTAATTGCATTTATTGCCTTCTTGGTAGCTGCACTTCGTCCATGGGATTTTCCTGACGTAGATACATATGAGTTAATGTTTGATCATGCAGCAACCGGCGCTTTTGATGATCCTTTGTATTGGGTTGCTCATGGAGAGCCTGGATTTAAGATTTTTATTTATCTGATATCGTTTATTGGGTTTGGCTATGCTGGTTTTTTAATTTTAATGGCCGGCCTTTCGTATATCTTGTTGCTATATATTTCTCGAATATCAAGCATACCCTTTGCTTATTTATGGTTCACTTATTTTAGCTACTTTTTTATTACACGCGATCTTGGCGTTCTTAGATTATCGATAGCATCTCATCTTATTGTTATTTTTTTCTTGCAGAGAAAAGTTATTTGGCAATCGATAACGATCATATTTGCCACACTTACTTTTCAACTTTTTGCGTTAATAGCTGTTTTTGCAAAGATATCTTCCCATATCAAAATAAATTCGTTTTCAATTTTGCTTTTATTTTTAATTTCTTTTACTTTGTCACAATTTATTAATTTTGATGCTATTAAATTTTTACTTCCTGAGGAACAGACTAATAACTTATCTGGTGCAGCAGCGGTCCAAGCTTCTGGAGGCTCAATAGTTATTCCAATTGTTAGAAATACTTTTTTTGCATGCCTTATCTATTATTTTATGAGAAATGAGATTAGATTGCGATATTATAGAGCATGGATTTGGGCTGCAATTTTTTCAGTCTCATTTTATATCCTAGCATCAGGTATACTGGTGGTTGGGCAACGCTTTTCTGCATATTTTGCGGTAATAATACCTGTTGCATTAGCATATATCATGCATAGACAATCAGCTAGGGATGATAACTTTCTCTTAATAGTTTTAGTTTGCTTGCTTAATTTTGCATCTTTATTTTATTTTAATTCCTGGTTGTGGCGCTAAGGGTTAGATAGTTAATATTTGCATTATAAAAACACTCCCACACTTATGATATATTTTAATTATGCAAGATAAATTACCTAAAGTAGCTATATTACTAGCAGCATACAATGGAGAGCAGTGGATTAATGCTCAATTGGATTCTATATGGTCACAGCAAGACGTAACTTTGGATATATTTGTCAGCCTAGACGCTTCATATGACAGTACCCTTAGTCTTTTGACAGATTTAAAATGCAATAATTCTAATTTATTTATTTTGCCTTATGGAGAGAGATTTGGTGGTGCCGCAAAGAATTTTTACAGGTTAATAAAAGATGTTGATTTTTCTATGTATGATTTTGTTGCGTTCGCTGATCAAGACGATATATGGCTTTCAGAAAAGCTATGTCATGGAATTCAGGCAATGAAATCCTCTGGATCAAAAGCTTACTCTTCTGATGTTATGGCTTTTTGGCCAAATGGCCAGCAAAAATTAATTAAAAAATCATATACTCAGAAAAGATTTGATTTTATATTCGAATCGGCAGGACCTGGATGCACGTATATTTTTCATGTTGAACCTTTCTTAGATTTTAAGAAATTTATTACTTCTCACTGGGAAAGAGTTTTAGAGGTTGAATTTCATGACTGGCTGGCATACTCATTTTTTAGATCCAAGGGACATAAATGGTTAATTGATGACAATCCAACGATGCTCTATCGACAGCATGAAAATAACCAGTTTGGTGCAAACTCCTCTTGGAGCGCTTATGTATCTAGATTAAGGTTAATTGCCGATGGGTGGTATCCTAATCAGATAAGGCTAATCACGACGCTTCTAGATATACCTCCAGTCAGTAAGAGATTTATTATTTTAAATTTTATGCAAACAAGACGAAAAAAACTTGATTCTTTTAGTATGCTTATTTTTAGTTTATTTTTTAAGAAGTAGATTATGTTTAAAAAAAGTTGAAATATGGATTCTTTACTTAGCTATGCTGCTAAGTATTATTTTTGCAATTGTCTTTGGTGTTATGGTTAGACAGCAATTAGTTGGATCTGCTAATACAATATAGGCTTCTTGATTGGGATTAGTAATGGCTGAAATAACTGTAAATATTTATGAAGAAAAGAGTTTAAAAGAATGAAAGTTCTAGTCACTGGAGCCTCTGGCTTTATTGGAAGAAGCTTATGTGTTTTTTTGAAAGAAAAAGGGCATGAAGTCATCGCTGCTGTTAGGGATGAGAGTAAGGTTATTGATTTCACACAATGCATAATCGTTGGCTGTATTGATAATAATACAAACTGGGCACCTGCTCTAGAAAACGTTGATGCTGTTATTCACTTGGCTGGAAGGGCGCATATTCTAATAGAGCATTCAAAGAATCCATTGAGTGAGTTTCTTGCTGCAAATACCTATCCTACAAAAAAGCTTGCCAATGATTCTATAAAGGCGGGGATTAAAAAATTTATCTTTGTTAGCTCGATAGGTGTCAATGGAGCTGTAACTTCTGGCACCCCTTTTAAAGCATCTGATACAGCCTGCCCCCATTCTCCGTATACAGTTTCTAAGTTAGAAGCTGAAAATATCTTAGAAGATTTGTTCAAAGACTCTCTTTCTGATCTTATAATTTTAAGACCACCTCTCATTTATGGGATCGATGCGCCTGGCAACGCACGCCTAATAAGCAATATGCTTAAATACAATATTCCATTTCCATTTAGAGCGGTCTCTAATAAGCGAAGCTTTCTCGCTGTTGATAATTTATTAAGTATTTTAGATTTGTGCTTAACACATCCTATGGCAATAAATAAAACTATTCTTCCTAGTGATGGGTTTGATTTATCAACTAAAGAATTTATAGAGATTATTGGCATAATAAATGGAAAGAAACCTTTTATTTTTTCAGTATATCCTTGGATAATAGATTTATTTTTACGATTAATAGGGAAGAAAAAAATGTCGGAGAGTTTGCTCTGTGACTTGCAAGTTAACAGTCAATATTTATTCGACCATCTGGAATGGGTACCTATTTTTAATGTAAAAACGCAATTGAATAAGAAAGAATATTGAGTATTGCATAGACTAAAATATTTTAATTTTTTTATTATTAGCCACAAAGAAGTTTCTTATTTTTATAGGATAATTTAATATAGTCACTTATGAATATTTTATCTTTAATTGGTCGAACTGATGAGCTATTTCAGGCAGATGTCTCTACTTTAGAGAATTCTATTCGACTTGAAATAAGCAGCTCAAGGTTTTTAGTCATAGGTGCGTCTGGCTCCATTGGTCAGGCTCTTACTAAAGAGATTTTTAAGCGCGATCCTCTAACTCTTCACGTTGCTGACATCTCTGAGAATAACATGGTAGAGCTTGTTCGAGATTTAAGAAGTACTGTTGGTTATGGAAGTGGCGAATTTAAAACATTTGCTATTGATTGTGGATCTATTGAATTTGAAGCTTTATTAAGGAATGAAGGTCCCTATGATTACGTATTTAATTTATCAGCATTAAAGCATGTGAGAAGTGAAAAAGACCCTTACACTTTGATGCGCATGATCATGGTGAATATTTTTAACACAATAAAAACTGTTCGCTTGGCAAAAGAAATGGGCGCAAAGAAGTATTTTTGTGTGTCAACGGACAAGGCAGCTAATCCAGTCAATATGATGGGGGCAAGTAAACGCATAATGGAAATGTTCTTAATGCGTGAAAGCCTAACACAAGATATTTCAATGGCACGTTTTGCTAATGTTGCTTTTTCAGACGGCTCTTTGCTCCATGGGTTTAATCAAAGATTTTCTAAGCGGCAACCATTTTCAGCTCCAAATGATGTGAGGCGTTATTTTGTTACGCCGCAGGAGTCTGGAGAGCTTTGCTTACTTTCAGGCTTACTTGGAAATAATAGAGATATTTTTTTTCCAAAACTAAGCGAAGCGTTGCACTTAACTAGATTCTCTGATATTGCAGTTCGTTACCTTAGAGATCGAGGTTATGAGCCATATGAATGTGAATCAGAAGATGAGGCTAGAGATAGAGCTGAAGAGTTAATTGCTAATAAGCAGTGGCCTTGTTACTTTTTTAAGAGTGATACAACAGGCGAAAAGGACTTTGAGGAGTTTTTTACCGATAACGAAGATTTAGATATGGAGCGTTTTGATACCGTTGGTGTGATCAAAAATCAGCCTGATTTTGATGAAGCTAAGTTGGATAACTTTATGAACGGAATTGAAACCCTAAGAGAAAAAGGCACTTGGACCAAAGATGATATAGTTAAGTTATATTTTGGTCTTCTTTCAGATTTTGCACACAAAGAGACTGGCAAATATCTAGATCAGAGGATGTAAGAATGGAACGTTTTTTTGATATTTTATTTTCCGGTATAGCGTTATTGTCACTTATCCTTTTGTTTGTTCCTATAGCAATAATACTAAGATTAACAGGTGAGGGTGAGGTATTTTTTTTACAGGAACGCATCGGGAAGAGCGGCAAAAAATTCAAGTTGTTTAAGTTTGCGACTATGGTAAAAAATAGCCCTAATATTGGTACTGGTACTGTTACCATGAGAGGTGATCCAAGAGTTCTTCCGGTGGGTGCATTTTTGCGTAAAACAAAAATAAATGAGTTGCCTCAGCTGTTAAATATATTTTTCGGTGATATGAGTGTTATCGGTCCAAGACCTCTCACTTCTCAAACATTTGGGGCATACTCAGAGAGTACGCAGCTTCTAATAAGCCAAGTTCGACCAGGTCTCTCAGGTATAGGCTCGATTATATTTCGTGGCGAGGAGGAAATAATGCATGGCGCATCAGCTTCTGTTGATTTCTACGCAAATATAATTGCTCCTTATAAGGGGGCGCTCGAAGAATGGTTTGTTGTAAATAAAAGTTTATATATATATTTCCTTGCAATCTTTATGACAGTTTGGGCTGTTCTTATTCCAACCACAAAGATGGCATGGAAGATTTTTAAGGATTTACCAGATCCACCTGAAGTGTTAAAGCAGGAACTTAATTACCCAAGTTAGATCTTTATGCTGAATTACCTAATCCTTATACATATATTAATTAATAAGGTGTATATAATTAACTTAAAAATTTTAACAATATGATTGAATTTAACAGCATTAAGCAAGAAATACCTTTTCTGCTTTTTAAAGCAAAATATGATGAGGCATTAAATGCAGGTCAAAAAGGGATTGAGGCTATTTCAATTTCCTCTTACAACAAAGAGGTAAATGAGGTTGATTCAAGATACGTAAATCTTAAATTTATTTCAAATGACGAGTTTATTTTTTTTAGTAACTACGACTCTCCAAAAGCATTTTCTTTTAATTCTCACAGCCAAATAGCTGCATTAGTTTTCTGGCCTAGTATTAATGTCCAGATCAGAATGAGGGCTAAAATAAAAAAAACTTCAAACGAATACAATCAAAAATATTTTTTTGATAGATCAGAGGAAAAAAATGCATTAGCCATTTCATCCAACCAATCAAAGCCAATAGATACTTATAGCCAAGTTAAAGAAAATTATATTAAATCTTTAAATAACGATGATTTAAAAAAATGTCCAGAATTTTGGGGAGGCTATTCATTTGCCCCTTATTATTTTGAATTCTGGGAAGGGCATGAGTCACGATTAAATAAAAGAGAAGTCTATGAAAAAAGTGATGATAGTTGGAAGCATCTCATTCTTCAGCCATAGTTAAAATTTTATTGCGTAATAGGTTAATTAGTATAAAATCACTCCACAAAATGATAAATATTAAACCATCGCAAATACATAACATTATATTTAATACTTAATGTTTATAACCTGTTCCAATCCTATAAAGGTACTCTCATAGCCTCTCAAAAGAAAAACATTACCCCTATAAACGAAAAAATTAGAGCTAGCGAAGTCATGCTTATTGGATCAAACGGAGAAAAACAAGGATTGGTAGCTTTTTCCGTTGCCTTAGAATCAGCTAGAGTAGCAGCACTTGACTTGGTACAGGTATCTCCATCCGATGCAAGTCCTGTGGTTTGTAAGCTTTTAGATTATGGAAAACATATCTTTGATAAGAAGAAAAGTCTTTCTTCCTCTAAGGTAAAAGTTAAAAGAAACACCACAAAAGAAATAAAATTTAGACCCTCAACAGATGTTGGTGACTATAATATTAAATTAAAAAAGGTTAAAAGCTTTATTCTTGACGGAGATAAGACTAAAATAAGCGTCCGATTCAGAGGTAGGGAAATATTAAACAGTGATATGGGTCTTAATTTACTAAATAGATTAAGAGACGAACTGGAAGATATAGCCCAGGTAGACCAAGAGCCTTCGCTTGAAGGTAGACAGCTGTTAATGGTTCTTTCTCCTTTGAAAAAGAAGTAAATATAAATTTAAAAGAAGAGTAATATGGGATATAAATTAAAAACACATTCTGGAGCTGCTAAGCGCTTTAAGAAGACAGGTACTTCTGTTAAGAGCAAAAGCGCAAATAGAAATCATATCCTTACCAAACAGTCTACAAAAAGAAAAAGACATAATAGAGGTCTTACCAAGCTAACAGGTGTTGTGCTTAAGATGGCTTCAAAACTAATAAGAAGATAAATCATGCCAAGAACTACCAAATCAGTAACAGCTAGAGCGAAACATAAGAAAGTATTAAATGCTACTAAGGGGCATTACGGTGCTAGAAGCAGACTATTTAGAACTGCCAAGCAATCAAACATTAAATCTTTACAATATGCATTTAGAGATAGAAAGAACAAGAAAAGAGCTTTTAGAGCTCTATGGATCGCAAGAATCAATGCTGGAGCTAGAGAATTAGGAGTTTCATATTCTGTTCTTATCAACTCTTTGATGAAAAAAGAAA
>Ga0209816_1000723_pt1 | contig 25526 bp, 38 predicted proteins | sample CoawatmetaG01DNA_FD_187509 | JGI IMG/M metagenome (GOLD analysis project Ga0209816, IMG submission 187509) | Marine microbial communities from the West Antarctic Peninsula - Coastal water metaG017-DNA (SPAdes) (version 2) | ecosystem: Environmental > Aquatic > Marine > Coastal ...
AGACTTGTATGCAGCGATTACTTCGTCGCTCCAGATTTCAGGGATGAACTTAGCGGCGCTAGTGTTAGTTACTGCTCCGCCCATATTGGGATATACTGAAGTTGCCATGTTGTTTATTTCCTATAATAAGAGTTTAGTTGCGGACTCTCCCTTCCTGGTATGCTTGCATGATCTCATCAGACAAGGATAAATACCGATCAGGATCGTCCTGCATGAGTTTAATAATGTCGGCGCGTCTATAAACTTTACGAGACTGCTGCTCACCGCTTCCTTTGGTGTTGCCTGTTGATGCAGTCTTAATTGCAGTTTTTCTTTCTGCCTTCTCATTAGCTACAGTCTGAGCTACTACACCTTGACGTTCCTTCCAATTAGTGAAAAGTTCATCTGCAGCTTCGTAGTCATACTGCTTGTCTGCCTGTGCAAAGAGCTGAGTCCTAATCTTAGAAGCCTTGATCCAATCAACAAACTTTGAATCTTGTAACAATGTGTTCATGTCTGGGTGTTTCTTTTCTAACTGAGACATTGCTGCTTGCTTCTGGTATTGCTGTGTAACGGCTTCAGCTTGCTTCATCTTAGGATGATTGTTAATAGCTCTCTCGACTGCCTTGTCGGGATCTGAGAAAAAGTCTATATCTTCGTCAGGTTCTGGTGGTGTTGTTGTGTCGAGTTGTGTCTGTATGTAACTATCGACTACTTTACGAAGCTCCCCTACTTCACCGCTTTGCTTTCCTAAAAGCTTTTCAGCCTCCTGGTGCATCCTTACAATTTCAGCAGTAGATTTACCTTGGTACTTATCGGGGATTTCTTCCTCTTGAGGAGTTATCTCTGGTTCTAGAGTCTCTTCAAAATTAATTACTTCATCATTTTCGTCATCAAGACGCTCGTCTAGTAGTGTTGCCATTATTAAAACTCCGTGAGTACTCTCATTATGGAGGTAAGTTGTATAGAAGGGTTCGTTATGAGTTAGCCTTCTGTTCTTGCTTCAGCTTCTGTGCGCGGTTCTTCATCCATTTATCGGTAGCACCGTTAAAATCACCAGAGATCGGATCAAGAGCTGAGCGCACAGGAGATTGAATTCTTGTTGCTGTTCTTTTGCAGTGTGGACAAACTACTTCTCTAGTATCCGAAGATACGAAGTGTTCTTCTATGTGTCCACCTGAACATTCAAAATCAAAGAGCAAGGCCATTATACAGCCTCTTCTAGCTCTTCTTCGTTTGCTTGTTCTTCTGCTGCTTTAATCTGAGCTTCTAAGTTGATTAAGTTGGCTAAGATTGCAAGTTGTCCTTTACGGAAATGCAGATTATCACCATCTTTACACGCGTCAACTGAGTTAATAATACCTGCATTCTGTGATAGATCTTCCTGGAGTTGCTTCCAACCAGGTGTCATAAACATTTCACGGTATACAGTGTAGTATTGCTCAAGTTCTTTATCGATCATACTGTTTCTCCATTAAGGACAGTTTAGTTGAATTACTGATGTATTATAGCACACTTTCACTTAAAAGTCAAGTACTATTTCTTCTTCTTTTTAGCTGCAGATGTTTTGTTCTTTACAGACCGTTGGCCTCTAATAGGCATCTTGTTGCCTTTCTTTGTATGGCTGCCGCCACATGATGAACACTTCATTTAACACCTCACTTTTTAGATTTAGCTCCTGAACACTTCCACCGCTTGCGTGAAAGGTTATTGGGAGTGTTGGGATCGTTCTGTTTGTCTTTAGATAAGCCTTTCTTAATACCTAAGCTTCTAGCACAGTAGCTGTCGCCTTTGGAAGTCCCTGGTTTTACGCGGGAACCTCCACCTTTGGCTTTACCTGCCTGTCCGTAGCTTACTTTCTTGCCACTAGAGGTAACCTTAACTTTTGCTTTTCCCTTTCTTGGCGTCGCCACTGGGTTTCTCCTCTTTAGCTTCTAGTTTCTCTAACCGCTTAGATAACTCTTCAAACTTAGCGTTTACCTGTGATACTACGTGCTGTAGGTCTCTGTCTGTAATCATTGCGGCAATTGTCCTTGTGGTGGGAAGGGTGCTTGTGGAGCTGGTATCGGCTGTGGCTGTGGTCTAGGCTGTGCAGCAGGTGCTGGAGTTGCTGCGACAGGGTTGCCCTCTTTAACAGCTACTTCACGCTCTTTTAGGAGCTGCTGAGACAGCTTTAAACGCTTCTCAAACTCTTTATCGTCTGTATCTCCTGCCTGAAGGTTGGTTGTAACAGCCTTAATACGGTCAATTTCAAGCTCTTGAGGCATAATCTGCGTTTCCATAGCCAGTTTCTGCGCTCTAGCTTGTGATTCAGAGGCTTGACCGTTAAGAGCAGCGGTTTGTGACGCCTGGAACTGCAGCTGAGCCTGCTGAGTAGCTTGTTGTGCTTGCTGAGCTTCTGGATTAGGCTGATTTGCTTGCTTGAGAGATGCAATAAGCTCTTCACGGTTAGATAAGTTCATGTTATCAATGATTGACTGTACCAATTGTGGGTACATTGGCGTATCTGGAGACATAGTTTGCAGAAGTTGTACTAGCTGAGTCACTTCATACTCACGAGCAATGATACCTAAGCTACTAGACGTTTCAAACTTGTAGTCAGCTACTGGATACAGCTCAGGCTCGAACTGCATATACCTGTGTGCTGCTTTTGTAACGAAAGGTATTAGGAAAGCTTCCTGGAAGTTGATCAATGTGCGCTTATGACGCTTAATGATCGCTCCTAAGCTCATAGAGATGCCCGCAGCGGTCGCATCGCCGTTAATAGACCCTGACGTACCGGCTGAGTCTATAGCGCCTGTAGCGGTCTGTACCATACGTTGTAGAGCCTCTGCTTGTGCAAAGGTAACCTGACCTACTTGACCAAAGTTAAATGGCTGTAGAACCTCACGAGGATCGCCGTTGGTGAGGATAATCTTACCAGGTCTAATCTCTGGCTTAGAGCCTCTAGGCATACGACTTGCGTCCATTGCCATCATTGGGTGGATAGTGAGAGCAAGAGCATCAATACGAGCGCGTAGTTCCGCATCTAACGCCTTCTGACTGTTGTAGCCTTTCTCACATACTCCACGACCCCAGAAGCGGCTAGGAACAACATCCCACGGGAACGCAACAATAGGTCGATCACCCATCATGTAGGGGTTCTTCTCAGCCTTGAGCAAAGTACCATCGTTAGCTATAACAACAACAGCCTCAACATAGTAGCTATCGTCTTCGTCATCAAACTCTATAACTTCTTCGTCATCGCTTTCCTTCATAGCTTCGTCAAGGAGGTGACGGGGAACAAGTCCAAAGTATTTGGTTAGACGAACTTTGTCTTCATCAAACGAAGTAAGGTCTTGATCAGGCTCAATGTCAAAGTCAGGGGAAGCATTAGAGATCTCAGCTTCGCGGTAAACGCCTTGCTCCTGGAGCTGCTCTACAACGTGCATAGAAACAAACTCATCTACAGCACAACCCATAGCGTCTTCAACAGACGTAGCCAGTGGGTCAATAAGGAAGTTCTGTGGCATGATAGGGTTAAGCTTAACGCAAGTGCGGTCAATAATGTTAACACCTACTGCTGTTAGCTCACCGTCCATAATAGGCTGTGTGGCTGGTTGAAACTCTTTCTCTTCTGTAATAACTATCTCAGCAATGCCTGTACCAAAGATGGCAGCATTCAAGATACACTCAGCAACGCCTTTACGGACACGGTTTCTTTTAAAGTCAGCGTATAGAAGCTCACGAAGCATCGCAATGTCTTCTGGGTTCTGGTCCATCTTGTCGTCTTTGAGGTCGAACCACTTACCACGACCAAAGGTAGCTTCTTCCAGCTCAGCTACAGAAGACTCAACAGCTTGCTGTAACGCAGGACTAATAATCTTAGATCGCTCAGACTCTCGTGTTCTGTCTTCAGCAGACCATTGACCACGCCAGAGGCGGTAGTACTCGTCAAAGCGTTGGGAATAGTTCTCTTCAAAGTTGTCGCGCCATGCTAAGCACTTCTCGCCTACCCATCCTTCTAGTGACTGCTCAATCGTAAACTTATCTTGATCTAATTCCATATCTAGTATCCCGCGTATTTGTCTAAAAATTCATAGTCGTCTTCTTCATAGTCAAAAGAGTAAGCAACCTTAGCAAGCTGGTCTATATACGCTAGAGAATCTATCAAGTCATCATGGACTAATGGGTTAGGGAACTGAAACAATTCATCTAAGAACTGAGGGTTCCAACTGCCTTTGTTAAGCGTTATCGTTCCGTGTTCAAAGCGACCTTGCAGCGCCCATACGATACGGTCTGTCTTCTTCTTGTTACCATGTGTAAGCTCTTCAACACGAAAGAACTGCTGGTTCTTCTTCATCATGTCGTTCAGGTACGGATACACAGCGTTCTTTAACGCTCCTTTCTCGATGCCCACTGCAACTGGCTTATAGTCTCTAACTGCTTCAAAGATTCGTCTGGCAGTCTCTTCGACGCCCCAACGGCCATGTATGATATTAGCAACCCACCAACCGTCAACACTCGCTTTAACAACAGATATAGCTGTTTCATCCAGGCGTTTAGTCTTGGTCGTGACCTTCTGAACGTCTGCAAATCCAGCCAAATCGACAGCAATATAATACTCGCCATCTTCCGGCTCCTGGTCGTCAAATGATATGTAATCTTCTTTAAACAGCTCACTGCCTTGTGCCTCAAAGGACGCCATGAACTCTTGTCTAAAAGAGAAGGTAGACATGGACTTCTTAGCTGCCTCAATCTCATCTGGATCTAGCAGCGGGTTGTCGTAGCTTGTAAAGTGGTAACCAGCGAAAGTGTCGTCCTCAGCTATACAGGAATACTGATACAAGTCATAGAAGTGGTTACGACCCATTGGCGTACCAATGAACATCGCTGAACCCTTCTGATCCGCCAAAGCAGGTCTTAGGATTTGCTCCCACACCTCTGGCTTCATGTCAGCATACTCATCCATAACCAGGAACTTGAGGCTAACACCACGCATAGTCTCTGGTCTGTCAGCGCCTTTTAGGGCTATGGTAGCGCCATTGATTAGCTTAATCTGTAGGTTGTTAACGTGGCTGCTAGCAATAACAGGGTTACCTAGCTCAAGCAACATGTCCCACATAATGTCTCTAGCCTGCCCCTGTGTAGGAGCAACGTAGAAGACACTACCTTTAGTAGCGCCTAAACCTTCAACAATCAGCTTCCAAGCAGCTAGACGAGACTTACCTGTACGTCTACCAGCAGCTATTACTTGGAAGCGTATGGGATCATTCCAGACCTTCTGCTGCCACGGCAACAGTGAGACGTTTAAGTCAGACACTCAGTACAACCACATTACAGGTTTAGCATTACCGTTAACACTGCGCATATCAATATGGACGAACACACTGTGTATTCCAATGCCTCCAAATCCCATCTTGATAGCTTCCTCAACCAACGTGTACCTCTGTTGTGCCGTACTAACTTTAATGTCTGCTGCAATGCCTTGGGCATGAGTTCCTGCTTTCTCCTTTCTCGATTCAATCGGATGTTCGGGGCTACGATAGCCACTAGTTATAACAAATGGGAAACCACACCTAGCTCTAAGCAAGTCTAGCTTCAATAGGAATGTATCTTTAATCTCGTTGTCACCTGTGTGCTGACAGGAAAACTCTTCTTTGGTGAAATAGTCTAAGTCTTGGTTAATATCATACATCTGAGTAGTTACCTTCTTCTATGTCTTCACCGCCTGAGATAACAGTAGTCTCACCACCAACACCAGTAATAGATATGTTGATAGCGCCTCTGCCTCCTCCCGCCTTATCCTTCTCGAAATAGCTAACAGGTAACAAACGATCCATACAAAGCTTCCAAGCTGCTGCCTGGTTCTTGTGGTCGTCATCAAGAGCTGCATTGAGGATACTGTCTAACACCTTCCTACTCTTAGGAGATGCAAGCATCCGCGCTTTGTACTCATTGATTGTTGCAGCATCGCCTTTAGGTCTACCAACAGAATTCCTGTTACCTTTCTTAACAGATGAAACATCCTTCTTTGAGGGTCTACCTACTCTTTTGTTCTCAGACACAGAATTGCCTCTATAGTCTATAAAGTTCTGTTTAGTTAAACAAGAGATCTTTTAATGTCTCTATGAGAACAACTACTGGAAGTTGAAAGTAGTTATTCTTTTAGGGTCTCTATCAAGTCTTTAAAAGGTCTCTTACTTAACTCTATAGAGTCTATTATAGCATATTTTAGAGCAAAAGTCAAGCAAAGATTACTATATAGAGTAAATAAATTACATAGGTCTGTTACATACATCCCTGTCCCTTCATCAGCGGATCTCAGCAGCCCTAGAGACTCCGCAGCCCCACCCTTATTCTCTATAGTAATCAATAGCTTACAAGGACTATATAGACTGTCTACCACCTTGTTATTGTTGTTCTAATTTGACCCTTTTTTGTATCTAGGTGGGTACAGTAACAATCTCCACACACCCCAGCCCTCCCCCGGCCTCTAAAGCACACCCACCTCTATAGTTATCCACAGGTTATCCACAGCCTCTGCACAGTCTATAGAGTTATCCACAGGTTATCCACAGGCTGTACAGTGAAGAGTGAGAGTCTATGCTGGTACTATACAGACCACCTAGCATCTACCTATACAGACCCACCTATATCACTGTAGCTTATGAAGACCTGGATCATTATCACTGTAGGTTATTGACACCTGGTGTTGGCTATGGTATACGCGCGCGCCCGCTCTTTATATAGTGTTGATTGTTGGTGTGTCCTAATGGTTATATGCTTATGCTATTACGGTATATATAAATACTTGACCGCCTGCTTGCATTCTATATAATGAACCCATCAAGCAAACAAACAGACAAACACAAAGGCGACATATTATGAAAAACTTAATCAGCAAGCTAAGCAAGGTCGACCAGCGCAATGTTAAAATGGCCATAATACACGCCAACAACGGCAACTACCGCGCCTTAGATTCCATGGTACGTGGTGCCAACAATAGATCCGCGCCTATCCTTACAGCTATCCGCGCAGCACTATAGACCAATCAACGCCCCGCAAGGGGCAAATCAAACACAGAGGCGACACACAATGAAACATTGGGAACTAGAACTAGAAGGCCAGCACATACGCGCAGAGTGGAACGAGTCAGCGACTTTTAACATGCAACTACCTGTTGGCGGCGAGTGGGTAGACTATCACTGCTTCACAGTCTACGGCATAGAGTCAGAACAAGAGGCGCTCGAGTGCATTATGGAGATGATACAAGAAGAAATTCAAGAAGGTAGTTGATTTATCGTAGGCATTCGCATAGGAGTGTCTATTATTAAAACAACTAAACCACACAAAGGTAATACAGATGAAAATTAAACAGATAGCTAGTAACCAAACCGAATTGACAACCAATGGCATGATCATATTATTCAGCTATTCGACTCCCGTGGCTGCCATGCTTCCCAGTGGTCGCTATGTTAAGACACGCACCAAGTACAGCGCCACGACTACTAAACACGTCAACAAGTGGCTGCAAGGTGTTGCTGATAGTGTTGAAGTAGTCGATCAAAGTTTCGTTGATAACTTAACTAATGAGGCGGCCTAATGACTATTAAAATATCATATAAAGATTATAGGGAAACGCTATCACAGCTTAACGAGGTCTATTGTGAGGCGTACCGTGGGGATTTAAAGCCATTGGCCGCGCATCTCAGAGGTTTGAAGGCACAAATAAGAGAGGATCACCCAGAGCATAGCGACAGGTATACACGGGAAGCATTAGGGTATCTATCAAAGGAGGTGGCACAATGAGAAATTACAAAGGCAATTCAGCACTCATAGCAATGCAAAAGCAAGACAAGCGTCAGAGCCTGGTTGCTAGTATCATTGGCGGCGCTTGTTTGATTGTAAGCGCATTAATAGGCGCGGCGGTGGTGTATGCCTTCGCCTTCACTGTTTTAGCTTTAGGAGTTTAGACCATGAGAGTTTTAGTAGCTTGTGAGTATAGCGGGAAGGTTCGGGAAGCATTCAGAAGGCGCGACCATGAGGCGTACAGTTGCGACCTGCTAGAATCAGACGATGATAGCCCCCACCACTACAGGGGCGATTGTTGGGAGGTTATCGGTTTGGGTTGGGATCTTATTATCATGCACCCACCTTGCACCGCTCTCGCAGTCTCAGGGAATGCCCACTATGCTTTGGGGATGAAACGCCACGGGGAGCGTTTACAGGCAATTGAATGGACACTTGCATTATATGCCCATGCAAAAGAGAACGCGCCACAGGTAGCAATGGAGAACCCTGTCGGGGTGTTGCCAATAAAGGCCAGTCAATACGTCCAGCCTTACCAGTTCGGTAATCCTGAGAGTAAGAAAACCGGCCTGTGGCTTCACAATTTGCCGCCATTAATCGCTACTGATGATCTTGAGGCGCTCTGGCGTACACTACCGAAGAAAGAGGCGCAGCGAATACATATGCTGCCACCAAGCGCTGACAGGTGGAAGATCAGAAGCGAGACCTATCAAGGCATAGCCGACGCAATGGCGCAACAGTGGGGTGGGTCATGAATAAAAGTTTTAAGTTTATAGGAGATCACCCGCGCCTGGTTGCAAACGCCTATTACACTATTCCAGCGCTTCACATTATAACAAAGATCAACACGTCAACACTACATAGCCGCCTACGTAACAAGAAAGACTTTACAGAGCGAGACGTTAGACCGAGCGGGCCGCCTATTATAGGACCGTTAGCAAAGCGCAGAGAGGAGCTAGAGAACAGGCTGGAGACCAGGCACATGCGAGAGTCTGACAAGTGGCTACGAATTGCGCTATAATAGACAAACAAACAATAGAGAGAGGTAACACAATGTACAGCAGAGACCATAGTTGGCTACACGGAGACGAGCACATGACAGAGATAGACGAACTACACCAGCAACACGATAAGAGCTGCAGAGAAGACTTCTTTATGATTGTTGATGATCTTTTGATTAATCTGAAGTACTTGAGGAATGACCCGCACTTTGTTCCAGATGGTAACGATGAAGAGATGCTGGCGGACCTCTGCGACCAACTAGCTCAGAATGTTGGTAGGCTTGTTTGAGTCTCTATAGAGACCTTTTAGAGCCTTTTAGGGTTTTAGCTTCTACTACTTGTTGTTAACCTCTGAAGAGCTTTAAAAGATAACTAGCGGTCTCTAGAGATCCATTATATCCACATTAAAAACACTGTCAAGCAGGCGAATAATTATGTTTCAACAATATATGACAAGCGGCGCATTGACGCCGTACACGATGGCTCTGTTTAAAGCTGCCAATGATGTTGGCGGCGGGTTGTTATCTTTATTAGACGCTGCTAGACTGTACGCGGTGGATACTGAAGCACTTGATCAGTTTCTTAAAGAGATGCGAGAGTATGATAAATTTAACAGAGGTATAAAATAATGAGATGGTGGATATTCGAGAGATTGTTGTCAATAGAGTTCCGAATGGGCGTTGGCCTGTTTGACCTGGAGGCTGTAGAATCTAGACCTGTTTGGGTTTACAACACGAAAACAGATGAGACTACGGCTATGCCGATGGACGGTCTTATTCTACTATTGCCGTTCCTTATCATTTCTTACGGTTACGTATACGACATAGAGGAAATTTAAAATGCCATTTAATCAGACGCACCTACCCTGTGATGCTTGCGGCTCGTCAGACGCAGCGGCTGCCAACGAGAACGGATCAAAGAAATGCTTTAGCTGCGGCGACTTTCAGAAGGGCGATAACAGCGGCGCTATTACAATGCCAGACATAGAGGAAACGCCACGCCCTAAGCAGAGCTTCGACTCAATAGAGAACCTACTTACTACTGGACGCTATAACGCTATACCTGAGAGAGGTATTACAACGGCGACTGCTAAGAAATATGGCGTCATTCACAACCCAGATAAGACCTATTTCAGCTATCATTCACCAGACGATGCGAACACGCCGATAGCATCCAAGATCCGTCAGCACGACAAGCAATTTTACCAGGTGGGCAACTGGAAAGAGTCAGGACTATTCGGCCAGCACTTGTTCAGTAAAGGCGGCAAGACTGTTACAATTACAGAAGGCGAGTTTGACGCCCTAGCGAGCTACCAGATGCAAGGGAGCAAGTACCCTGTAGTCAGTATCAAGAATGGCGCTAGCGGCGCTCTAGGAGACTGTAAGGCCGCTTACGAATGGCTAGACACCTTCGACACCATTGTAATCTCCTTTGACAGCGACGAACCAGGCATTAAAGCCGCCAGAGAGGTGGCAGAGCTGTTCGGCGGTAAGTCTAAGGTGATGAAGTACCCAAGCCAGTACAAGGACGCTTGCGACTTCTTACTCCAAGACGACGACAGAGCCTATATTGCATCCTTCTGGGCTGCAGAGCGATTTGTCCCAGATGGTATCATCAATGGCGCTAGTCTATGGGATGAAGTTAACAAGCCAGTAGAGACTGCTGCTGTCATGTACCCCTGGGCAGGTGTCAATAAACTGACCTTTGGTATCAGAGAGGCAGAGCTAGTGACAATCACTGCAGGCTCTGGACTGGGTAAGTCTCAGTTTGTAAGAGAGATAGTGTGGCACATCCTGCAGCACTCAGAGCAGAACATCGGCTTGTTGTTCCTTGAAGAGAACGCACGTAAGACAGCTCTGTCGCTTATGTCACTAGCAGCTAACAAGCCTATACACCTACCAACAGTAGAGACTACAGAAGAGGAACGCTGGGATGCTTTCGAGAAAACTATGGGCACTAACCGCTTGTATTTGTTTGACCACTTTGGAAGCACCAGCATCGATAACATTGTTGCCCGCTGTCGCTACATGGCAAAAGCGCTGGACACCAAGTTCTTGTTCCTAGACCATGTCTCTATTGTTGTATCAGCTCAGAGCAACGGCGACGAACGTAAGGCACTGGATGAGATCTGCACCAAGCTCAGGATGCTAGTTCAAGAGACAGGCATCACGTTGTTCATGGTAAGCCACTTGAAGAGACCAGACGGCAAAGGTCACGAGGAAGGCGCTGCTAGCTCACTGTCACAGCTCAGAGGCTCAGCATCTATAGCGCAGCTGTCTGACATGGTGATAGGGCTTGAGAGGAACGGCCAGGCAGATGACCCAATAGAACGCAATACAACTCACGTAAGGATTCTGAAGAATCGCTTTGCAGGTATTACAGGACGAGCTGCTGGCTTGCTCTATAACCAGGAAAGCGGTAGAATGTCAGAAATTATGGAGGAAGCCTTGTGAGATGTTTAGCCTGTAACGTAGCTCTATCAGACTTTGAAGCGACACGTAAGTCTGCAGTATCTGGGTCTTTCCTGGATTTATGCAACGGCTGTTGCGCACATACTACAGAAGATATTGACACGATAGACAGGATAGACTTAAAATCGGAGTCAGACTTTGAACCAATGGTGAATGACAATGAGCAAGATAGGTAACTGGGTGCTAGACATCCAAGAAAGAAAGACACAGATAAGACATGCTAACCCTTACGACAGACACAGCAACAAGCCAGATACGGCAAGGCACTACTATGTTGATTACACTAGATTTAGAGACCAACACCGACCACGATACGATCTGGTGCGGAGTAACTGAGGAAGTCAAGACAGGCAAACAGCTTGTCCACACTTCTCCAGACACTCTAATACCTGTATTGCGTGATGCAACAGGTGTAATTGGTCACAATATTATAGGATTCGACGCTCCAGTGCTTGAAAACGTGTGGGGATTACAGCTACCAGACAGTCAGTTGATAGATACTTTAGTCCTCAGCAGGTTGTATAACCCTTCTCTGGAAGGTGGACACAGTTTAGATAGCTGGGGCAAGAGATTTGGTGATTTAAAGCTTGACTTTTCAGACTACAATGCTGGTCTATCCGATGAGATGATAGATTATTGCAAGCAGGACGTAGCTTTAACCACTAGACTGTATACACACTTGCTTAACGTGCTTAAACAAGAGGATTTCATCGACACATGCGTAAATTTAGAGCACAAGGTCGCCATCATTACGGCGGTTCAGGAGAGAAATGGCTTCGTACTAGACGTCAGTGGGGCAACATCCCTCTACCAGAAGATAACTCACAGGATGAGGACGATAACAACAGACCTGCAGAAGGTATTTCCACCGATAGTGGAGGAGAGATGGTCCGAGAAGACGGGGAAGCAGCTGAAGGACAAGGTAACAGAGTTCAATGTGGGGTCACGGAAGCAGATAGCAGAGCGATTGACAACAGCCGGTGTTATATTCTCTCAGAAAACTGAGAAAGGTTCTGTAATTGTTAACGAAAAGGTGCTTGAAGGTATTGACATTCCAGAAGCTAAGGTTATTTACGAGTATCTTATGCTGCAGAAGCGCTCAGCACAGATAGATTCCTGGTTATCCTTTGAGAAGAACGGCAGGGTTCACGGTAGAGTCATCACTAATGGCGCTGTGACAGGTAGAATGACACATCTCAGCCCTAACATGGCTCAAGTGCCGTCAGTGTCAGCACCGTATGGTAAAGAATGTAGATCCTTCTGGACTGTGCCACACGGCTACAAGCTAGTAGGTATAGATGCCAGTGGTTTAGAGCTACGTATGCTGGCACACTACATGCGAGACACCAAGTACACCAACGAGATCCTAAGCGGTGACATACACACTGCTAACATGAAGGCAGCAGGACTCACGGACCGCAACCAGGCGAAGACATTTATATACGCTTTCCTGTACGGTGCAGGTCCAGCTAAGATAGGCGAGATTGTTAAAGGTGGCTACAAGGAAGGACAGCAGCTTATGGCGGCGTTTCTACGCAACACACCAGCATTGGCTAAGCTACGTGACAAAGTGGCTAGACTGGCTCTCTCAGGCACTCTACAGGGTCTTGATGGCAGACGACTAAGAGTCAGGTCACAACACGCAGCACTCAACACACTGCTGCAAGGTGCAGGCGCTATAGTAATGAAGCAAGCGTTGATAATATTGTCAGAGACATTGACAGCTCGCGGGATACCTTTTAAGATTGTGGCTAACGTACATGATGAATTTCAAGTGGAAACGCCTGAGCACTTCGCTAAGGCAGTAGGCAAGGTAGCAGTAAAAGCTATTCAGAAAGCAGGTGAGCACTTCGATCTGCGCTGCCCTCTGGATGGTGAGTTCAACATAGGTAACAATTGGGCAGAAACACATTGACTTTTCTAAAGTTTGTGTGGTATAATATACATAGATCAGTTGTGATCTAAAACAGCACTTAAACGCAACATTTCAATCAAAGGTGATATCATGGAACAAGCAAAACCAGTAACAATTCAAGCAGACGTAATGTGGGCAAACCTGGTAGAAGAGAACAAACTGTCTGGTAAGTACCAGGTAAATCTAGCCAACCTGTCTAGCAACGCTGTAGACGCCCTGGAAGAGATGGGCATCAATGTACGAAACAAGGCAGAGCAAGGCGAGTTCATTACCTGCAAGTCTAGCAAGCCAATCCGAGCATATGACACAGACGGTGAAGAGATCAAAGGCGTCTTGATTGCCAACAACTCCAAGGCTAAAGCTGTCATTGGTCACTACGACTGGACCAGCCCGTCAGGTGCTAAAGGTCGTAGCCCTTCACTGATGAAGCTAGTGATCACAGACTTAATCCAGTACACGCCTGAAGTAGATATGGCAGAAGCTTTGTGATCTTAATTGATGCAGACATCTTGGTCTATCGTCTAGGCTGGTCTTGTAACGAAGAGTCTGAGAAAGCAGCCATCAGAGGTATTGATGGCTTTATTACCGACCTTTTAGCATTCCACCTTGGAGCCGATGAAGAAGAGTCCGAGTATGTTCTGTATCTCACTGGTAAAGGAAACTTTCGCAACGACTACGCAGTAACTGCTCCCTACAAGGGCAACCGAAAAGATAAGGCAAAGCCAGTCCACATCCAAGCACTGAGACAACACCTTATCGATCAATGGGCAGCAGTAGTGACAGACAGGGAAGAGGCAGACGATGCCATAGCTATAGCAGCCACTACAATTGGCGACAAAGCTATCATGGTCTCCCTGGATAAGGACTTCGATCAGATCCCTGGCTGGCACTACAACTTCGTAAAGCGAACTAAATACTACGTAACGCCAGAGGAAGGCATGTTGTTCTTCTACCGCCAGATACTAATGGGTGATCGCATTGATAACATTGTCGGCCTCTACGGCATTGGCGAGAAGAAGTCAGCTAAGTTGTTAGAGGACTGTGTCACTGAGCAGGACTACTACAACAAGTGCGTAGAGATGTATGATGGCGACGAAGACAGAGTAATAGAGAATGGTAGGATGCTCTGGCTTAGACGCCACGAAGGTGAGATATGGGAGTTTAAAGGTGAGGAATAACGGAAGATGGACAGAAGCGCGTTTCCGTTCCTTCATTATCTCAGCATTGCGCGGCGCTCATGGTAAGTGGGGAGTCAAGCATGATGTTAAGAAGAAGTCGTGGGTAGAGCGTGGTAAGTACAAGTGCGCTGGATGTAAGAAGATAGGCGTATCTACACTACCACCACTAGAAGGACGTAAACGTAAAAGAAACAACGCAGCAGTAGATCATATAGATCCGGTTGTTAAACCAGAAGTCGGCTTCGTAGATTGGAACACCTACATTGACAGAATGTTCCTAGAAGCGTCAGGCTATCAGGTGCTGTGTTACAAATGTCATGCTGAGAAGACAGCAGACGAACGTAAGCGGAGAAAGAAATGAGAACAAGACTTGAAGAAATGGCCGATCAAGCTACAGCTTTCCACAAAAAATACCCAGAAGTGTGGGACAAGTTTGTAGAGTTCACGTTTGATCGTGTTGATAAAGGGTATACCAATTATTCCGTTAAAGCTATTTTCGAGCGTATACGTTGGGATATAGCAAACATAGGAGGTGACGGAGTTAGCGAGTTTAAAATAGGAAACAACCATCCTCCGTTTTACGCTAGACGTTTTATGAAAATGTACCCAGAACATGAAGGATTTTTTAGAACTAGGATTCAGAAAAGCGCTAGTGAACCAGCTAAAGGAATACTTTAATGACTAAGCATCTAGTAATACCAGACACACAAGTAAAGCCTGGTCAGTCCTTAGAGCATCTACGCTGGGCTGGTCAGTACGCAGCAGACAAGAAGCCAGACGTCATCATACACATCGGGGACCACTGGGATATGCCATCACTAAGCAGCTATGACGTAGGCACTAAGAGCTTCGAGGGTCGTCGCTACTTGCAGGACATTGAAGCAGGTATCGCTGGCATGGAAGAGTTCCTAGCGCCTATTAGAGAAGAGCAGAAGCGCTTGAAGGTTAACAAGCACAAGCAGTGGCGTCCACGTATGGTGTTCACCCTAGGCAACCACGAGAACCGTATAACACGCGCTGTAGAGTCCGACCCAAAGCTAGAAGGCTTGCTGAAGTTTGAAGACTTTAAGCTGGAAGAGATGGGCTGGGAAGTGTATGACTTTTTAGATCCTGTCATCATTGACGAGATTGCCTACTGCCACTTCTTCACAAGCGGTGTCATGGGGCGTCCAGTAAGCAGTGCTAAGTTGATGTTGCAGAAGAAATACATGAGTTGTATTATGGGACATGTCCAGGATAGAGACATAGCCTATGCACGTAAAGCTGACGGCACAAACATGCTGGGCTTGTTCTCTGGGATCTACTACCAACACGACGAAGACTACTTGTCACCTCAGACTAACGGAAGCTGGGCAGGTATCTGGATGCTAAACGAAGTCGCTAACGGTGGTTGTGACGAGTTACCAGTCAGTATCAACTACTTGCGAGAGAAGTACGGAGCTTAGGATGGCAGCTACATACTACGATATATTGGAAAAACTGGAACAGCTGGACGAGATAACGCTATTAGAGATCTTAGACATAACCTCTCAAGATATAGTAGCTAAGTTCAGCAACAGGATAAACGACAGGTTGTCAGAATTTCAAGAGGATTTTAAAGATGAGCATTAATAACGCAACACCACAAGACTGGGATAGACTACGCAAGCAAGCACCGGCCATTGAGCCTACAATAGATGAGGCAATGATGAAAGTCTATGTTGATATGTCGCGGGAAGAGCTTGAGGCGTACATCTTTGATGATGATGAAGACGTAGTGAACAGCCCTAATCATTACAACAATGGATCAATAGAGTGTATTGAAGGTATCCAAGCAGCTATGTCCACTGAAGCCTTTGAAGGCTATCTCAAGGGCAACTGCATGAAGTACCTCTGGCGCTATGACTACAAAGGTAAGCCAGTAGAAGATTTACAGAAGGCTCAGTGGTACTTAGCCCGACTGTTAGGGGAAGTAGTGTTTGACAATGAGGAGGATTGACTGATGGCTACAGATTGGAGCTTTTTAGACGAAAACGGAGACATAAAAACAGCTTGTGCTGGCTGTTCAGGTTCAGGTCTACAAGGTTTTAAACCAGAGGATGAAACGCCACACAAAGGTACAGAGCTGTGTGTAAAATGTAAAGGCTCAGGAGGATGACTGATGAGTAGTGGACAGACACACGGGGGCAAGGGTTCAACCACCCGCCCCACAGACAAAAAGAAGTATGAAGATAACTACGATGCTATCTTTGGTAAGAAGAAAGAAAAGGAAGAAGTCTACAACGCAGTTAATAAAGTGCTTAGAAAAGAAAAGCTGAAGGATTATCGTGATGAAAGTTAATATGTATCTTGACAACACAATATCTACAGTTGCATCTAATGACATTTTTAAAACTACTTGTGCGACCGTTGCTCCAACTATTAATTTCAACCTTGGTGACGAAGTAGTATTAGTAATCAATGAAAAAGGTCTTACCTATCGTGGCGAGTTAGCAGCAGATGCCGGTGAATGTTACGCCATGTTAACGGAGTTTCTTAACCGCGCTAAGGGAGCAAAGTGATGAACATACAAGACTTAGAAACTAAATACAAAGAACTGGGCGCAGAGATTGAGCGTTTGCAGCAACAGCCCGAAGGTGTTTGGGAGCCTACAGTGTGCGGCACTTTCTGGATGGTTGATGGAGGTGGTCATGTAAGGAGTCTAAACCTCAGCAACAGGGTGGCAGAAAAGCATCACAACGTCTACGAAACTGAAGCCCAAGCAAGAAAGGCCAGTGTATTGCAGCGTAGGGCTAACCTGATAATTCAAGCGTGTCTAAACTTTGATCCTGATTTTGTACCTGCTTGGAGTGATGATAGTGGATTAAAATATGGGTTTCACTATAGCCATACCATGCAAGCATGGCATTACTCGACAACATTTTTAAACGATGACTCTGTTGCTTATGTATCAACATCAGAAATAGCCTACAAAGTAATGGAGTATCTAAACAGCCAGAGGATTAAGTGATGAAAGTTAAAATGTATCCCTTAATAGAGAGGCTGGTTGAGGAAGGTATAGACGCAGGGTGGAACAGAGCGCACAAGCATACAGACGAACCATACGGCGATGCTATAAAAGACAACATACACCGATATATAATGAATGGCTTTGATGAAGCCTTTGAATTTGACCAAGAGGATATGCAATAATGGATCAGTATCAACAGTTTATACACAAAAGTAGATATGCGCGGTGGATGCCAGCAGAAGGTCGTCGTGAGACATGGGCAGAGACAGTACAGCGTTACGTGGACTTCTGGATTGATCGTGGTCAAGTAGATGACAAGACAGCTAAGTTGCTGTTTAAGTCTATTCACGACTTAGAAGTTATGCCGTCTATGCGCTGCATGATGACAGCAGGTGAAGCACTAAAGAAAGACAACGTAGCTGGTTTCAACTGTAGCTACTTACACATTGACTCACCACGTAGCTTTGACGAGCTGATGTACGTGTTGATGTGCGGTACAGGCGTTGGCTTCAGCGTAGAGCGTAACTACATCACCAAGCTACCAGTAGTGGCTGAGACTTTCCACGAGACAGACAGCGTTATTGTTGTAGCTGACAGCAAGATTGGTTGGGCTTCTGCGTTCCGTGAGCTAATTGCTATGTTATACGCTGGCAAGATACCTAAGTATGACGTACACAAGGTACGCGGTGCTGGCGAACGTCTTAAAACCTTTGGCGGTAGGGCTTCAGGTCCAGAACCTTTGGAAGATTTGTTTAAGTTCTGCATGGCTGTGTTCCAGAAAGCTGCTGGTCGTAAGTTAACAAGCATTGAGTGTCACGACATCTGCTGTAAGATTGCAGACATTGTTGTTGTAGGCGGTGTGCGTAGGTCAGCTCTTATCAGCCTGTCTAACCTGTCAGATCCTCGCATGGCTAAAGCTAAGAATGGCAACTGGTGGGAATTAGAAGGTCAGCGCAGACTCGCTAACAACAGCGTAGCCTACACTGAGAAGCCAGACTTTGAGTCGTTCCTGGCAGAGATGGCTAACATGTATGAGTCTAAAGCAGGCGAGCGTGGTATCTTTAGTCGAGTTGCAGCTCAGAAGATTGCAGCACGTAACGGACGTCGTGACGCTACCTACGAGTTTGGCACTAACCCATGCTCTGAGATCATCCTACGCAGCAACCAGTTCTGCAACCTGTCAGAGATTGTTGTACGTTCAGACGACACTCTCAAGTCTCTGAAGAAGAAGGCACACATTGCTGCTATCATTGGGAGCCTACAAGCTACACTGACAGACTTCAGATACTTACGGGCTTGTTGGAAGAAGAACACAGAAGAAGAAGCGCTGCTAGGCGTAAGCATGACAGGGATCATGGACCACTACCTGTTGAGCAAAGGTGACTCGCCGGACCTGGCGCGGTGGTTAGAGGAGATTAGAGATGTTGCTGTTGAAACAAATAAGACATGGGCTGCAAACCTTGGCATTAATCAGTCTACTGCTATTACTGCTGTTAAGCCGTCTGGTACTGTTTCTCAGCTTGTTGATAGCGCTAGTGGCATTCACCCTCGCTTCTCTAAGCATTACATTCGCCGTGTACGCTCAGACAAGAAAGATCCATTGGCAATATTCATGTCCGAAGCTGGCTTCCCTGTTGAACAAGATGTAATGAGTCCTGCTTCCTCTGTCTTTAGCTTCCCTGTTAAAGCTCCAGAGACAAGCGTTACAGTGAGCCAGGTAGGAGCTATGGAACAGCTACAGCTTTGGAAAGCATATCAGAACCACTGGTGTGAACATAAGCCAAGCATCACTGTATACTACACCGATGATGAGTTCCTACAGGTAGCACAATGGATCTGGGATAACTTTGACATCTGTAGCGGTATCAGCTTGTTGCCGTTTAGTGATCATCTGTATCAGCAAGCTCCGTATGAAGACATCACTGCTGAGAAGTATGAAGAGCTATTAGCAGCTATGCCACAAGGTGTTGAGTGGATTGACCTGGGTAACTTCGAGAAAGAAGACAACACCACAGGGTCACAAGAGTTAGCGTGTGTTGGTGGAGCATGTGAAATAGTGTAAAAAGTGTAGTGAATTAGCATTTATTGGTACGTAAAAGTGTAAAAGCCCTATAGAATCTCTCTATAGGGCTTTTTTATTACTACTGAGTTACCTTCTCTGTTAAAGCGTTATAAATAATACGTCCTGTTTTAAACCTACCTGACTGCAAAAGTTGTAGCTGGTTCCTTGTGATATCCTTACTAAGGAGAACTTTCATAAGCTCTGGGTTCTTATAAGCTTCTTTTAGAACTTTACTAGACGCTTCTACTCCTAAGTTTTGTATTGCTTTAGTTGCGGCGTTAGAAGCTGTGCCCGCCAACACAATAGAAGAAGAACCGGCTAGTAAGTTAACGCCTTTCAAAGCAGCTAACTTAGCCGCTAGTATTAGACCAGCACTTGTTTTAGGGGGTGCAACTTTTGTATATCCTCTTTTAGCAGATAGAGATTTACTTATACTGCTTACATCTCTAAGCAACAGCTCTAAACCTTTCTGTTCAGCAGTGTTAAACACGGCAGTCAACGGCTTAAAATCTTTTAGAATTTTTGCAAAACTAACAGGATCAATAAGCTCTACGTTGCCTTTACCTGCTACTTGCGAATCAACAATTTTCATTGATTGTGCAACCACACGATTAGCAACCTGTTCTTTAAATACAGCAAGAGCTTCTTTGTCAGTGCTTAAAAGCTTGCGGAACCTGGCAGAAGTTTGTGTAGGGCTTGAAGATCTAAGAATAACATCCATAACCTGCTCTGGAGTCATGTTAGCCACTCCGTAGAAGTCGTCCAAACGTGCCACTTCCGCTGCTGTTTCAGCGTTCTGTACTACTTTCCCTTGAGACCTCGCCTTTTTCTTTGCTGCTTTAATAGCTTCACCTACTACTGGGAATCTTTCTATCCAAGACGAGTGGGAAGTTTCAAACGCCTTGAAATCTTCTAGTTTATTAGGGTTTACCTGAGCCTGGAACTTAGCAAGAAGAAAGCCTTCAGCCTGTTTTAAAGCGTTAGACTGGGCGGCGCTGCTGCCAGATGTTGCTAAATTAAAGACTTCTCCCATCTCCCTAGCAACAATATCCATGTCAGTTTGCTTGGCTGTTTGACCGCCTACCATTGTCTCTAGCTTCTTCTCTTTAACCGCCTTCTTAGCTTTGGGTACAAAAGTTCCTCTAGTGAAGGTGTCGTGTATTTTTTTAGAGAAAGCAGTAGCCGCTAAATAGTACTTACGAAGCTGTGGATTAACACTTTCAATACCTAGTGTTATATTGTCTAAAGCAGCTTGCTGAGCTTCCCCTAGAGCTTTTTGGTTATATTGAAAAGTAGGGTCTGTCGCTGCGTTTGCGCTTCTAGCCATAGAGTTGAGCTTGCTTCTTAAATCTCTAAGGACTAGAGGAGCTTCTACAGTTTGTAGAGGTGCGTCAGGCCATTTAACTTTTACGCCTGCTTCAGCTAACCGCTTCTTGTTATCAGGAGTAACTTCAAACGTCTTCCAGCCTTTACCTGTACGTGCAACACCTTTTCCTAGAATGTTAGCAAACTCATCGGCAGGAAGCACTGCTTGTGAGCTGGAGTTAGCGACAATTGTTTCAACAGCGTCTACTAAAGGTTTAGTCGGTATCTTTACAGAGTCGTTTATAGGCTGCCAGAGGTTGTTTTCTTGTTGTTTAACATCTGCGTATATTTTATTAAAAGATTCCTCAAACTCTTTGGACATTTTAGTGACATCGCCATCGTAAACTTTTAAAAGCTTAGTAAGCTTCTCTGTCTCAATCATAACTCTGTCGTCTACTTGAGCTATCAAGTCGTCTTGTATCTTAGGCAAGAAGTCTTTTAGTGCTGTCCAATCTAAAGAACTGCTTTCTGGCTTCATTAGAGTTTCTAATTCTCTCGCTAACGAGTACTGAGCTTGATCAACTTGGTCGTCTACAAAACCTGCAAAAACACTGTCCTCAGCAGCTAACGCTCTTTCTAAAGTGAGGATACCTGAGTCATTTGTTTGTTGAGCTACAGATAAAATAGAAGCATCGTCAGCAGTTTCTAAAGCTAGTTTAGCTTCTAAAGGGCTGACACTCTCTCCTCTAATTCGTTGACTAGCTAAAGTTACTGCGTCTTCTCCAAACATAGCATCAAAAGCGTCTATTATTTTCTTACCTCCTACCTCAACACCTGTGTCTGCGAACTTAATAATTCCAGTAGCAATTTCTAAATAAGTAGCTGGTTTACGCGCTGCTGCAAAACCACCAGCAATTTCAGCAGCCAAAGCTATAAGAGCACTGTCTGAGCCAGTAGCTTCTGTTGCTACTTCTCCCGCCACAGCCATAGCTAACGCTACTTTAGCTTCAGTAGGTAGCGAAGACTCTGCTAGAGACCTTGTGATGCCTGTCCGCGCTCCTTCTACTCCTACAAAAGGCTGACCAGTTTTAGGGTTTAGCGCAACTCCTCTTTTTCCGTAGTTGACAAGACCAGTGCCTAACATATTTATTGAAGCACGAGCAGCACTGGTAATACCAAGACCAAGAGAGGCGTAAAAACCGCCTTTGTCTAAGAATTGTTCAGTTTCAGCATCATTAACAAAACTCTTGTTTCTGAATAAATCAGGAACTCCTATGTCGTAGCCGCCTTCCCACTCCATGTCTATGTTTACGTTAGAAGATTCCGCTAGGTTTTCTAAGTTTCTAGTCCCCATAGTAGCTAAGTAAGTAGGAACCCGTACAGCCATGTCATAACCAAAACTATAAATAGGCGTTACCATGGCGTCTACCACTTCCATTACAGGATTTACAACAGGCGCTGTACGATAGCGTAGCTCTTCTCCTGCTTGTTGTAGTAAACTTTCCTCTGGGCGTGGAGTAACATTAGTGCCTTGATCAGAAAGAACAGGAACTTCTGGAAAAGATGTAGGCGGTGTTGCTCCTCCTTGCAGCTCTTCTATTCTTTTTTCGCCAGCTAGTCTTGCAATGACTTCGTTAGGGAACTCAATACCTGTATCAAAAACAATCCCATTGCTAGAAGCTCCTGACTCAAAGATTACGTTAGAAGTGTCGAATATTGCCATTAGTAAACGCCTTTTACAATTAAACCTTGGTTTTCATAAGCTGCTAAAAATTCTCTAACGTTCTTGTTATTAGCTGCGGCAGTATCTTTAATATCAGCCCAAGTTACATCTTTATTCTCGCCTTTGATCGACAAGGTAAAACCTATAGGCTTATCTTTTACCCAGTATTGTGAAAGATTAGCACTGTCCTGTATGACTTCCATTCTTTTGTAATCAATACCGTTTCTTTTAGCTGCTGCTATTTTACTTCTAGGGATTTTAGTTAAATAATCATCCCATAAAGTAGTATGGTCTAATGGAGTCACTTCAGATAAGTTAGCACGTTGATTAGCAAAAGTGTTTTCTTCAATCTGATTTACAGCTTTATTTAACTTAATTGTTGCCGCTGCTTCGTTATACTGCCAAGGCTGGGTGTAACCAGGTAGCACGTCCTGCTGATATTCTAAATCTTTATCTGTAAATCCTTTACCCTGCGCGTTCATCATTGGTATAATAGCTTCGTTCTGTAAAATCTTTAGAACAGCTTGATCTTTAATGTCCGCAGAAAAAGATTCTGGATAAGCCACGCCTGCCAGTTGAAAAATACCTTGTAAATTTTTAGATTGGTTAGCTACAAAATTAGCAACCATGCCTGTGTCAAAACCTTTTTCTACTTCATTCAGTATAGCGTTTGCTGCTTGCTTATCCGTGACAGCCGTTGCAGCTACAGGTGCAGTTATATCAACATATTTTGCTTGACGCTCTAAATTATTCTCTGTCATTTTTTCTGCAGGAGTTAGAGTATTTTTTATAACTGTTCCTCTAGCTTTTTTAAGCTCTGCCCAGTCTTGTAACGTGCCTTCAAAACTTCCTCCTTTAGGTGTTTTCGCAAACCTATACTCTTTAACTAAAGCGGGGTCTTCTTCTGGTTTTGTTGGAGCAGCTCCTAGTATTTCAACTGCTCTTTGAAGAGCGCCAGGTACTTTATTACGAACAGCTTTTGCTAACGATGCGTATTGTGCCGGCAATGCGTCAGCCATTGTAGTAGCATCACTTGTACTCTTAGTCAACGAAGTAGCTTTAGCATCCAACTGCTGTTTAAACTGAGCAGCCTTCGCAGGATCAACAATGTTCAACAGCTGTATAAACTGTGCTTGATCTGCTGGGTTTGTAGGGTCTAGTCCCACTAGCTTTGTCTTAGCAAGCTCAACAGGGTCTTGCTGCTGTTGTCCAAACATGCCACCAAGACGACCAGTCAAAGCTTCGTTCTGTTTAGCTGCAAAGCCTAGAAGCTGTTGATCTCTTGAAGGAGATGTAAACGGACTTGGTCGTTGGTTCTGACTGCTTATGCCTGTCAATAAACCTGCGTAATCTATGTTAGCCATTATTGTCCACCTCCAAATAACCAATCAAAACCTCTACCAATAAGACCACCGCCACCTGGCGCTTCTTGACCCATACCTGCATAGATCTCAGCTATCTCCGCTTGCTGCAGCGGAGACATCTGCTGACCCGTCAATAGACCTAAGATAGCGTCTTGAGTCTGCAGATCAATTCTGTTACCTAAGTCCTGTCCTTGTACGTAAGACTCAATACCTCTACCACGAAGCTGACTAGAAAGATCAGCGCCTGTGCGTTGACCAGCAGAAACGTAACCAGCAGGTATTTGACTACCTTCCAGAAGTGCTAGAGCTTGCTGTTGTGGGTTGTAACCAGCGTTCATTAAACCTGTAGCTGAAGAGAGCGCTTGGGCTTCCTCTGCTAGTACACGATCTCGTGCGCCTAATGCAGCAGTGTTCTGTGACTCTGCTCTAGCCTGCTCATAAGCAAACTGCTCTGGAGAACCACCATACTGTGCAGTCTGTATACCACCACGACCACCTGCAAACAAGTTCTCTTGCATCTTTAAGCGGTCTCTCTCTTCACCAGGCTGCTGAGTAGCCCTAATCTGCTCGTAGATGCCTTGTGCGCGAGCTGCAGGGTCTTGACCCACCTGTCCAAACAACTGCTGAGATTGCCCTAGAAGCTGGTTCTGGAGCTGCTGCTGTTGAGGAGAAAGGTTGAGGTTGTAACCACCTTCAGCAGTTGTACCTATGTTAGCCAAGTTGCTTGTTACAGTGTATGGCTGAAAAGCTGACTCTGCTCTTGAAGCAGTAGCTGCTTCATTTGCTAAGTTTCTCGCTACATCGCCACCTTCTCTAGCAACATTAGAAGCTTCGTTACCTAAGTAATAAGCACCAGCAGCTCCAAAGGCGTTTGAGACGTTGTCTCCCTGTCCTGCAAAAAATGGGATGTCGAATAAACCAGGCATTAGTATGATCCTCCAGTAATTGTGTCAGCAGTCAGTGTGCCAGTTACGTTAATAGTGGTAGCTGTAATAGTACCTGTTATTGTAGGACTAGCTGAGTTAGCTTTAGAGTTAACAGCGGTCTGTATGTTGTTAAACTCAGTGTTAATTTCAGTACCCTTCACAATCTTAGCAGGGTTGCCAGAAGCTAAAGAGTCCTTGGTTGCGAAGTTAGTGGTTTTCGTATAATCGGACATTAGAGCATTCTCCCTACTAGAGCGTGTATGTCAATTTTCTGTATTGAAAAAGGTGAGTTGTTAATTTGAGCTTCAATGCCTATTGTCAGCACATTACCGTTTCCTGAAGCGTTTACTTTAGGTGTGTTAACCACAACAGATCCTGTGTATTCGCCAGTAGTGTTATACTCTGCTATACCGTACTCAGCAGGTACACCGCTGCCAAAAATAAATGCTTGCTTTGTGTAGCTTTCTGTGTAATCATAACCCCAGTTTAAGACAGTCTCTGTGCTTTGACCTCCAATAATAGTCAAGTTAAACTTCTTCAAGAACTTCAAGTTAGCTGGACTCTGGAAGTCGTTAGGGTTACTAAAGTAACGTAGCTGATACTTTGTGGTATTATCAAGATAGCTACCGTAGCGTATGATGCCTTCACTATGTCCCATGTACAAAGAGTCATCAGCAAACATAGTAAAAGCAGCAGGCTCTAACGCTGACCAAGTAGTAACACGAAACGATCCATTCTCTAAAGGCTGACGTACATCAAAGCAATACACAAGATTACTTGACGGCAGTGTCAGCAAGTAGAAAGCGTGGATAGGGCTGTAGA
>Ga0209816_1000726_pt1 | contig 25515 bp, 21 predicted proteins | sample CoawatmetaG01DNA_FD_187509 | JGI IMG/M metagenome (GOLD analysis project Ga0209816, IMG submission 187509) | Marine microbial communities from the West Antarctic Peninsula - Coastal water metaG017-DNA (SPAdes) (version 2) | ecosystem: Environmental > Aquatic > Marine > Coastal ...
CACAAAAATCTCTTATTGAGGCAGCAGTATATCCTCTCCTTCGTAGGCCTGAAATAGTAGGCATTCTAGGATCGTTCCAGCTATTTACATGATTAGCATCTACCAAGAGTTTTAATTTTCTTTTAGATGTGGTTGCATACTCTAGATTTAAGCGAGAAAACTCATATTGGTGAGGACGATTTGTGGTGTTAAAATTATCTAAATTATCTAACGTCCAATCATAAATTCTTCTATTATCTTGAAATTCTAGGGTGCATAAAGAGTGAGTTATCCCTTCAATGGCATCACTAAGGCAATGAGCAAAATCATACATAGGGTAAATACACCAGTCATCATTTGTTTGATGATGTGTTTCGAACCGAATACGATAAAGAGTAGGATCACGCATACACATAAAACTTGATGACATATCAATTTTAGCCCTAAGAACACACTCACTTTGTTTAAATCCACCTGACTTCATTTTTTTAAAGAGCTTCAAGTTTTCCTTAATATCTGTATCGCGATAAGGACTATTTTTTCCAGACTTTTTGAGAGTTCCACGGTATTCGCGTGTTTCATGACTATTTAAAAAGCAAACGTATGCTAATCCCTTGGTAATTAGTTCTTCAGCACATTGGTAAAATATATTAAAATAAGTTGAGCTAAACTTAACTTCACTATCCCAATTAAATCCTAACCATTCAACATCTTTTTTAATTGAATTAACGTATTCAACATCTTCTTTACTAGGATTAGTATCATCAAATCTTAAGTTACAATATCCACTATAATCTGTTGCAATACCAAAGTTTAGGCAAATAGATTTTGCATGACCAATATGAAGGTAGCCATTAGGTTCAGGTGGAAAACGAGTTTTAATGCTGGTATGCCTCCCAGAAGAAAGGTCTTCATTAATAATATTACGTATGAAGTTAGTCGTCTTATTTTCTTTATTTTCAGAACTCATTGGTATCAATTTTAATGGTGGTTTAAGCTTTGTAAATTATATCATTAAAAGCTTAATTTAATATCAAGCGCTTTCACTCGAATGACGTTGTAAAATAGTTTTTATGAAAATAGCTATAGTTAAACTTTCAGCATTAGGTGATATTATTCATGCATTGGTAGTTCTGCAGTTTATAAAAAAATATAATCAAAAAATAGAGGTTGACTGGATAGTTGAGAAAAGCTATAGAGAATTGCTAGAGTTTCACCCAGACATTAATAAGGTGCATGTAGTTAAAATTAAAAATTCTAGCAAGATAAAGTCATTTTATTATTTTTTAAATGAAATTAGAAGGGTGAGGAAGTTTGGTCCATATGATTTAGTGATTGATATGCAGGGCTTAATTAAATCTGCACTAATTTCCCGTTTAATCCAATCTGATATAGCTTTGGGTTTTGATAAATCATCAATTAGGGAAAGTATTGCTTCAGTTTTTTATAATAAAACTTTTAAATATGGGTATAGTGAAAATATTATCGAACGTAATCTGGCACTTATAGAGTTTGCTTTAGGAGCAAATATTAATAAGAAAGGTATTAAAAGTAAGCTACCTTTTTTATATTCAAGTAAAAAACATCCAGTAAATAATCTTTCAAGTGTAAAAAAAAATATATTATTAGTTCCTGGAGCATCTTTTAAATCAAAACAATATCCAGCAGTTAAATTTGAGGAGCTAACAAAAGCACTTGACGCAAATTTTATAATCATTTGGGGTAATCAGAAAGAGAAATTATTAGCATATAAAATTAAAGCTTCAGCTCTTCATGTAAATATTTGTGAAGAATTATCAATCGACTCTTTAGTTTCATTAATTGGTCAAGTCGATCTTATAATAGGCTCAGATACTGGTCCTACACATATGGCTTGGGCATTAAATAAACCATCAATTACTCTATTTGGCCCAACTCCCGGATTAAGAAATACATATTTAACAGAGATTAATAAAATCATTGAGTCAAATTCAGAAGTAAACCCTCGTAAAATTAATAAAAAAGATTATTCAATAAGTAGTATTGAGGTGAGCCAGATTTCAAAGTTAGCTAATAACCTTTTAAGATAGGAGGATTTTAAGAATAATTAATGTTTTAGATATTTTTAATTTATAAAAATATTTAATTTTTTAATGGCTAATTATATTTTTTGTTTGACCAATTGAGTCAAGGGTAAACTTTGCTTTTGTGGTTAATTCATTAATCTTATGGCCAGTTTTGACAATTACTGAATTACTTATGCCTGCTGAGTGGGCGGCCTCAATATCAGTTTCTTTGTCTCCAACCATCCAAGAGTCTTTCATACAGATATCATACTTAGCCTTTGCTTGTAATAGCAATCCAGGTTTTGGTTTCCTACATTCACATATCGACTCAGAGTTATGAGGACAATGAAATATATCTAGAATTTTCACACCTTTATTGCTAAATTGACTTAGCATCCATCTAGATAATTTTTGGTAATCATTTTCAGTGTAAAGGCCTTTTGAAATTCCAGCTTGATTTGTAATTATTATTATTTTATAACCTAGTTTTTCGAAGTAAATACACGCATCAAAAACACCATGAATAAAGTGAAAATCATTTATTTTATAAAGATAGTTTATTTCTTTATTTATAACCCCATCGCGGTCAAGGAAAATAGTTTTTATAGCCATAAATTAAGTTGAGTATAATATTGAAATGTTGTATAAATTAATTCTAAAGGATTATCGTGGTAAGTAGTTTTAATTTGGAAAAAATTTATTATTATTTATTAGTATTGTTGGCTTTTCTAATGCCATTAACGGTTTTTGGGGCTAATTTAATTATTGTGATTATTTGCCTTCTTTGGATATTTTCAGGCAATTATAAGTCTAAATTCAATCAAATAGTAAGTAATAAACTAATGGTTGCCTCCATTGTTTTTTTTGTAATTCATTTACTTGGGTTACTTTGGACAGAGGACATAAAATGGGGTCTCCACATAGTCCATAAAATGTGGTACTTTTTATTACTACTTCCAGTTCTATTCAATATAGTTAAAAAAGATCATATTAAATATTATATGAATTCTTTTTTATGTGCAATGATATTTTCAGTGGCAATATCCTACTTGATATGGTTTGAAATTATTTCGCCTTTTAAGGATGCGAATGTTTTTAATCCAACACCATTTATGAGTCATATTTCTTACAATCCTATTTTGGCTTTTGCAACCTATCTTCTTCTTTACAAAACACTATTTAGTAAAAATTTGAGTAAGCTTACATTTTTATTTTTTATTTTTGTTGGCCTTGCCATGAGTTTTAATATGTTTATTACCCTTGGTCGATCTGGACAAGTTTCATATTTTTTTATAATTTCGGTCTTAATTTTCCAGTACTTAGAAATTAGTAAAATTAAATCATTATTGGTAGTATTAATTGTTATTCCAGTATTATTTTTTTCAGCTTATCAAGCTAGTTCCTATTTTAAACTAAGAGTTGATAATACGATATTTGCAGTAGCTACTTTTGAAGAAAATAACTTTACCTCTCTTGGTATAAGGCTTACCTACGCCATAAATGCATTAGAAGTTATAAAAGCTAATCCTTTTATTGGAGTTGGAACTGGAGATCTCCCTACGGAGCTAAACAAAGTAAATCGTAAGAATACCCCTAATATGCCATATACTACAAATCCTCATAATATGTATATATTGGTATTAATTCAACTAGGATTTTTGGGGCTCATTAGTCTTTTTTCAATATTTTACTTTCAATTAAAATTATCTTTTAATAGATCTGATAAATTTTTTAAAGACATAGGGACAGCTCTGCCTTTATTATTTGCTGTTTTGATGCTTGGTGATTCTTATTTATTAGGTCACTATACTAGCTTATTATTTGTATTTTTTAGTTCTTTTCTTTACAAAGACTTTGAGAAATATTAATAAAATTCTAATAATTATTCAACGCTCCAATGGGGATGTCTTATTGAGTTCCTCTTTAGTTGATGTCCTTAATGATTATTATGATTCCCCACAAATTGATCTCCTTGTTAATGACGATACCTTCTCAATCGCAAGACTTATTCCCTTTGTTAATAGTATTTATTCTTTTTCGTATCAAAAAAAGAAAGATAATTGGTGGAAGCAAGAAAAAAGTATTTTAAAGGGGTTATTTAATAAGTATGATTTGAGTATTAATTTAACTGCAAGTGATCGCAGTGTTATATACGCTTTAATAGCCGGTAAGAAAACAATCAGTGCAATCGAGAAAGATAATAAAAAATCTTGGTGGAAGAAAATTTTACTTACTCATCATTATTTTTTTGATGAGGAAAAACATATACTTCTTAATAATCTTCAGCCATTAAGGTTGCTTGAAATCCAGCATAAAAATATTCAAAAATCTATATTTATTTCTCAGGAAATAATTAACCGTGTGCAGTCAAAATTAAATAAAAAAGGCATTAAAAGTTTTTTTATCTACCATCCTTCCGCACAATATAAATATAAGATATATCCTCAGTTATTAAGAGATGAATTACTAACTCTTTTAAATTCATTGGATATTTGTATTATTACTACTGGTGTAAATAATAAAGTTGATTTTGACATTAAAAAAACCCTTCCATCATTAAGTAATGTTTTTGATTTTATTGGTGATACTTCAATAGAAGAATATTTTGCTCTTAGTCAATTATCTCTGGCTTATATTGGTATGGATACTTTAAATATGCATATAGCAGCATCTCAAAATAAACGTATTTTTGCAATATTTGGTCCAACCCGGTTAAGAATGTGGTCCCCCTGGTCAAATGAATTACAGTCTTCTGCAAGGGAAAATATGCCACTTCAAACTTATGGCAAAGTCACAATTTTTCAAGCAAATATGCCCTGTGTAGCTTGTGGTAAAGCAGGGTGTAATAATAATAATGGAAATAGTGATTGTTTAGATAACATTGATCCAGGTATTATATTTAATGAGGTGAAAAACTGGCTTCTTAATGGAGAAAGTAAAACTAAATTATCTATTCCTAAAACAATTAAGCGTCGTGGAAGAAAAGTAGTTTTATATATAGTTTATGGTGATGATGAGTCTTATTATGATGGCGCAATATTTAGTTTTTTGACTTTTATGAACTGGCTTGATGTCAAAAATCAAGTTGAATTTATTGTATTAACTGAAAAGCCAGAGAAATTTATAGACTATCCAGTTGATACTTTGTTGATGACCGAACAGCAAAAAAATGAATGGTCTTTAAATGGCGATTATCATTTTCGTATTAAAAACCGTGGTCTTGCATTTGCAATGGATACTTTAAACTTAGATGAATTTGATAAAATTTTATTTTTTGATACCGATACTTACTTTAATAAGTCTCCATTGGCTTTATTTGATTTAATACAATCTAATCAGGCTCTGTTTTATCTAAATGAAGGGTTAATTTATGATAGAAAAAGGTTTCATACATATGTTAAAAATCTTGAAGGCAAAAAAATTGAAATTGATGACGAATCTTATGAGCTATCACAAAAATCTGCAATGTGGGGGTCACTAATGATTGGGATTACCACTAATATGCGGCCAAGTCTTGATTGGGCAGATAAGCTTATGCTTAAATTTTTTATTTTAGTTCCTGCCCATACTATTGAGCCCTTTTCATTTTCTGAAAGTTTATTAAGAAAGTATAAGATGGTTGAAGGAAAAAATTATGTGAGTTTGTATTCAACTTCTAGAAAAAAAGAATATGCAAAGAACGTTCTGTCAAAGTTTTTTAAAAATATTAAGAACTTAAATATTGATGAAAAAATTCATTTAGCTCAAAAAGTTAAAATTAAAAGATCAATATTTATAATACTTAAGCAACGCTTTCTAAAAATATTTAATGCTAATGACAAATTTTAATATTCCTATTTTGATGTACCATAGTATTGAGTTAATGCCAAAATCTACTATTATGAGAAGTCTACATGTCTCTCCTAGAAATTTCAAATTTCAAATGTGGTTGCTTAATTTATTAGGATATAGGGGGCTTAGTTTAAGAAAACTTAAGCCTTATTTAGATGGGGAAAAGTATGGAAAAGTAGTTGGTATTACATTTGATGATGGATATCAAAATAATTTAATTAATGCAGCGCCAATATTAATAAAATATAATTTCAGCGCAACCTGTTATATAGTTAGTGGGAACATAGGATCGTCAAATACTTGGGATAGTGAGAATAAAATTACACAGAGGCCTTTAATGTCAGAAAGTGAGATTAATCATTGGTTAAATCTTGGTATGGATATTGGGTCACATACTAAAACTCATCCAGATTTAACTAGTGTTTCAGAAAAAAAAGCGCAAAAAGAAATAAGTGATTGTAAGCTAGAGTTAGAAGAAAAATTTAAAGTTGAAATTTATGATTTCTGCTATCCTTTTGGGCGTTTTAATGAATTAGTGTCTAATTTAGCTAAAAAATCAGGCTATTTATCTGCCACCACAATGCTTAGGGGAAGAGTGAATTCTCAGTCGGATAGGTTTCAGTTACCAAGGATTCCAATTAATTACCGCACATTACCACATTTATTTTTAGCTAAGGTGTTAACAAAATATGAAGATAAAAGATAATGTATATTCTGTTATTTAACTTCTTTCATAATCATCTTCTAGCCTAATAATATCATCTTCACCTAGGTAGTCACCAGTTTGTATTTCAATTATTTCTAAAGTTTCATCCCCACAATTTTCAAGTCTATGTATTTCACCCCTAGGAATATAGTTAGATTGGTTTTTTTGTAGTTTAAATTTTTTATCTCCACATGTTATTAAAGCAATACCTTTTACTACAACCCAATGTTCAGCTCGTTGGAGATGTTTTTGTAAAGATAGTTTTGCTCTTGGGTTGACAAAAATTCGCTTTACTTTGAAACCTACGCCATGGTCTATTGAATCAAAGTAGCCCCAAGGTCTGTATACTTTTCGATTATTATCTAATTCAGCTCTACTCTCATTTGAGAGATTTTTCACTATATTTTTTATCTCTTGCGAACTTTTTTTACTTGATACTAATAATGCATCTTGCGTATCAATAATAATTACATCTGAAATATCGTGGACTGCCACAAGGCGATTAGAGCTATGAATAAAGGAATTATTAACTTTTGTAAGGCTTACATCTCCTTCACTAACATTATTATTATTATCTTTTGTCTTCGCTTCCCAAAGTGCTTCCAAAGAACCGATATCACTCCATCCTCCATTATAAGGCACTATAACTCCATGAGGTGTTTTCTCCATTACAGCATAGTCAATAGATTTACTAGGACATTTTGAGAATTCCTCATTATCTAAGCGAATAAAATCTATATCTCTTCTAATTTTAGTGCAGGATTTTTTACAAATAGAGTAGATTTCAGGTTCATATTTTTTTAACTCATTGAGATATACTGATGCTTTAAACATAAAGATTCCACTGTTCCAAAAGTAGTCTCCAGATTTTAAATATTTTTTTGCCTTATCAAGGTTTGGTTTTTCAGTAAATGAAATAATATTGTATGAATCTCTTTTGATTGAATTATCTACCTCAATATACCCATATCCAATTTCAGGCTTTATAGGTTTGGTGCCTAGTACTACCATTTTTCCTTTTTCTGCAGCCTTCTTTCCAAGCTCAATTGCTCTGTGATACTCTTGATTATTATCTATTATATGGTCAGCTGATAAAACTAATAAGATAGGATCTTCATTGTCTTTCATAACATTCATTGCAGCTAAAGCTATAGCAGGAGCAGTATTTTTCCCAATTGGCTCAAGAATAATGCCTTGATTTTTAAATGCTATTTGACGCAGCTGTTCAGCTACAATAAATCGATGCTCTTCATTGCAAATTATGAGAGGATTTGAAACATTACTGGGAAGACGAATAATTGTATTTTGAAACAAAGTTTTGTCATTAAAGAGATTAATAAATTGCTTTGGATAAAGTTTCCTAGATAGTGGCCACAATCTTGTTCCACTTCCTCCTGATAATATTACAGGCGTAATCATTTTTTAGGTTTATGAATAGGAATAACTTTTGGAGATTTCCAATTTTTTTCAGCCTCAAGTAGCTTAATATATCTGTAGAAAGTTCCCTCAAAATTACCAAATGCAATTATAAAACCTGGACCACCATCTAAAAAACCAAATTTAAAAATGTAATGTTTGAAAAAAGACCATAATCCATGCAGAAATGCTTTAGGAACTCCACTTTTTATACCTCTTTTTTGTAATTTTTGAACACCTAATGAAGAATAACGGTTAGCTTTATGTATAAGTTGTTCAGTATCCTTATAAGGAAATTGCCATATATGGCTGTTAATAAAGCCAATTTCATTTTTACTTTTACTTATAAATCCCTCATGCACAGGCTCCATAGTATAAATCATTTTTCCATTTTTAAAAAGTTGTGGCTGCCTATAATTTGGATACCATCCTGAATGTTTAATCCATTTACCCATAAAAAAGTTTTTTCTAGGCACATAATAAATTTCAAGAGGAGCTTTATCAATAAGCATTAAAATTTCATTCCTTACTTCAATGGTGCAGCGTTCATCTGAGTCAAGGCTAAAAATCCAATCCCCTGAGCAATGAGTAATTGCTTCATTTCTTAAGGCACCATAGCCAACAAAAGGAATATGAACAATTTTTGCTCCTAGCTCTTTTGCAATTTCAGTCGTACCATCAGAACTGTGGGAATCTGCAAGTATAATTTCATCAGCCCACAAAACACTACTAATACAGTCTCGGATTTTTTCAACTTCATTAAATGCAATAATATAAACAGATATTTTCATAATTTTTTTAACTATTTTAAATTTTAAATATTATTTGTGATTTCAATTTCCAAAGAATTATCAAGAGTAATTTATAATGTAATTTTCTTTTAGTAGGTAAAATTTAAGAAAGTGAATTAACAATGATTTTTTTTCATATAGGATTTTAAGGGATAAATGACATATAATTTTTCATATATTTTATCTAATTATTAACTAATTAATGAAGCTAACTCTAATTATTACCACTTATAATTGGCCAGATTCTCTATTATTGGTTTTAAAAAGTATCTTAAACCAAACTATCCTTCCTGATGAGATAATAATTGCTGATGATGGAAGTGGCTCTGAAACAAGGGAATTAATATCAAAGTTTAAGAAAGATACTAATTTAAATATTATCCATTCATGGCAAGATGATATTGGCTTTAGAGCAGCGAAATCAAGAAATAATGCAATTATAGAATCGACAGGGGATTACATTGTGCTGATAGATGGAGATGTAATTTTGCACCCTAATTTTTTAGAAGACCACATTACTAATTCGGAAAATGGGTATTTTGTTCAAGGATCTCGAGTTTTATTATCTGAAGTACAGACCAATAAAATCATTAATGCTGAAAAAATAAACTTTTTTGTTATTTTAGATGAATTGAAAAATAAAAAAAATGGCATTCACTCAAACTTATTATCAAAAATATTTTCGAGTAAAAAGGATACCCTTCGAGGTATCAAGTCTTGTAATATGGGTTTTTTTAAGCAAGACTGTAATAATGTTAATGGTTTTAATAATGATTTTGAAGGCTGGGGAAGAGAAGATAGTGAGTTTGTAGTTCGTATGATTAATAATGGAATCAAAAGGAAAAATGTTCGTTTTAATGCAGTTCAATTCCATTTATGGCATATTGAAAATTCTAGGAAATCAATAAGTAATAATGATGCATTGTTGGATGAGGCTATAAATAATAATATTAAGTGGTGTGAGAATGGGATCAGTTCAAAAAAAAATGAAAGTTAGTGCATTTACATTTATAAAAAATGGGCAGATACTTGGATATCCATTTTTGGAATCAATTATGTCTATTCTTCCAATAGTAGATGAATTTGTTGTAAATGTTGGTGAAAGTGAAGATGATACTTTAGAGTTAATTAAATCTATCAATGACAAAAAAATTAGAATTATTCAGTCAAAATGGAATGACAACATGCAAGATAAAGGCTATACATATGGGCAGCAAAAAATGATAGCACAATTTAATTGTACTGGTGATTGGGCATTCTATATTGAGGGAGATGAGGTTTATCATGAGAGTGAATTAGGTCAAATTAAAAAATCTATGAAAACTCATTTAAATGACCCAAAAGTTGAAGCACTTGTTTTTGATTTTCATCATTTCTATGGTAATGCAAATAGTATTCTTAACTCATCCGGTTGGTATCGCTCAGAGGCTAGAATTATTAAAAATTCAGTTAGATCTTATGCCCCTGATGGACTTTTTTGGCTTATTTTAAACTCTAATAAAATAGGGAGATATCCAAGGGCAAAAAAGACTGGCGCAACTTGTTATCATTATGGATGGGTGCGTACGGAAACGCAGATGAATCTCAAAAGTAGTAAAGTGCAGAAGTATTGGGGAAAGGATCCAGCTATTATTAATTACTCTCAGATAGATCAATCTATTCTTGAAGAATTTAAAGGCACACATCCTAAAACTGTTCAAGAATGGCTCCCTAAAGCAACTGGCCTATATAAAGCGGATAGGAATTATAAGCTAACTATAAAAGAAAAAAAATATCGAATTTTAAAGAGAATTGAAAAGCTTTTTAGAGTAGATTTCAGTAAGAAGCATTTTACTTTAATTAGATGAAAATTCTTATTGAGCTTCCAACTTGGCTTGGTGATGCAGTAATGGCAACCCCTGCTATTGAAAATTTAGTTAGTTTTACTAATGATCCTGAAATCGTATTAGTAGGCTCAGTCGTTTCAATTAAAGCTCTAAAAAATCATCCTAAAGTCATTAAAAATCATGTTTTAGATAGAAATTATTATAATTTATATAAATCCATAAAGAGTTTTGGAGAATTTGACTTATTTTTAACTTTTAGAAGTGCTTTTCGTTCAAAAGTTTTGAAATTTTGTATTTCATCCAAAAATAAGTATCAATTTGATAAAAATAAATACACCAACGGCCATCAAGTTGAAAAATTTAATAATTTTGTGAATGATATTTTAAAAATAAATAGTAGTCCAGGTAAGTTGATATTACATAATAATAATAAAAATAAAAATGGTAAAAATAAATTATTAGGTATTAATCCAGGTGCCTCTTATGGTAATGCTAAAAGATGGTATCCAAATGAATTTGCCAAGGTTGCAAGTGAATTGTCAAATACTTACGATATTATAATTTTTGGGGGTGATAAAGAAAAAGATATTGCAAGAGATATTGAGAATAGCCTTATTAAAAAAGGTATTGCTAATTATAAAAATTTAGCCGGCCAAACATCTATTGAGGAGTTAATTACTCAAATTTCGTATCTTGATTTGTTAATTACCGGTGACAGTGGTCCAATGCATGTTGCAAGTGTTTTCCAAATTCCAACAGTTGCAATTTTTGGGCCAACAATAGAAAAAGAAACATCACAATGGATGAATGAAAAGGGCTTGATAATTAAAAAGAATTTAGAATGTCAACCATGTATGAAGCGTGTATGCCCACTCAAGCATCATAATTGTATGAAATTGATTAAGGCAGCAGATGTTTTGGGAGTAGTTAAAACCTTAAATTAAATAGTAAATTCTTGGTCAATTAAGTGGCAAATTGTATGGCCAATAATAATATGTATTTCTTGAATTCGAGGAGTGTCTTCAGAAGGTGCTACTATATTAATATTGCAAATCTCATTCATTTCTCCACCATCTTTTCCACTAAAGCCAATCGTAATACACTCTAACTTAGATGCCATTTTTAGCGCGCTAATTACATTTAGACTTCTACCACTGGTACTTATACCAATTACCACATCCCCCTTATTTGCAAGTGCTTCAATTTGACGAGCAAATATTTCAGCATAACCAAAGTCATTACCAATTGCTGTTAGGTTAGAAGTATTTGTTGTTAATGCAATTGCAAATAAACCTTTACGATCAGTTTTATATCTGCCAACCAATTCTGCAGCAATATGTTGAGCATCTGCAGCACTCCCTCCATTTCCAAATATTAAAATCTTTCCACCATTTCTAAGACAATCAATACACAGTTTGGCTGAAGAAGCAACAGCGCTAGTTAAATTATGCAGTAAACTTACTGCTTTTATATGCGCATTAAATTCATCTTTAATAATATCTTTCATGCTTTTTGAATCCTCTTAATAGTTTCAGATGAACTTTTTCCATCAATAAATTTTACTATCTTTAATTCTTTTACAATATTTTGTCCAATAACTTCCTTGTCTTTATAGTCTCCACCCTTAACTAGAACATCTGGCTTAATTAAGTTAATTAATTCATATGGAGTTTCCTCCTCAAAAATTACTACATAATCAACAACCTCTAAAGCAGCAAGAATATATGCACGATCATTTTGAGTATTTATTGGGCGATTCTGGCCCTTAAGCTTTCTAATTGAAGTATCTGAGTTAAGACCTAAAATTAATACGTCACCAAAACTTTTAGCTTTTTCTAAGTATTTGATATGCCCAATGTGAAGAATATCGAAGCAACCATTAGTAAAAATAATTTTCCTCTCTCTTTTTCTTAAGCCGTTAACAATAAAACTAATTTCATCCCAGTTTTTAATATGTTCATTACTGTTAGATTTATTAAGGCTTGATTCATACTCGATGATTTCGTCTAAAGTTGCCACTGCCGAACCAATTTTTCCAACAACAACACCTGAGGCAAGATTTGCAAATTGAACAGCCTCATCTATATCAATATTACAAGATAAAGCATAACCTAATGAAGCTAGAATTGTATCACCTGCTCCAGTTACATCAAAAACTTCTCTTGCACTTGTAGGATGAATGCGTAAACTTTTGTCATAAATTGCAACACCATCCTCACTTAAAGTAATTAAAGAAACATTTAATTTGTACTGGTTTTTGAGTTTTAAAATAGCATTTTTGAGGCTATCATTATCTTTAATAATAGTGTTTGTTGCCTCACTAGCCTCTTTTTTATTTGGAGTTAAAAGATATGCTCCTGTATATTTTGAAAAATCTAGTCCTTTTGGATCTACTAATATTTTTTTATTATTTTGATTTGCAACTTTAATTAATTCTTTTGTTAAATTAGAAGTCAAAACCCCTTTTCCATAATCTGAAAGTAAGACAATATCATAGACACTAACTATTTTTTTAAAAGTAGTAAGAATATTTTTTTGAGATTTTTGATTTATCTCCTCATTGCTCTCGCGATCAAATCTAACAACTTGTTGCTGTGAAGAGATAATCCTACTTTTTCTGCTTGTAACTCTATTTTTTTGAGTAATTAAGTACTGAGAATCAACATTAATATCTGTTAGTAATTTTTTAATTTCCTTTGAGGTTTTACACTCCCCAATAACACTTATGACATCTACTTCTGATTTAAGAGCTTTAAGATTATTGATAACATTTCCTGCGCCTCCTAATAAAGTACTTTCTTTGTCAACACTAATGACTTGAACAGGAGCTTCTGGTGATATACGGGTGCATGAACCCCAAAGGTAATGATCAATCATTAAATCACCAATTACAAGTATTTTTGGAATTTTATTATTTAAATCAATCACGAATTATCACTTCCAAACAAACGCACAATTTCAGGTATATATTTATTAATGCCTTTCTCTAATGAAAAATGTGGTTTAAAGCCTAGATTTTCTTTAGTGCTAGAAATATCCGCTTGAGTATGCATTTGATAATCGTCATAAGGATTAGAAAAATACTCAATTTTTAGATTAGTCTTTAGTTCTTTTTGAAGTATGTCAACAATATCTTGAAAACTTCTTGGATTTCCAGTTCCCACATTGTATGAGCCATTTTTAACAGGACTACATGCTTTTAGATTGGCCTGGATAACATCATCAATATATATAAAGTCCCGGAAGATGTTATTTGAGTTTTTAAATAATCTAGGCATCTTCCCAGATAATATCTGATGGGCAAGTTGAATAACCATTGAAGAAGTTTTATTTTTGTAATATTCTCCAGGACCGTACACATTAAAAAATCTTAGACCGACAATTGTTAAAGATGGGTTTGATTTGGAAAACTGACTTGCAATTTGGTCCATTAGGTATTTACTATAACCATAAGGGTTTTCCGGATTTTCATTGCCCTCTTTTTGAGGAGAGGGTGAGCTTCCATAAGTTGCTGCAGAGCTTGCATAAACAATTACAGCATTATTTTTTTTTGCTAATTCTAAGATATCATAAAATGAGTTTACATTAGTTTTGAGAATAATTTCTTGATCATAGACTCGAGTATCTGAAATTGCTGCATGGTGAAAAATATAATCAAATTTGTATTTACTTAAGCGACAAAGGTCTTCTCTATTATTTATATTTCCGCAAATTACATCACCGTTAAAGCCAATTAAGTTTTTATAATGACCAAAACTTTTTAAATTATTACTGGAAAAAGTTTCTTCATTTCTAAAGCAATCAAAAATTACTATATGACATTCAGGAAATTTTTCTTGAAAATAAAATCCTAAGTTACTTCCTATAAAGCCTGCACCACCAGTAATTAAGATAGTCTTATTATTAAAATTTATATTGTTATCAGTCATACTATCTTTAAGTTGTGCTATTGAAATACATTCTATTTTTAAACATATATTATTATATATGCTATAACCATTACAATGGCTATGCTTAATGCCAAAAAATAGACATTAATAATTCACAATATTTGGACTATGTTGGAATCTTATTTGAACTATTTATAACTAGGCTATAGAAATAAGTTAAAATTTCTCATCCTTTGGATTCTAAATTAATATTTACTAGAAAAAAATGAAAAACTTGTGGAATAAGCCTGAAGATTTTTGCTTTGATGGTGATCTAGAGTCTAGAGTTTACACCTCAAGGTTACTTGGTCAAGATGCATCTCTCGTTTTACATGGAGGTGGAAACACATCAGTTAAAATTATTGAATCCAATCTAATAGGTCAAGAAGAAGAAATTCTCTATGTCAAGGGGAGTGGTTGGGACTTAGTTTCGATAGAAAAAGCTGGTTTTTCTCCTGTTCGTATGGCTCACATGGTAAGTCTTGCCAAGTTAGATTCACTTTCAGACCCCGAAATGGTAAATGAATTAGTTACTCAGCTGGTCAATGCCTCTGCTCCAGCACCTTCAGTTGAAACAATTCTTCATGCAATATTACCATTTAAATATGTAGATCATACCCATGCTGATTCAGTAGTGACTATAACCAATACTGCTAATGGTGAAAAAAAGATACAAGAAATTTATGGAAATAAGGTTTTAATTGTTCCTTATGTAATGCCAGGTTTTGACTTGGCAAAATCAGTTGGCAAGATATTCTTAGAGCAAGCCACAAGTGAAACTGAAGGTATGGTCCTGATGAGTCATGGTATTTTTTCTTTTGGTAACTCTGCCAAAGAATCATATGATAGGATGATTGATTTAGTTGATATTGCTGAAAGTTATCTTAAAAGCCAATCTGCATGGGATATTAAAAAACCATTAACTGATATTGTTCCTCAAAATAGAAGTATCCAGATATCTAAATTAAGACAAAAAATTTCAAAAGTTGCAAAAAAGCCACTATTGTTAAATCTTAGCATGAGTCATTTGGGCGTTAGTTTTTCAAATCGACCTGATTTAAAAAAAATAGCAAACCAGGGTCCTCTTACCCCAGATCACGTCATTCGTACAAAAAGAGTGCCAATGATTGGGAGAGATGTTGAGAAGTATAAAGAAGAATATATTTCTTATTTTGTTCATAATGAGGCAAATGCAAAGGAAACAAAAACAATGCTTGATGCTGCCCCTAGAGTAATTTTAGACAAAGAGTTTGGGCTTTGCTCTATAGGAAAGAATATGACCGAAATAGGCATTATTTCTGATATCTATGAACACACCATGCTAAATATTCTTAGAGCTGAAGAATTGGGTGGTTTTAAAGCCCTCCCTGCTGGAGATATTTTTGACTTGGAATATTGGGACTTAGAGCAAGCGAAGTTAAATAAAAATAAGGGCTCCCTGCCTTTTGAGGGAGAGGTCGTTTTAATTACCGGTGCAGCCTCTGGGATTGGTAAAGCATGCGTAGAGTCTTTTTTGAAAAGAGGATCTGCTGTTATCGCTTTAGATGTTAATGCTTCAATTGAAGTTGTAAGTAATCATAAAAATTATTTAGGATTGATTTGTGACATAACTGATGAAGATATTATTGAGAAATCTATAGAGAAAGGTGTACGCCATTTTGGCGGTATAGATATGGTTGTTTTAAACGCTGGAATTTTCCCTGACAGCCAAAAGGTTTCAGAACTCTCCTTAGTCCAATGGAATAAAGTTTTTTCTATTAATCTTGATGCAAACTTTAGTTTATTACGCGAAGTTTATCCAATGTTAAAGGCTGCCCCAAATAAAGGACGTGTTGTTTTCATTGGCTCTAAAAATGTACATGCTCCTGGGCCAGGCGCTGCTGCTTATTCTGCCTCTAAAGCGGCACTAAATCAATTGATGCGTGTCTTATCTATGGAGTGGGGAAGTGATGGGATACGCTTAAACACATTACATCCAAATGCTGTATTTGATACTAGTATTTGGACAGATGATGTTTTAAAATATAGGGCAGAAAGTTATGGTCTTTCTGTGGATGATTATAAATCTAATAACATTCTTAGAGTTGAGATTAAGAGCTCTGATGTATCTGAATTAGCTGCTGAAATGTGCGGTTCTTTATTTGCTAAAACTACTGCAGCGCAAATTCCAGTTGATGGTGGAAATGAAAGGGTAATTTAAGCTCTAAAATATTAAAGGTTAATAATGAAAAATAAAGAAATAGTATTAGGAGTTATCGGTGGAAGTGGAGTATATGAAATTGATGGACTTCTAAATAAAAGATGGGAAAAAATCCACTCTTCTTTTGGCGAGCCATCCGATTCGTTATTATTTGGAGAATTAGATGGACAAAAAATGGTATTTTTGCCAAGACATGGTAGGAACCATACCATACCTCCTTCCGAAATTAACTATAGGGCTAATATTGATGCTTTAAAAAGAGCAGGAGTTACAGATGTTATTTCTGTTAGTGCTGTTGGTTCACTTCGTGAAAATTTAAAGCCAGGCATGTTTGTTATCGTTGATCAATTTATTGATAGAACTTTTGAAAGAAAAAAAAGTTTTTTTGGAGCTGGGCTAGTTGCACATGTTTCAATGGCACATCCTGTATGTAATCGATTGGGTGATCATATTGAGAAAATTGCAAAAGAAGCTGAAATTACTGCAGTTCGAGGTGGAGTTTATATAGCAATGGAGGGGCCACAATTTTCTTCAGTCGCAGAATCAGAGTTATATCGCAGCTGGGGTTGTGATGTTGTTGGTATGACAAACATGCCAGAAGCTAAACTTGCTAGAGAGGCTGAGTTATGTTACGTTTCTATTGCTATGGTAACTGATTATGATTGTTGGCACCCTCATCATGATGATGTTAGTGTTGAAGCTATGATTAAAGTCCTTATGGATAACGCAGATAATGCAAGATCTTTAGTAAAAAAAGTTGCTTTATTAATTGGTTCAGATACTTCAGGTGAAAAATGTAATTGTAAAGAAAGTCTTAATAATGCAATAATTACTCAGCCTGGGGCTCGTGATATAAAATTAGTGAAAAAATTAGAAGCTGTTGCAGGTCGAGTTTTAAATTCTTTAAAGTAAGGTATTTATGTCAATTAAATCTAAAATTAGAACTATAAAAAACTACCCAATTGATGGTGTTATGTTTAGAGATATTACTACGCTTTTGGATGATGCAGAAGGATTTAAAGAGGCAGTTGATGAGTTTTTCAAGCGGTATAAAGACTTGAAAATTGATAAAATTGTAGCTATTGAAGCTCGAGGTTTTATTATAGGGGCGCCTTTAGCTTATTTGTTAAATGTTGGCTTAGTTTTAATTAGAAAGCCTGGTAAATTACCTTTTAAAACTATAGAACAAGAATATGAGCTTGAATATGGAACTGATAAGATTGAAATTCATACTGATGCAATTAAAAAAGGGGATAGAGTTTTAATAGTAGATGATTTAATTGCTACTGGTGGAACTGTAGAAGCTGCTGTAAAGTTGCTTGAAAAAATGGAAGCAGAAATATTAGAATGTTGTTTTATTATTGACTTGCCTGATATAGGTGGAAGAGAACGACTAACTAATATGGGACAAAAAGTATTTTCTCTATGTGAATTTGAAGGTGAATAAATAGTTATGGAAAATATTGAAACTTTAAGATGGAGTGAGGATCATCTAGAGATGATTGATCAGAGAATATTACCCTCCAATTTTGAATATATCTCATATTATTCTGCATCATCGGTAGCAGATGGAATTCGCTCTATGGTTATTCGTGGGGCTCCTGCAATAGGCTGTGCTGCAGCATATGGAGTTGCATTAGAAGCTTTAATTTTAAGACATTCAAGTCCTGATGAGTTTTCTAAAGGTATGAGAGAAGCCTTTAAGGTATTGTTAGAAAGCAGGCCTACTGCAATAAATCTTTATTGGGCCGTTAACAGGATGCGATTGTTAATTGATGCAACTCAAAGTACCCCTGATAAAATTGCTGATATTTTATTAAATGAAGCACACAAAATTTTAATTGAAGATATAAATATTAATAGGACTATGGGTTCATTTGGTGCAGAAATATTGCCAGATAATGCTAATGTTTTAACTCATTGCAATGCTGGGGCTTTAGCTACTGCTGGGCATGGAACAGCTTTAGGAGTAATTAGATCTGCGGTAGAGGCTGGCAAATCAATTTCAGTAATTGCGGACGAAACACGTCCATTTCTTCAAGGTGCTCGACTTACTGCATGGGAAATGGTTCAAGAAGGAATTCCAGTTACATTAATTGCAGATAACATGTCAGGACATTTAATGAAAACAGGAAAAGTTGATGTAATTGTAGTTGGTACCGATCGTGTTGCTAGTAATGGAGATGTTGCTAATAAAATTGGTACATATATGGTAGCTGTCTTGGCAAAACGACATAATATTCCATTTTATGTAGCATGTCCCTTATCTACTATTGATTTATCTATATCTTGTGGAGATGATATTCCAATTGAAGAAAGGCCATCAGAGGAGGTTACTGGTTATAGAGAAAATCAGTGGGCTTCAGAAGGTGTAAAAGTCAGAAATCCTGCTTTTGATATAACTCCTGCAGACTTAGTTACAGGATTAATAACTGAAAAAGGCATTATTTATAACCCTAATTCAAAAAAAATATCTAAATTATTTAAGGCGTAACTATATGAAAGCTGTAATTTTAGCTGGTGGATTTGGTACTAGAATAAGTGAAGAAACAGATAATATACCAAAGCCAATGATTCAAATTGGAAATAAACCAATACTTTGGCATATCATGAAGCTTTATTCTCATCATGGGGTTAATGACTTTATTATATGCTGTGGCTATAAGGGTTATTTGATAAAAGAATATTTTGCGAATTATTTTCTGCATATGTCTGATGTTACTTTTGATATGAAAAATAATAAAATGCAAGTTCATCATGAAAGAGCAGAGCCATGGACAGTTACTTTGGTTGATACTGGTGAAAATACTATGACTGGTGGAAGAATTAAGCGTGTCTCAGACTATGTAAAAGATGATGAGGCATTTTGTCTAACTTATGGAGATGGTGTAAGTGATGTTGATATTTCTTTACTCATTGAGCATCATAAAAAATATAATAAATTAGCAACACTAACTGCAGTGTTTTCTCCCGGGCGTTTTGGTGCACTAGAGATTTTAAATGGCCAAGTAAATACTTTTAAAGAAAAACCAAGAGGTGATGGAGGAAGAATTAATGGCGGTTTTTTTGTTCTTTCACCAAAAGTAATCGATTTAATTAAAGATGATACTACCTTTTGGGAGCATGAGCCAATGGAAACTCTTGCTCAAAATGGTCAAATGAATGCTTTTAATCATGATGGCTTTTGGCAGCCTATGGATACTTTAAGAGATAAAAATCATCTTGAAGATCTTTGGTCTAATGCTAAAGCACCATGGCGAGTTTGGAAGTGACTAAAAGTTTTTGGAAGAATAAAAAAGTACTTATTACAGGCCATACTGGCTTCAAAGGAAGTTGGCTGTCTATTTGGTTGAAGAGTCTTGGGGCTGAAGTAATTGGTGTATCGCTTGACCCCCCGTCTAAGCCGAGCTTATATGTAAAAGCAAATATTTCAGATGAAATAGTAAGTCTTAGGCAAGATATTCGTGATCTTGAGGCTATAAAAAAAATTTTTCAAAAATATAAGCCTGAGATCGTTTTTCATTTAGCAGCTCAAGCGCTCGTTAAATATTCCTATGTATGTCCTGTTGAAACGTATGAAACTAATTTTATGGGCACGCTGAATATTTTAGAAGGAATCCGAAGCATAAATAGCGTTAGAGCAGCAATTATGATTACAACAGATAAATGCTATGAAAATACAGAGAGTGAAAGGGGCTATATTGAAAATGACCCAATGGGTGGTTATGACCCTTATAGCAGCAGTAAAGGCGCAGCTGAACTATTAATTTCTTCATATAGAAATAGTTTTTTTTCAGTCGTAAATTTTGATGAACATAACACTGCTATTTCCTCTGTTCGAGCAGGAAATGTAATTGGTGGTGGTGATTGGGCTGAAGATAGGCTTATTCCTGATTTGATAAAGTCTTTTCAAAGTAATAAACAAGTTGAGATAAGAAATCCAAATGCAATTAGGCCTTGGCAGCATGTATTAGAACCATTGTCTGGTTATATTCAATTAGCCGAACTTCTCACTAAGGATGGTGCTAAATATGCCGAGGCTTGGAACTTTGGAGCAGCGGAAGAAGATGCACGCCCTGTTGAGTGGATTGTTGAAAAATTATCTGATTTATGGGGAAGTGAAGTAGGATGGTGTAAGGACGATAGTCCTCAACCTCATGAGGCGAATTACCTTAAGTTAGACTGCAATAAAGCCTTTGAAAGATTAAATTGGACGCCAAAGTGGAGTTTAGAAGAGGCATTATTAAAAATAGTTGAGTGGCATAAAGAAGAGCAACTAAAGACTATAAGTTGTAAGGAATTATGCTTAAGTCAAATTGATAATTATACTAAGGATATGAATAAATGAATAATGATATGAGTGATTTAGAACAAATTTCCTATGCAAAAACTGTTTATGGGAAGGAAGAAATTAATGCTGTAGTTAAGTGTTTGTCTGAATCAACCCAATTTGGTAATTACTCTAGGCAGTTTGAGAGAAAGATTGCTGATCTATTTAATAAGAAGCATTGTCTATATGTTAACTCTGGATCTTCGGCGCTCTTTATTGGAGTAGAGGCATTTAGCTTTCCAGCAGGTGGTGAGGTTATAACTCCTGCACTAACTTTTTCTACATCGGTAGGATGTTTGGTTAAAAATAATTTAATACCTGTTTTCGTTGATGTTGAGCCATTAACCTACTGTATTGATGTTAGTCAAATCGAAGCGCAAATTACTGAAAAAACTGTGGCTATTTTAGCGCCAAATTTAATGGGAAATCTTTGCGACTGGCCTGCAATTAGAGAAATAGCAGATAGATTCAATTTGATAGTTATTGAGGACTCTGCTGACACTATTGGCGCAACCATAAATGGTCAAGGATCTGGCTTCTATTCTGATATGTCAATAACCAGTTTTTATGGTTCCCATATAATTAACTGTGCTGGTAATGGCGGTGCTTTAGCGATTAATAATGAAAAAGTTATGGAAAAAGCAAAGTTATTGAGATCTTGGGGGCGAAGTTCTTCATTGTTTGATGAAAAGAGTGAGGCTATTGAAAATAGATTCAATGTTGATCTCGATGGTATTGATTATGATGCCAAGTTTGTTTTTGAGACTGTAGGTTATAATCTTGAGGGTAATGAGCTAGGTGCTTCTTTTGGGATGGTCCAGCTTGATAAGTTGGATCAAAATATTTCTTCACGACAAGCTAACTTTGAGAGGCAATGTAAGTTCTTTGATAACTATCCTGATTATTTTTCAAATCCTCAAGAGACACATGGGTCTAATACAGCTTGGTTGGCCTTTCCCATTCTAATTAAAGAAAGTGCGCCGTTTACTCGTAAAGAATTCCAAATATTCTTAGAAAAGAGAAATATTCAAACCAGAGTTGTTTTCACTGGCAACATCTTAAGACAGCCAATGTGCCAGAACATTTCTAAAAAAGTTATGGAGGAAGGGTATCCTAACGCAGATAAAGTTATGGCTAGAGGTGTTTTACTTCCATTACATCATGGTATGACAGAATCTATGTTTAACCGTTTACATGAAACTATTAATAAGTTTATTGAGCAATATGACTAGCTCATTGAGGTATCTAGAACAGTTTAAAATTGGTCCTCAATTATTGTTTGTGAGTAATTTATCCAATCAATCCTCTTAAATTAGAAGGGCTTTTTGGAATTGGTTAGTAGTCTATACATTTTAAAAAAGTAAAAAACTATGGGAGTGAATTATGAAAAAAATACCTGATAACTTATTTACCCTTGAAATGGCTAACAACCATATGGGCGATATTGAACATGGAATTAAAGTAATTAAAGCTTTTGGTAAAGTGTGTAAAAAATATCCCTTCTCTTTTGCCTTTAAACTACAATATCGACAACTAGACTCATTTATTCATCCTGATATGAAGGGTAGGGATGATATCCCCTATATTAAAAGATTTTCGGAGACTCGTCTTACTAGAGAAGACCATGATGTATTAGTGGCTGAAATTCGTAAACAAGGATTTCTAACTATGTCAACTCCTTTTGATGAGGCATCAGTTGATGTTATTGAATCTCAGGATCTTGATATTATCAAAATTCCAAGTTGCTCGTTTGGAGATTGGCCCCTTTTAGAAAGAATAAGTCAAACAGATAAGCCCATAATAGCATCAACAGCTGGCGCATCAATCGAAGTTATAGACCAAGTAATTAGTTTTTTAAAGCATCGCAATAAGGAGTTTGCTATTCTTCATTGCATTGGTGAGTACCCAACACCTGATGAGAATATGCATATTTCTCAAATAGATTTTTTACAAAATCGTTATCCAGATGTGCGTATTGGCTTTTCTACGCATGAAGATACATCTAATACAGATTTTGTTAAGATGGCAGTTGCTAAAGGCGCAACTATTTTTGAGAAACATGTTGCGCTGCAAACTGAAAAATATAATATAAATAAATATTCTGCAACACCAGAGCAGGTTGATTTATGGCTAGAATCTGCTTTATACGCTCAAAAAGTTTGTGGAGAAGGGGGCTTAAGAGTTCCTCCAAATCCAAAAGAGTCGAAAAGTTTATTATCATTAAGAAGAGGAGTTTTTGCTAAAAATAATATCAAAAAAGGAGATACCTTAACAAATGAGAATGTCTATTTTGCATTCCCTCCAAAAGAAGATCAAATTACTGCAAATGATTGGTCAAAATACTATTCATTTCAAGCTACTGAAGATATTGTTGTTAATGATGCTATTGCGCCTAATAATACTTCTCAGAAAGACTCAAGAGAAAAAATTTGGGATATTGTAAAGATGACTAGAGCAATTATAAAGGAGAGTAATGTTGTTATTCCAGGGAGTGCTGAACTTGAAATATCCCATCATTATGGGATAGAAAATTTTCATGAATTTGGATTAGTAATGCTTACAATTGTTAATAGAGATTATTGTAAAAAGTTATTAATTTCACTACCTGGTCAAAAGCACCCCGAGCAGTATCATAAACAAAAAGAAGAAACCTTTCACGTTTTGTATGGAAGTGTAGATTTAGAGTTAGATGGGCAAGTTCAAACTTGTATACCAGGTGATGTAATTACTATTGAACCCGAAACTCGCCATGCTTTTGTAAGTAAAGATGGAGCTGTAATTGAAGAAATTTCTAGTACCCACTATAAGGATGATTCATTCTATACAGATGAAAAAATAGCAGCTAATAAACAACGAAAAACATTATTAACTCATTGGATGGGCTAAGTTAAGTGATTGAAACATACAGAGTTGCTGATTACATATCAGATTTTATTGAACAAATTGGTGTTAAGAATGTTTTTCTTCTCCCTGGTGGTGGGGCAATGCATCTTGTAGATGCAGTTGGTAAAAATGACAATATTGAGGTTGTTGCATGCCTTCATGAGCAAGCTGCAGCTATTTCAGCTGAAGCTTACTCGAGGATTAGCGAAAATATTGGTGTTGCTATGGTTACTACTGGTCCAGGCGCTACTAATGCCATTACTGCTGTAGCTGGTGCATGGATAGAGTCTGTTCCTTTAATTATTATTTCTGGTCAATGTAAGAGAAGTGATATGCTTCGTGACTCACCTTTGAGACAAAAAGGAGTTCAGGAAGTTGATATTGTAAAAATGGTAAAAAGTATTACTAAATTCTCAATAATTGTTGAAAATCCTGAAGATATACGGTCTGTTATGGAGCAAGCTTACCATATTGCTAAAGATGGTCGTGCTGGACCTGTTTGGATAGATGTACCACTAGATGTTCAAGGTGCTCCAGTAGTCACCAAAGATCTCTTGCCATGGGGAAGAGAGGATGTTGATCTAGTAAAAATAAAAACTATATCTATTAAAACTATTCAGAATATTAAGGATTTAATTAACGGCGCAAAACGTCCTTTAATTTTAGCAGGCCATGGAATACGATTAGCTAACTCAGCTGAAGCATTTAGAGAGTGGGTTGAAGAATTAGGAGTGCCTGTAGTTAGTACTTGGAACGCTCTTGATTTGCTTCCTTATAACCATCCATTATATATTGGTAGGCCAGGAGTTGTTGCGTTACGAGGTCCAAATTTTGCTGTGCAAAATTGTGACCTTTTAATAAGTATAGGTTGTCGATTAGATAATATTATTACTGCCTATAATTCAAAAGGCTTTGCAAGAGAAGCAAAGAAGATTGTAGTTGATGTTGATTCAAATGAGATTTCTAAACTAGAAATGGATATTGAAATTTCTGTTGTTGCTGATGCCGGTGATTTCATTAATGCAGTTAAAGAGATTAAGATAATGCCATCTGATAATCAAGAAAAGTGGCAGTCTATTTGTAATGATTGGAAACTTAGATATGCAATTAATGATGGTAAGCCTTTCCCTGAGAAAGGTTTAATCTCTCACTACCATCTAGCAAATGCTTTATCAGAAAATATCCCTAAAGATACTTTAATATCAACTGGGAGTTCAGGGCTTGCAGTTGAAGCTTTTTATACTGCTTTTCGTAATAAATCTGGGCAAAGGGTTTTTCTTACCTCTGGTTTAGGAGCTATGGGTTATGGTTTGCCGTCTGCTATAGGCGCATGTTTTGCGAATAATAAAAAGTCAATGGTTGCTATTGAAAGTGATGGAAGTCTTCAACTAAACATCCAGGAGTTAGCAACTGTTAAGGCTTTCAATCTTCCAATCGTTATAGTGATAATGAATAACGATGGATATGCCTCTATCAGAAATACTCAACGCAATTATTTTAAAGAGCGTTATGTAGGGACTGGACCAGAGTCTGGATTAGTATTGCCAGATCTTGAAAAAGTAGCAGCAACATATAATAT
>Ga0209816_1000728_pt1 | contig 25454 bp, 23 predicted proteins | sample CoawatmetaG01DNA_FD_187509 | JGI IMG/M metagenome (GOLD analysis project Ga0209816, IMG submission 187509) | Marine microbial communities from the West Antarctic Peninsula - Coastal water metaG017-DNA (SPAdes) (version 2) | ecosystem: Environmental > Aquatic > Marine > Coastal ...
AATAGGAATTTATTTTATTTAGGGTATTTTTCTTGTTACCAATAAATAACTGCCGATGCGAGTGACCAAACACTCCCGCAAAGACATCTTTTTTGCGTAACTCTTCAAATGATTTCTGTAGATCTTTAGATTTTTCAACATAACTCCAATCACCGTATGAAAAAGGATTAGCATGAGAAAAATAAACATCTCCAATACGATAACTATCATGCCATGTAAAAATATCTTTTAATAATAATGGAGAAATTTTTTTCAATGTCCAGTTTACTGATTCATCAATAAATCTTGGAAGCTTATAACTGGTCTTTTTTAGACCAGATTGAAGATCAAAATAAAATTGATCATGATTTCCTTTAATAAATATAAGAGGATTTTTTCTCTTATATTCAATTAGTATTTCAATAACTTGAAGCGGCTGACACCCATAAGTCAAAATATCACCCAAAAATATTGTGACATCTACATTCTTCTTTTTTACTTCTTTTAAGACTATGTTTAACGCATCTGCATTGGAATGTATATCAGAAATGACCGCAATTTTACTTTTCATTAGTGGTCCTCCGTCCAATCATTATAGTATCAAATCTTGGCATAATATCCTCACCATGAGGTGAAATACCATCTCGAATAAGCACCTTTTTCATAGTTAAACAGAGAATCTTGATATCTAGCCATAATGACTGATTTTCTATGTACCATAAATCCAGCTCAAATTTTTCTTCCCACGAAATAGCGTTACGTCCATTGACCTGAGCCCACCCAGTAATACCAGGCCTCACCTCATGACGTCTAGCTTGTCTTTCTGAATAAAAAGGTAGGTATTCTTCCAATAGAGGTCGTGGTCCTACCAAACTCATATCCCCATTTAAAACACTTGATAAGCTCGGCAACTCATCTAGACTCGTCGATCTTAGAAATTTTCCAAATTTAGTAAGTCTTCTCTCGTCAGGTAAAAGGATTCCATTTTTATCAAGTTCGTTGGTCATTGTTCTAAACTTATAAATATTGAATATTTTTCCATTTAGGCCAGGCCGTGACTGGTAAAAAAATACTGGAGATCCTAGTTTTACTCTTACCAATAAATATACAAAAATATAAATTGGCATTAAAAAAAGAAAGCCTGTAAAACTTATTAAAATTTCAATAGTTCTTTTTAGAGAAGATATATACATTCTATTTTTTAACTTTTAAAAAAAGGTCGTTATATTTTGTAACTGCCACATTTGTAGCGTAACTTTCTTTTGCAATATTTAATGCATTTTTCTGCTGCTTTGCAATCAATACTTTATCATGAGTATATGATGCAAAGTTTTTTACTGCCTCATCATTTATATCAGTAGGCAATATATAACCAATATTTTCTTTATTAATTACTTCTTTTTGCCACCAGTTATAATTAATTAAAATTGGTTTACTTGCAGCTAGGCAATCAAAGAATTTGTTAGCTGAATTTGCCCATAGTTCTTTTATCGGAATGACGAAAGAACTCCCCATATTACATTCATAATATAGTTGAGGTAAATCCTGTTTTGAAACTGAATCTAGAAAAAAAATATTTTTATTTAAGACTCCTTCTTGTTTAGCTTCGTGGATTAGTGCTTTTTTTTCAGCTCCACTACCAATTAATATAAACACTATAGTGGGATCTACATCTGCTAATTTAGTTGCTAATTCAATCACATATTTAAGTCCATTCACTCGCCCAAAAGCACCAGCATATAAAATGGTAAATCGAGGTTGAAAACCAATTTTTTCTTTAAGGACTGATATTTTATTGGTGTAGCCTGTTTGAAAACGATTGATTTCTGAGATATTTTCTATCACCTCAATCGGCTTTTCAGCTAAGTTTGGATAGCGTGAAATAATTGATTTCTTCATGTCAACTGAAAGTGGCACTATTGCGGCAGCATTTTTATAAATTAGTTGCTCTAAGAAAAATAAAATTTTCTGAAGAATTTTATTTTTAATTACGCCAATAGCAATAACAGCTTCAGGCCAAATATCTCTAGCTTCAAATATAAATGGTGTCTTATGTATCCATCTTTTTATTATTGCAGGAATTCCAATAGTAAGGGGAGTTGAGGTTGCTAATACCAAATCTCCTTTTAATGACATTAATTTTAAAGTTGATAAAAAAAGAAATTTTAAAAATACAAATGAGCGCTGAAGGTATGTCATATCATTACCATATGGTAAATAGATATAATGGATCACTAATCCATTTTTTTTAATTTTAGACCAGCCTTTGGCTTTTTTGTAACTTTCATCAGAAGTTGATGTGATGACCTCGATATGATGCCCGAGATCTAAAAACCCAATTGATAGATCAAAAGATCGCGTACCGCCAGATTCATCCGGAAATTTAAAATATTGGTGTAAGTATATTATTTTCATTTAAGGAGCATCTTATCATCATAAAAACTTTTTAAATGAAGCTTATATTTCTACAATCTCCAAGTTGGATCCTTGACGATATTTTTAACATCTATGAGAACTTTCGTGTCACTTGATAAATAGGAATAGTCATCCATTGTATATGCCTTAAATTGTTTATGACTTACAGCTACAACTACAGCATCATATTTCTTATCAGATTTTAGCGGATTAGTAATCATTGTATGCTCAAGGTTTTTTTGCTTTAAATCAACCCAAGGATCATAAATATCAATATTAGCACCAAAATCTTTTAGCTCTCTAACAATATCAACTACCCTCGTATTACGCGTATCCGGACAATCCTCTTTGAAGGCAAAGCCCAGAATTAATATATCTGAATCCTTTATCGGTTTTCCAGCTTTTATCATCTCCTTGATAGTCTTGTCAGCAATATATTTACCCATGCCGCTATTAATTTGTCTAGCAGCTAGGATTAAATCTGGTTTATATCCCATCTCCTCAGCTTTAAAAGTAAGATAATATGGGTCAACACCTATACAGTGCCCACCGACTAGGCCAGGAGAGAGCTTAATAAAATTCCACTTTGTAGCAGCCGCATCAATCACCTCATTAGTATCAATGCCCATCTGATCAAAAATAAGTGCCAATTCATTGATTAAAGCAATATTCACGTCACGCTGGGTATTTTCAATAACTTTAGAGGCTTCTGCAACTTCAATGCTAGATGCCAAGTGTGTTCCTGCAATAATTATTTCATTATAAAGTTGGTCAACTTGTTTGGCAATTTCAGGTGTTGAGCCAGAAGTTACTTTAAGTATTTTTGTAACGGTATGCTCTTTATCTCCAGGGTTAATTCTTTCCGGAGAATAGCCACAAAAAAAATCTTTATTAAAAATTAAACCTGATGACTTCTCTAACTGAGGAACACATACATCCCTTGTAACGCCTGGGTAAACAGTAGATTCATAAATAATAATATCTTCTTTTTTTAAAACACTTCCGACTGTTAGGGATGAATTCAATAACGGAGTTAAATCAGGGCGATTAGCTTCATCAACAGGTGTCGGCACTGTAATAATATAGATATTACAATCTTTTGTGTCTTGAATATCAGATGTATACGAAATATTTGATTTCACAGATTCTAACAAAATACCCTCAACTTCAAGCGTTTGATCATTTCCATCTTTGAGATCTTGAATACGAGATTCGTTGATATCATAGCCCACTACTTGAAATTTTTCTGCAAAAGCAACCGCTAGAGGAAGTCCAACATAGCCTAAGCCAATTATAGATATTTTTTTATTTTTTAAATTCATTTAATTAAGCTCATAAGAATTTTTAGAATTGTATAGCTTAAGGCATAAAAAATATAGTTACAAAGTGCCCAAAAAATACCAATTGCATTATTTTTATCTAATAATAAATTTTATAATTGTGTTGAATGAGATGCTTAGTGTTATAAAAAAAGCTCCGATATTTCCATAAAACTTCTCAAATAATCTATATCTATACTTAATATTATTAGGTGATTTTATAGAGAAAAAACTATTATATAAATCTTTGATATTTTGAATATTATGATTTTTTATGCCTGTTAAAGTGTCATCTAATATGCATATGGCATCTCTTAAAATATATGTTTTAATGTTATGAAATTTCTTAGCGCTCAAAGTAAAATCGTTATCACCGCCATACTGAACTAAATTTTTATTTACATACCCTACCTGATTAACCACATTTCCACTCATCATAAGAAATCTAGCAGTACCCATATCTACTAACTTTTTTTTACCTGAAAAATTTTTTGGATGTTTAGTGATGTATGGAAAAAAACTAAATATTTTTGCTCCACTTGACACTTCGATTCCATCTTGATCAAAAGTTCGTGGATGAACTATCTGAGTCTTATTTTTTTTTACTTCGCTATAAAGAAGTTCAAAACTATTTCTATCTATTTCTATGTCATTATTTGCAAAAACTACAGTATCTTTGTCTTTCAATTCATATTTATGAAATAGCTTTTGAATACCTAAATTGATACTTCCAACCCACCAAAGCTCTTCTTGTGATGGAAAAACTTTTACTCGGTAATTTTCCTGAATGCTTTTGAATGTAATATTTTCTGGATGGTCATCTATTACGAGTACTAAATAATCTTCATGAATACTAGCTTCCAACGAGTTCAGAAATTTCTTAGTTTCTTCAATTCTTGCAAAAGTTGGCACTAAAATGTAAATCACTTACTTAAAGGAGGCATACATGCCTGTAATAATTGTTAACAAAAATAATATCGTAAAAGATAAGAAAAGATAAATTTTATATGAAGATTTATTCAACAAGGTTCCAAAACACAATATATATGGGATAAGCATCATCATACCTAGCCTTTCATACTCCCAATTTAATCCATTCATAACTAATGAAGGTGCAATAAAACTAAAATAATATAAGCTTAGATTAAATGAGTTATCTATGAGACTTCTGAATACAAAAGAAAGGGAAACATAAATAAAGGCAATAAAAAGAAAAGCTACTCTAAAATCTAGTCCAATTATTTTACTAGCCTCGTCTTTTTCATTTAGCCCAGCAATATCAACAAAAAGATAAGCGGCAACAAGTAAGAACATGCCTATTAAAAAGTTAAACCTAGCCTTGCTAGAATGTGAATAACCTGCCAGCAAATTATTTATGATGGGTGCAAAAACAACAATCATAACTAAAAGTCGACCGCTCTTATGCATAAACATAGCAATAATAAAAAAAAGTAGCATCCAGTAATAACTTTTACGAGACATAGAAACAAAACCAATGAATACAAAAGACATTGTTAATCCTTGTCTCATTGCATTACTTGTAGACATGATTATAGGCCATGTATGAATAGCAATAATGTAAATGAGTATAAAATAAATTAAAGAATAACTTTGCTTAAACTTTAAATGCTCTCTAATTAAAAGCCCTGCGGATAGAGAAAGTATAAAAGATACAAGATGAACACCAATATGCACCCCTTCAATAGATAGAGTAGATATTATGTAACCGAGTCTGTCCCAAACCCCTCCCCAAGCTAGATTGGGTTTATAATAGGCAGCGTACCAATCATTACCATATCCATAAGCACCAGAACCAAGCAATAAACCAAATATTATTGCAATAGCTAATATAGCAATGGTCGAAGAAAAATGGCTATTAGTGAATTGAGATTGAGTTTTTAATGCTTTCTCTGTCATTTCAAAATCTTATTGTAAAGTTCTACGTATTTTGCTCCCACAACAGCACTATCAAATTTTGTGACCACTTTCTCTCTTGCGTTATCGCAAAGTTCATCATATTGGCTAGTAGAGGTATTTAATACATACTCTATTCCATTTGCCAAATCTTCACTTTCAAATGGTTTCGCTAAATAGCCATTTATCTTGTGATCTACTATATCCAAAAGTCCAGTTGCTCCAAAAGCAACAACAGGTGTTGCACACGCCATAGATTCACTTGCTGTTTGCCCAAAAGCCTCTTTTCTTGAAGGAACTACTAACATATCAACTGCACTATAAAACAAACGTAAACTAAGATCATCATGGAAATGCCCCATGAAATTCACTTTAAAACCTAAATTAATAGGTTCTTTTGGTGCAAGCTGCCCAAAAATAGCTAGCTCCACATCCTTATTTAGACCCTTCAAATTTTTTAATGCATCAGAAAGAAGATCAAAGCCCTTATGATATTCTGAGTTTGCACCATATGTACCAAAAGCAATTATAGGGACATCTATTGGCAACCCAAGCATATTACGAGCTAGAGTTTTATCAACAGGTCCCCAAATCTGAGTATTTAAACAATTTGGTATTATTGTTACTGGCCAATCTTTCATAACAATACTATTTTGAACGCATTCAGCTAGCCATTTACTTACCGTCACAATTTGAAATGGGCTCTTCCAATGCTTCAGCTTCCTATTCCAAGTCCAGCGATTAATATCAAAACCCTTCTCATGAGAGGGACGATTTTTTTTAGTATACCCTTCTTGCCATCTTTGATCCCAAGAAACATGCTCAGCACCGCAGAAAGCCCACATATCATGCAAAGTCCATACTGAGGGTTTTTTTATTCGTCCAATATCTGAGATTGAAGCCATCTCGGCTCCAACCCAATGAAGATGAGCGATATCTAGATCACTTTGATTAATTTTCTTGCTCCAAGAAGAGGGAAGAATTGCTGGTGAGTGAAGAATTTTGTTTTGAGTTTGCGTAGCTTTCAGAATCGGAGCAATAAGATGTCTCCGCATTTGTGCAACTGCTTTTTTCCATTTTCTATCAGGACCACTTACAGTCCAGTCACCAGATTTTGCATTATTAACCCACATTCGAGAATGTAATCCTGTATTCAATAATGATTGGTGTATGCGAAAGGCAGCAATAGCAGCACCGCCAGAAGTATCAGCATTATTTAGGTGAACTACCTTCATATCTATAATTCTTTAATAATTTCTAACTCTTTAATAAAAGGAGAAGGTAAATGAGTTAATTGATTTTTTAAGACATAGATGCTTGAGAGGAAAGTTCTTGATCCAAGTATATAACCATTATTTTTCATTAATTTATATATTTCTCCATTATGCAGAGTTTCAGCTACTTGCCCCAACTCCTCAACGCACACAACCCATGGATAGACATTATTAGAAAAAAGATCTTCCAATATATCTATCTCAAAACCTTCAATGTCAAGATTTAGCAGCTGAATTTCTTTACTCTCTCCAAAAAACATTTCAGAAGAAGACAATATTTCAGCAACCGTTATCTTAGGAACAGATATAACAGATGAAGGCTCCCTTCCAAAATTTGTACTTAATTCTTTAACTCTGGCAGGATCAAAAGTGCTATTGTCTGAATGATTCTTGTAATAGTAAAATTTAAATTCTTCTTGAGCCTTAGATCTTGATCCAAATACTCCAGCATTTATAAACTTATCACGCCTTCTAATAAATTTGTATTTGTTTTTAAGACCAGGCAAAGGGTCAATACAGATACCTTTCCAGCCTAATAAATAAAATAAAAAAGTATTTGAATGTCTTACTGGTTGATGTGAACCTATATCGATATAATTACCATTTTTTATTTTAGCTAAGTATTTTGTTATTGCAAAATCCTCTCCGTCACTTGAAAAAGAAAAAGATAGCCCTGCAATTTTGCAAAAACCTTTGACTAAAAAATAAAATATATCTACAAACATAGTTAATTTCTCCACTATTTACTAAATTAAAAAAAATTTACACCATTCCTCTATGAACTCGGGAACCATTGAAATGGCTATCAAAAACATCCTCTGCATCATTTACAGAATAGGTACCATTTTTAACATTATGCCACTTATTAACATCTTTTTTATTGATTATTGAGCTAATTCTTGCATTAAAAAACTCATAGCCAAGGCTCGACATAACATATGACCTATGGTTTCCAGCATCACCCATAAACCATCTCCACTCATTATCTTTTACCAGTATGTTGATTTTTGGTAAGTTTCCATCTTCTATTATTCCATATCTTTTTATACTTTTATAAAGTTCTCCCATCTGATTTATTCTATTATCAATATATTTTGATGAATACACCGTATTGATTATTGTCTCCCTAGATCTATTTTTAAAAATTAAGCCCTTTGAATGCCTATTCATATATAAATTCTCAGGATAAGCCTTAAAAAAATCTTCAATGCTTAGTTTCTCCCAGGGCATGACAATTGCCCAAGCAGGATAATTTTTCAAATTAATATTATTACTTAAATTAACAATATCAGCAGCATTCAAATCCTTCTCTTTATCAAGAACTATTGAGAGATTATTAGATAAAGTTTGATTATCAACACCGTTAGATATATCCAAGCAAAGCCTGCCAAGAGGGTCTAATATTAAATGCTTATCAAATGACACCCCTCTAACTGTTCTTCCAAGAGAGTAAGGAACAACAACCTCAGAATAAGGTAAAAAACGAAGTCTAATTAATGGAGAGGTAAAGCCCTGCAACTCATTTTTACTTAGATTCTTCAAGAAGAAAATTTTCTTTATAAAATCAATGCTATTCAATATTATTTTTTTTATTTTTGACATGTTAATATTTAAAAATTGATATTATTTCGTGCGTTCAAAGCAATCAAGAAAGGAGTTTGAAGAAAAATTTGTAATTTTAATTTTTCTCATTTTAGCTATTTTTGAAAGCAGGTACATCTGATAAAAACCACTCCATTGCTGATACATTCTTGTATGAAGCATCTTTTTTTTCTCACTTGGATACTTATGTGAAGCATTATTTTGAGCTTTAGTATTTTCATAAAAATGAGAGGCTGAAGAATAAAGATCATTTGTTTTTTGATCAACAAAGTAATCTTTAAACATTGAAAAATCTGCACCATAAATTTCAATATCTAATCTTTTTCTGTAAATTGCATGCCAAATAACCATAACAAGTCCGTTAATAAAATGTGGTGTTATGATATTTTGATTAAGAGCAAATAAATTTATTTTTTCATTCTTAAATTCAACATTAACAGAATAAACTTTTGAAACTTTAATATTTTTATTTTTAACAAGTCGTTCGCTAACCCAATGGAATCCGCTTTCAGAGCATATAAGGGTCATTTTCCAGTCTACTTCATCCAAACAAAGAAATAGTTTTTCGTTATCTTTTTTAATATCATCGTTAGCATGTTGACTCCAAAAAATACGATCTGTAAGTGCATAATATTCTGGCTTTATTTCATTAAAGTATTTAGTTAGGGCGAAATAATTTAAAACATAAACCTCGGAATTTATACTTTCTTCAATAACCTTCTCAATATCAACCTTAAGAGATGGTCCACTACCTAAAACAATAGTTTTAGGTAGTTTTTCTTGATCCCAACTTTCTCCATATACTTTATTGTGTTTAAAGATTAAATAAGTAATCGATGCCAATAAAAGGCAAATATCAAAAAATAAGTGAATTATTTTTTTCATAGAGATGAGATTATTAGATTTTTATTTATTATCATAATGATTGGTTGTCTTTTCCATTGAAAGTAATAAAGTTTGGTCATAATTACTGCATTCCTTATTAATTAAGAGTGCTCTGCCATGTTTTTAAAATGTTTATTTCTTTCAATTAATTCATGGTAAGTGCCCTTATCAACAACTTGCCCTTTATCAATAAAGAATATCTGATCGCATTTTTGAACAGTTTTAAGTCTATGTGCAATCATAATAATAGTTTTTTGCCCGCTAAAGTCATGGATGGCTTCCATAATCATTTTTTCGGTAATGCCATCAAGTGAGCTAGTTGCTTCATCAAAAACAAGGACTTCTGCTTCATAGTATAAAGCTCTAGCAATACCTACACGTTGACGTTGTCCACCAGATAGTTGCACGCCGCGTTCACCAACTTTTGTATGAACACCTTTTGCAAGGCTTTGTAACAATTCATCAAGATGAGCAAGCTTAAGTGCCTGGTGAACCTGCTCAAGATTAATTTGATCTTCTGGTATACCAAATGCAACATTTTCAGCAATGGTACCTTCAGATAAGAAAATGCTTTGTGCTACAAAACCAATGCTGTTTTGCCATGATCGACAATTTTTTGCATCTATAACTATATTATCAACCTTCAACTTACCTTCCTGTGGCTTGATAAGACCAAGCAAAATATCGATGAGTGTAGATTTTCCTGAACCAGAAGGTCCAACTATTCCGATTACGCTATTGGCTGGTATTGAGATATTTAGTTGATTTAAAGCTGGATCTTCTATACCAGGGTAAGCAAAAGTAATATTTTCAAGGGATATTTGTTGTTTTGGGTATAGGTAGCTTTTTTCTGATTTTAGTCCTCTTAGTTTGGCTTCTGTCGAGTTGGCTAAGTCTTCATGGATTGACTCAAAGGCTGCGCTGTGTGATTTTATAGAGGCTATACTGGCATAAATATTTTGAAAGGCTGGAAGTAACTTAACACTCGCAAGAGCATAAACTGAAAGTATTGGAAGAATAATACCCATATCACCATCATAGTAAGCAATCAAGTAAAGCACTATTGCAATCATTGAACCGAAGGCAATCAACTCCATAAAGTAACGCGGTACATTAATTAATGCGCCGTTATTACCTTGACTATAAGCTAGTTCAACACCCGATTGATTGAAGCGTGATATAAAATCACTATCTCTTCCAAGTAATAATACATCCTTTATACCGCCAAATGCTTCATTCATAAGACGAAAGCGCTCTTCATTCACTTTTGATATAGTTCTACCATTGGTTTGTAAGCGCATTCTAACAACTGTGAAAAGGAATAAGTAGGCTATTGTAAAGGTAGAAAATCCGATTATTGCAACTTTTGGCTCATATATAAAAATACTAATAATCATTAATAAAACTAGTACAATTCTAGCATTCAGATACATTAGCGGCATTAATATATGCCCAGTTACTCTTTGAGTTTCAACGGCAATTTTTTTTGTTAATTGAGCACTGCTTCCAGATGCATGAAATAGCCAATCCTGCATAAGGTAATAGGTGTATAGTCGATCTGCAATCTCTGAACCAATTTTATTAGCCAGCATAGATTGCATCCATGTGGTAAGCATTGAGATTATTGCTGAAATTATTAACATAATTAATACGACAAAACCCAACAAAGATACAAATTGAGATTCTGAAGTTATGTTACTTGCTTGATAAACTTGAGCAATAATCGTATCTTGTTGCAACTGATCCATATCGCCTACTAATGCCATAAAGGGAATAATGGAAGCTACACCAACAATTTCCATAACCGCCATTAGCAAGACTAAAATTTGAAGTGCATAAAAACGTTTTCGCTGGCTTGGGTTAAGTAGGATAATGATTTGTTTTATTAATTTAAGCATTACTTGAATACCATTTATAAGTCATCTCAAGACCCTCTTTTAAATTGATAGTGTAGTTCCAGCCCATATTTGATAAACGAGATACATCAATGAGTTTTCTTGGTGCGCCGTCTGGCCTAGTTATATCGAAAGCCAATTCACCTTTAAAACCAACCACTTCTTTCATAGTCTCTGCCATCTCTTTTATAGTTATATCTTTTCCTGTACCAACGTTAATATGTGAGAGCATTGACTTAGTGTTAGATCTATAAGTTTTTTTATCTAATTCCAATACAAAGAGTGATGCTTGAGCCATATCATCAACATATAGGAACTCTCGCATTGCCTTACCTGTACCCCATATTACTACCTCTGGTTCATTGTTAACCTTTGCCTCATGAAAGCGACGCATTAAAGCAGGAATGACGTGAGAGTTTTCTGGATGAAAGTTATCATTAATTCCATATAGATTAGTAGGCATTACTGAGCGGTAATCTGTTCCATGCTGTCGATTATATGATTCGCAAAGTTTAATACCTGCAATTTTGGCAATTGCATATGGCTCATTAGTCGGCTCAGGAACATCTGTAAGTAATGCATCTTCTCGCATTGGCTGTCCGACTGCTTTAGGATAAATACAGGTGCTACCTAAAAATAGTAGGCGCTTAACTTTATTTATATAGGCTGAATTAATAACATTTGCCTCTATCATTATATTTTGATATATAAAGTCTGCAGGGTAAGTATTGTTTGCATGAATACCACCAACTTTGGCTGCTGCAAGAATAACGTAATCAGGTTTTTCTTTTTGAAAAAAGATATTTACTTGAGCTTGATTGGTAAGATCTAGATCTTCATGAGTGCGCATGCAAAGATTAGTAAAACCACGTTCTTTTAGTTGTCTAACAATTGCAGAACCAACCAAGCCTCTATGCCCAGCAATATAAATTTTATCGTTAATATCCATCACTAAATAAACTATTCTTTAAAATCTGGTGCCTTAAAGCCATGTTCTTTAACTAAAGAATCACGCTTGGCAATATTAATATCGCTTTCCATCATTTCATGAACCATTTCTTCTAGAGTAATTTTTGGTTCCCAACCTAGTTTTTCTTTAGCTTTAGATGGATCACCTAGCAAGGTTTCTACTTCTGTTGGACGAAAATAACGCGAATCAACTGCGACGATTAAATTTCCCGTCTCCGAATCATAACCTTTTTCATCAAGACCTTCACCTTTCCAGAGAATCGTCTTTCCTAAATGACCCCAGGCAAAATTAACAAAATCACGAACTGAGTACTGCACTCCTGTGGCAATACAAAAATCATCTGGTTTTTCTTGTTGTAGCATAAGCCACTGCATTTCAACATAGTCTTTTGCATGACCCCAATCCCGCTTAGCATCCATATTTCCTAAGTAAAGTATTTCTTGAAGGCCTAATGAGATTCTCGATAGCGCTCTAGTGATTTTACGGGTAACAAAAGTTTCACCTCTTACTGGAGATTCATGATTGAATAGAATGCCATTACAGGCATACATACCATAAGCTTCCCGGTAATTAATAGTTATCCAGTAAGCATAAAGTTTTGCTGCTGCGTATGGTGATCTTGGATAAAAAGGGGTGGTTTCTTTTTGAGGGATTTCTTGCACTTCGCCGTATAGCTCTGAAGTTGAAGCCTGATAGTAACGTGTTTTATTTTCTAAGCCTAAAATACGAATTGCATCTAAAATTCTAAGGGCTCCAAGTCCTACGGTATCTGCAGTGTATTCAGGAGATTCAAATGATACTGCAACGTGCGATTGCGCACCAAGGTTATAAATCTCATCAGGTTTGATTTCTTTAATGATACGTACAAGATTCATAGAATCTGCTAAGTCACCATAATGCAACACAAACTTTCTATCAGCTTCATGTGGTTCTTGATATAAATGATCAATACGATCTGTATTAAAAGATGATGAACGACGCTTAATGCCATGAACTTCATAACCCTTTTCTAACAAAAACTCTGCTAGATAAGAGCCATCTTGCCCAGTGATTCCTGTAATTAATGCTACTTTATTATTTACCATATTTAACTCTTAAAATAATTCTATGTGTACTCGTTTATTTTTTAAGACATAATTAAGTATATATTTCTACGATAATATATGCTTAAAAATTAAAAATTCACTGTAGTTTTTTATGCTTAGAATAGAACCTAACTACAACAATAAGACTTCCCAATAAGCCTCCAATAATAGCTCCAATAATACAAATTACTGAACGAGAAGGTGCTGATTTACTTTCCATTACTGCTGGTGGATCTATGTAATCGAAAACATAAAAATTACTTGCTTCTATGAGGGTAAACTGTTGCATTTTTTGCTGAAGAAGTTGAGCAATGACTGATTTAATTTCAGAAAAACTTGTTTGTGCCATCTGAACATTTAGGTAATCCATAGCTGCTTGCGTTTCGAGTTTGCTTTTTGCTCTAAAAAAATAGTTTATCTGATTTACAATTAACTCTGTCCATGCTTTTGCCACATAAGGCGACTGATGTTTAATGGTTATGTAAACAAAACCTGTATCTACGTCTCTAAAAACTTGTAAATGATCACCGCCAAAAACATCAAAACTTTCTTGAGAGCTTGGAATTTGAGTTTCGGGATAACTATAGTCTCTGGTCCAGGTTTGAGTGGCGTCATTGTATATATCTTTGTCATAAATATTGTTAGTCTCACCACTCCAAGACTCGAATGCCATAAGATCTGGAAGAAAGATATTAGGCAAAATATTGTTTTCAAAAAAACTTAGAGTATTAAGTTTTTCAATAGCTTTAAAAGTTTTACTATTACCTTCTCCAGTAGATAAGCTGACGCCTGCAAGACTTGCTAATCCTCCCATATTTTTCATAGCCTGACTCATGCCACCACCTGATTCACCAACTGGACTTAAGATAGCTCTTGAATGATAAATATTTGGTAAACTAAGGCTATAGATGACTGCTGCTATTATGAATAAAGTTGTCACTGCGACCACAATCCATTTACCCGACCAAAGGACTTGAAAGAATTCTTTTAAATCTATGTCAGCATTATCAGAATTGTTTATATTATCATTTGTTTCCATATTTTTAATTATATAGTTTTTCGTATTCTAATTGTTTAATTTATAAAAAATTTCTTGCCTAATATGTTTTTTTTCTTAGGGAGTTAAAACATAAAGATAGCCAATTAAAACTTTCACAAAAATCTAGCTCACCAATGGTACCCGAGGCCGGACTTGAACCGGCACGATATTTCTATCGAGGGATTTTAAGTCCCTTGTGTCTACCAATTCCACCACTCGGGCTAACTTATAAACTTTATACCTATTATCTTTTTAAAAGATGTCAATTATAACTCTTTATTTATAATAATTTAATATGTTGGAGGCTGAAGCCGGAATCGAACCGGCGTAAACGGCTTTGCAGGCCGCTGCATAACCACTCTGCCATCCAGCCATGGTTATCGAAGTGCATTGTATATTAAATTCTTTAAAATTTGTTCTTTAATCTTAAGCTTTTGGGGAGTAATACTCTGTTCTTTCAATGTCATCTTCTATACATGCTTCGCCATACTGTATCTCGATAAGATGACATGGCTCATTAAAGGGGTTGGTGATTTGATGCCATTGACCCAAGGGAACTAAGTAATGATCAAATTTGTTTAACTGGGTGTTCTTTTTGTTATCAGGATCATCCTTGCTGTAATTAACAACACAGGTGCCTTTGCTTACCATCCATATCTCATTTCTTTTAAAGTGTCTTTGAAAACTCATCCCCTTTCCTGGTTGAACAATTAATTCTTTGACTTTAACTTGGTCTTCTTCAAATAAATTATAGAATGCGCCCCATAGTCTTTCTTCAAAATAGTATTGCCATTTTTTCAAGATCCATGAAGATGAATTCTTTTTATCATCGCCGCCCACACTAAATAAGAATTCAACTCCATCTATAGACATTTCAGGTATATTGCCTTGGTTTCTATCTCCACCATTTGCAAAAATAATTTCATCGTCAGGATAGAGCTGTTTAACCTTTATCAACGCATTGATGGCACTTCCTTTGTCGTCATCTTCAAAATCAATTACAGAATCTACAGGTGATAAATTCTCTATAATTAATTTGCGCTCCTTAAAGGGCATAAAAAATTTCCCTTTTTTATTTGTAAGCCACTTATCACTATTTAGAGCAACAACAAGCTTCTCACCATGCTTTCTTGCTGCTTTAAAATAAGCAATATGACCAGAATGAATAGGATCAAAGCCACCACTTACAATTATTATTTTCATATTTTTTTTATTAATATTTTATATAGCTATTAGTCAAATTTATACTATGAAGTTTAGCTCGTAACTTCTGTCTATTTGTTATCATTATTTAATAATTTTATCTTTTTTGAAAGAATTTAATGTGTATACAAAGCCGGTATAAAGAGTAATAAAGAGGGATGCAAAAAGAAGTACATCTGCGATAACGACTAGGAGCATATTATTTAAAGCTAGGGCTAGTAAATAAACACTTATAGTAAATAACTGTATTGTTGTTTTAATTTTTGCTAGAAAAGTTACCTTAGTTGCATCACTTCTATTATTTCTTGAATTTATATCTCTAAGTGCGCCTACCCATATCTCCCTTGAAATAATTAAAGCACCTATAAAAGCTATAAGATAACTATCTAGATTTACAGCCAATCCAAATAATACAAAAACAATTAGAATCTTGTCAGCTATGGGGTCTAGAACTTCTCCTAGCTCAGAAACAGCATTATATTTTCTAGCCAAATAGCCATCAAAATAATCTGTGATACTGGCTATAAAGAATAAAATAAGTGCTAATAAATAGCCATCAGAAGACATTAATAACATAAAAATAATTGCACCAAATAAAATTCTTGAAAATGTTAGTAAGTTTATAAAAGCTATCATTAATTTAATTCCTGATTGATTAAGTCTGCTATTTTGTCATTAATACCTTTGATAGTCATTAAATCTTCTTTACTAGCCTTTTTGATATTTTTAATACTTTTAAAACTTGTGATTAATCTTTTCTTCAAGACATTGCCAATACCATCAATATTGTCTAATTGAGATTTCTTTGTACCGCCAAGTTTTTTCTTTCTCTGTGCAATTATTGCAAATCTGTGAGATTCATCTCTCATTTCTTGGAGCAATAAATATGCTTTAGAATACTTGTCTAGCTCTATTATCCCGTCTGAAGAAAGTATTGTTTCAGTGGCTCTTATTCTATTAAAGCCCTTAACAATAGATATAACCGTTATATCCTTATGATTAGATTTGCTTATAACTGACTGACTATATTTTAGTTGGTTTTTACCGCCATCAATTAATATTAAATTAGGCTTAATATTCTCATCTACATAGTACTTAATCCTTCTTGATAAAACATGCTCCAAGGAGCCAACATCATTGCCAGATAGATTTTTAGGAATATTGAATAATCTATATTCTTTTTTTTGAGGACCATGCTTAGAAAAAACAATGCATGATGCTACCGCATGCTCTCCTGAAATATGACTTACATCATATGCTTCAATTTTATTAAAATTGCCTTTTATGCCCATTGCACCCTTGAGATCACTAAAGGATAGTGAGTACTTTTCTTCCTTGCTTATATGGTTTTGAATAACTTGCTTAGCATTTATCTTGCATAGATTATAAATAGGCTTAATAGCCACACTTGGCGTGTGGTTTATATTGATATTTTTATCAACTTTTTTCATGAGAACTTTTTTTAAGATAACTTTCGATTCTAGGGCGTGAGAACAAAGAATACTGTTAGGTATATCTGATTGGTGATCATAAAAATTTAATATCGCACTTTGGTATGCGTCTTCTATAGATTCATAGTGCGCCTGTTTAACCAAATGAGTTTTAGTTCCTCGAATTTTTCCTTTCCTAACAACGATAATACAAATACCTAAATAGGTATCCTGGTCATGGACAGAAAAAATATCTACATCTTTCGCCAGAGTAACAACAGATTGCTCCTCCCTTAAAATATTTAATCTTTTCAATTTATCTCGAATATCTGCTGCTTTTTCAAAATCTAATTTTGTAACAGCTTTATTGATATCATCATTTAATCTATCTATGCTAGTAGAGTCTGTTGATGATAAATATGATTTTGCACTTGCTATATCTTCAAAGTAATCAGTATTTTTTATTTTATCGACACATGGTGCTGAACATTTCTGCATTTGGAATTCAATGCAAGGCCTCGATCTGCTTGCAAAGGTTGCATCACTACAATTCCGAATCTGAAAAACTTTTTGAATTTCTTTAATAGATTTTTTGACTGCTTCAGAGCTTATAAAAGGTCCAAAGTATTTAGTATCAACTGCTTGTTTTGTTCTCTTAGAATAAATACCTGGGTATTCGTGATCAAGCGAAAAATAAATATATGGATAAGTCTTGTCATCTCTTAGCAAGATATTAAATTTTGGTTTATTTTCTTTGATCAGCATTTGCTCTAATAAAAGTGCTTCGACTTCGTTTTTAGTAGTAAAGGTTTCTATATTGTCTGTAAGATATTTTATTTGGGATGTTTTTCTATCCTTTATCGAATTACCAAAATAGCTAGAAACTCTTTTTTTTAGATTTTTGGCTTTGCCAATATAAATAATTTCATGATTACTAAAAAACTTATACACTCCGGGAGTGCTTGGGACTTTCTTTAGATCAACAGTCATTCTCTTTTAGATATTCTTTAAAAGCCTAAAATTACATTAATAATATTTAATGTCAAAGATTAGAAACTGAAGTTGGAACATTTTGCTTTTCTATCAAGATCATTTCACGAGCATTAGTAGAGTAATTTTCTGGGAAATCAGCATGATTTTCTGGGAAATCATCAACTCTATCTATAATATCTGATTTTCCAAAATTAAAAGGTTCATTATAAAGGTCAATGTACCTAAAATCACCAGAAGCTATATCTAAATTAACATAATTGCTGTCAAACTCATGATTTGTTGTAAGTAAATACTTATATTCTAATTTTGAAATATTATTTAAGAATTTATTTATGTCGTTAAAAGATAAATGAAATAAACAATCTCTAACTATCAACAGTTCACATGCTGGCAAAACATCTGTGCAAATATTTCCTAAATGAAATTCCGTATTATCATTTCTGTAAAGACTATTATTGCTATTAATAATCTCTTCTACTATATCGATACCGATATAATCAACATCTACTTTTTTAGTTACAAGCTGCATCCAATTAAAATCACCACATGGAGCATCTACTAACTTCTTGATATCTAGTTCGCCTATTTTTTGAATCAGCCAGGTTCGTAAATTGTGTGTGTATGCTATCTCTGAACCAACCCCACTTATAGACTCGTCACTAGACCAATGATTTTCCTTGTAAATCATATCAAAACGCTCTTCAAGGGAATCTGCTTTAAGAATTTTTTTAAGTTTTATCCTCTCAACAAGTAAAGAAAAAGTTTTTGCAAATCCGATCTTTGTTATTTTAGAAAGTATGTTTTTGAGTGTATTCATAATCACCCTCATAATATAGTTAATATTTTGTAGTTTTAAATATATATATTTGCCAATCTAAGATAAAATAGGACTTAATTCAACATAAACTTTTTTTTAACCATATAAATATTATGAAACAAGATATTACTTTTTTAGATTGCACCTTAAGAGATGGAGGTTATTATAATTCATGGGATTTCGATCCTGATTTGACCAATGATTACCTTCAATCAATGAGCGCCGCAAAGGTGGATGTGGTTGAGATAGGTTTTAGATTTTTAAAAAATAGTGGTTTTAAAGGTCCTTTTGCTTTCACAACAGATTCGTTTCTTGAATCACTAAATATACCTGAGGGAATGACAATTGGTGTCATGGTTAATGGATCTGATCTATGTTCAGACATTGGTTATGAAGAAGCTATAAAAGAAATTTTTCCACTTGATGCGTCCGAGTCACCAGTCAATTTAGTAAGGTTTGCGTGTCATTTTCATGAACTAAGTGCCTCATTTAGTGCTGCTAAGATTTTAAGTTTAAGAGGATATAGAGTTGGTATAAATTTAATGCAAATAGCCGATAGATCGGATTCTGAGATTACAGAAATGTCTGAAATGGCGTCTTCATCTTCTATTGAGGTTCTGTATTTTGCAGATAGCATGGGAAGTATGAAGCCGGCAGATGTAATCAGGATTATTAGTTTAATACGCCAAAAATGGGATAAGCCTATTGGTATTCACACTCATGACAATATGGGCCTAGGCCTTTCAAATTCTTTAAGCGCTATAGAAGCTGGAGCGTCATGGGTTGATGCTACTGTAACTGGCATGGGAAGAGGTCCTGGCAATACAAGAACAGAAGAGTTTCTTATTGAGCTTGACGAAATAAGGTCAACTAAATCAAATATGGTTCCAGTAATGGAATTAATAAAAAACTACTTTTCAGAAATGAAATCAATCCATAAATGGGGTACAAATCCTTACTATTATTTAGCAGGCAAATATGGCATACATCCAACATATATTCAAGAAATGCTTAGTGATTCAAGGTATAGCGAAGAAGATATAATATCAGTTATTGAACATCTACAAAAAGAGGGAGGTAAAAAATTTAGCTCTGACAATATGGAAGGAGCAAAACATTTCCTCAGAGGTGAAGTAAAAGGTACTTGGTCTCCAAAAGATATTTTTCAAAAAAATGATGTGCTTATACTTGGCGGTGGTAACGGTATTAAAAAACATAAATCTGCTATAGAAGCTTTTATTAAAAAAAATAAACCTATTGTGCTGGCTCTAAATACTCAGTCAGGGATAAGCTCGGAATTTATAAGTTATAGGATAGCCTCTCACCCGGTTAGGTTACTTGCCGACCTTGAGGCTCATCTTGGTTTAGAACAGCCATTAATTACCCCTATTTCAATGCTACCAGATGCTCTAAAGGAAGCATTAAAAGGTAAAAAAATAATGGATTATGGTCTGAGTTTTGATAAAGCAAAATTTGAATTTGAAGAAAAATGGTGCACAACTCCATCATCTCTTGTAATTGCATATGCTCTAGCTGCAGCAAGAGCTGGTGAGGCAAGGCATATATTCATGGCAGGTTTTGATGGATATCCGGCTGGAGATGATAGAAATTCAGAAATTCAAAAAATTATACATAAATATAATGAGACTATAGAAGATTCTAATTTGATTGCAATAACGCCAACTCGTATTAAAGACTTGCAGTCAAAAAGTGTATATGCCTTATAATGGCTAAATCCTGTGTCATTATCCCGGCTAGGTATAATTCCTCTAGATTTCCTGGCAAACCGCTTATAAAACTTCTCAATCAACCTATGATTATCTGGGTTGCAAATATCGCATCTATTGCAGTTGGTAAAGAAAATGTATTCATTGCAACTGATGATAAGAGAATAGCTGAGGAAGTTAATAATAGTGGTTTTAAATCAATAATGACGAGCTCAAACCACTTAACAGGCACAGATAGAATTGCTGAAGCAGCATCCATGATTGATTACGATATATATGTAAATGTTCAAGGTGATGAACCTTTGATAGATCCAATGGATATTATGGAGTGCATAAGAATCAAGGAACAAAAACCTAATTCTATAGTTAATGGGTTTTGCTGGATGGCATCTGACGAAGATCCAACAAATATAAACATACCAAAAGTTGCAACAACAGATCAAGGTAGATTAATTTATATGTCAAGAAATTTAATACCTGGCTATAAAGATGATATTAATAGGCCAGAAAGATACAAAAAACAGGTATGCATATATGGATTTAACAAGAATCAGCTCAAAAAGTTTTCTAGCTATAAATATAAAACTGAAATTGAGAAAAGTGAAGATATAGAGATCTTAAGGTTTTTAGAACTTGATGAAGAAATATACATGTTTGAGTGCAAGCCCGGTAGTCTTGCTGTAGATGTTCCGGGTGATATCTTCAATGTAGAGCAAGCACTTAAAAAATTAAGCTAATGGATATTCATGATTATAAAACTATTATATTTGATTGTGATGGGGTGATACTTAACTCAAATAAAATAAAATCAGAAGCATTTAGAATCGTTGCTAGTCAGTATGGAGATAAAGAAGCAAGAAAATTGGTAACATATAATAAAGAAAATGGCGGGGTCTCTAGGTATGTTAAGTTTAACTATTTTATAAATGAAATCCCTAATATTGATTACCTATTAAATCAATTCAGCAAAAATGTTGTGAATGGCTTAAATATTTGTGAATTAGTAAAGGATCTAGGTAAGCTAAAAAAAGCTTCTATAAATGCATCATGGATGGTGATTTCTGGAGGCGATCAATCTGAATTACGGCAAGTTTTCAACAAGAGAGATTTAACCAAGTTTTTTGACAAAGGAATATTTGGCAGTCCAGTTCCAAAAGATGAAATTTTTAAAAGAGAAATTGAAAAAGGTAGCATAATTAAACCTGCCCTTTTTATTGGTGATAGCAAATTTGATTATGAATGTTCAATAAACTCAGGAATTGATTTTGTATTTGCGCATCAATGGACAGAATTTAACGACTGGAAAGAGTTTTGTTCTAAAAATAAAATTAAAACTATAGACTATGTAACTAATCTAACTGGAATCGTTTAGTATTTAGTGAAGAGAATATTCTTGTAAAATAAATAAAAATTTGTAAAAGGCTTTCAGGATTATTGTAAATTACAACTTTCTTTAACTATTGGCATTACAAGATTGGCAAATTTTATAGCCCCTTCTTTGCTAAAATGCCCATGGTCTAGAAAATCCTGATCTGTAAAAAAGTCTTCATTTGGGGAGTAATAGAAAAATTCTTTTTCTTTTGCAATCTCACTTACCATGTTATTGAATCTTTTTTGTAATGGCCAAAGATTACTATTCTTTACATATGGAACCCATCCAAAAATATCATCATTTTTTTCTAGCATAGATTTATTAAGGATTTGTGCAATAAATAGACTATTTATGTTTCTTTCCTTGTTTATCGCAACAATATTTTTAATATTCCTCGCAGCAAAAGTAAATACCATATCAGCACTGGTAATATCTTTATCTAGCATTCCTTCTTCCGAGGGGAGAGGTAGCTCATTGGCCCCAAAGTTCATTAGCAAAACATTCATAATAGGAGAAGGAGTGCTAAGACTTTTTCTTAATTTTAAATTACCGTACTGTGATAAAAGATGGAAATTAGCATAACCGCTATCTAAATCTTTTATCCCAAAACTCCTAATATCATTCCAACCCATTAAATAAACATTGCATATTGGCATTTTACCGGCTCTGTCTGGATAAAAGGCTGTCTGAATAACGTGTTCTGCAGATGAATATCCCGGAACACCATTATTCGAAACATTATAACTTGGCAAAAGCTCATCTATAAGACTTACCCATGTATCATTATCGTAAAGACCTATATCGTATGTTGTTGAGCCGCCAAATATAGCTATATGATCTTTTGTTTGATCAAACTCATTTTTATTTTTTCTTATTGATTTTTTTGAATGGCTTTCTTCTTCAGAGCTGAATTCAGACAAAGGTATAGCTCCTAACATTGGATGAAATTCAAACTTAGTTTCGAATTGAGCCCTTGGTACAAACCATTGCATGTTTGTAATACGTAATTTGTCTAGAGCTATAGGTATTAATCCAAACAAAAGTTCTAATATTAAAATAATTAGAAAAAAATAAGAAAATGGTCTTCTTTTTATAAATATTAAAACTAAAGATGATAAAAAAAATAAATAGATATAATAGCTAAAAGAAACGTAAGCACCCTCTCCTGTAAGCCTTAATAGCAGAAGTATAAATATAATCGAGAGTATGAGCCCTAGAATTATTAAAATAAATGATGAGATTAATATCTCTTCTCTATTTTTTCCAAGAAAATTTTTAATCCAACTCATATTTATCTTTATAATTTTCTAATAATAATCTATCTTGTTGATCTTTATAGAGAATGAAATCACCAATTACCAATATGTCGAGTCCGGTTCCCATAAAACATTTAAAGGCATCAGTTGGAGTGCAAACTATTGGCTCTCCTCTGACATTAAAAGATGTATTTACTAATATTGGACAATCGGTGATCTCCTTAAATCTGGAAATTAAATCATGATATTGGGGATTTGTTTTTTTATTAACAGTCTGCACTCTTGCAGAATAATCTACATGGGTTATTGCTGGAACTAGAGAACGAGGTATATTAAGTTTATCTATCCCAAATAAAGCTTCTTCTTTTGGTGACATTTCTTTTCTTTTATCTTTTATTAGATCTGCAACTACAAGCATATATGGACTTTCGTTATCCATTTCAAACCATTTATTTAAATCTTCTACTAAGATACTTGGTGCAAAAGGTCTAAAGCTTTCCCTATATTTAACCTTGAGATTTAACTGTTTTTGCATTTCTGCTGACCTTGGGTCTGCAATTATACTTCTTCCACCTAGTGCTCGTGGACCGAATTCCATTCTTCCCTGCATCCAACCTATAGCCTTCTGGTTTGAAAGCAAGGTCGCCACTTCATCAAGTAAATCTGCATGTGGCATTTTTTTATATAAAGCACCGCATTTTTTAAGCTCAATTTCTATTTCATCTTCACTAAAACTAGGACCTAAGTATGCGCCTTTCATTGAATCACCCTCTACTGAGACTGTTCGTTCATTTTTATAATGCAAAAACCATGCAGATAAAGCAGCTCCTAATGCTCCTCCTGCATCACCAGCAGCAGGTTGTATCCAAATATTTTCAAAGATTTTTTCTTTTAAAAGAATGCCATTCGCAACACAATTAAGCGCAACTCCTCCAGCTAAACACAGGTTCTTTTCACCAGTTTCCCTTGCGATACCCTTTGCTAGCTTAATAATAATATCTTCAGTGACCTTTTGAATAGAAGCTGCTAAATCCATTTCACGTTGAGTAAGTTCTGCTTCAGAAGTACGAGGAGGGCCACCAAATAAATCATTAAATTTTTTATTTGTCATCGTTAGGCCAGTTGCAAAATTGAAATAACTCATATCAAGTTGAAAACTTCCATCATCAGAAATATTTATAAGTTTTTTACGAATTAATTCTGCGTATTTTGGCTCACCATAGGGAGCTAAGCCCATCACCTTGTATTCGCCTGAATTAACTTTAAATCCAGTGTAATAAGTGAAGGATGAGTAAAGTAGCCCGAGAGAATGTGGGAAATGAATTTCCTTAAGTATTTTTAAATTATTTCCATTTCCAACAGCAAAAGAGGTTGTAGTCCACTCACCCACACCGTCAAGAGTAAGAACTGCAGCGCTCTTAAAAGGTGATGGATAAAATGCACTGGCAGCATGAGAAAGATGATGCTCAGAAAAAAGTAATTTAGCTTTCCAATCTTCATTCTTATCAAGCGCTGCTTCCAACTCTTTAACCAATAATGATTTTTGAAATAATTTTTCTTTAATCCACAAAGGCATTGCCATCGCGAAGCTGATAAAACCTTTTGGAGCGAATGCCAAATATGTTTCTAATAATCGCTCAAACTTTAAAAATGGCTTTTCATAAAAAACAACATTGGAAATTTGTGAGGGGCTAATCTGAGCTTCCTTTAAACAATATATAATTGCATTAGTTGGAAATCCAGCGTCATGCTTCTTTCTTGTAAATCGTTCTTCTTGAGCTGCAGCAATAACTTCACCATCTTTCAATAAGCACGCTGCACTATCATGATAAAAAGCTGATATACCTAAAATATACATATAAAAATAATTATTAAAATATTGTATATATAAATGGAGCTAGCACAGAACCATTTGCAAGAATAAGCAATCCCCCAAGAATAACCATTATGATTATAATAGGTGCAAGCCATAACTTCTTTCTTTCTAGAAGAAACATGAAAAGTTCTTTTAAAAATTCCATTTATTTCTCTTTAGAATTGATGCTTAAAGGTATGAGGTTTTATCAAAGAAATATCCCTTGAAATCCAGTAAGTACTCTTGCTATTAAACCGAAGGCGTAATTCATCTCTTTTGATGAATCGCATGAAAAAACCAATAGGCATGAATAGTCCAAAAAAAATAATGCCAAGGACGATAGGACTAACAATCATTCCAATTAATAAACCGAAACGCATCCATAATTTATTTAGAGGCAGTAATAAATCTGGTTTAATAAAGG
>Ga0209816_1000730_pt1 | contig 25442 bp, 25 predicted proteins | sample CoawatmetaG01DNA_FD_187509 | JGI IMG/M metagenome (GOLD analysis project Ga0209816, IMG submission 187509) | Marine microbial communities from the West Antarctic Peninsula - Coastal water metaG017-DNA (SPAdes) (version 2) | ecosystem: Environmental > Aquatic > Marine > Coastal ...
TATTTCAGCAGTTTTCATTTCAAATCAGTTTATTAATAATAAAGTTATTATACTCATGGCGCTATTAGAGGGCAAAAAACTCTTGCAGACAATCACATAGTGTCACCTGAACACCTATTTCAAGTTCGCCTAATTTTTTTATGAAGCTAGATTTTTCTATAGATCTAATCTGATCAAGCATGATATACCCTTTAGAACCTTCAAACTGACACTCTACCCTACTTGGAAGATCCTCTCTCGCCGTGGTCATTGGGGCCACCATAAGACCTGGTAAGTCGATTAACTCATCAGGAGACAAAATTGTACATAAGCCAAGGTTATCAACCACCCTTCCATGATCTGGATTTTTCATAACTAGCCAAACATCAAAGCGTTTCATGAATTTTTAAGCCACTCCCAATTAGTAGTTAGCTTTTTCGGTTTAGCTCTATTATCCCATCCTATGCGGGCTTTTTTATCAGGAGTAATAAGTAAGCCGCTATCCAGAACAACAAAATCTAACTCTATATTTTCTAGATTAGCTAGTTCAACTATAGGCTTAGGAATTCTTATCCCCTGTGAATTGCCTATTTTGATTATTTTTGCCATAATGTAATTATATTGTAATTACATTATAAAAACAAGCCCTACTAACCTAAAAAATCAATACTACCAGCACCTTCTCTTAAGACAAGAACATCATCACTTGAGAGATCAATTACTGTCGTTGGCTCGGGTGGGCAATGGCCTGTATCAATTACAAGATCAATCGATCCATTAAGCACTGCCTTAACATCATTACAATTATAAAATTCAAAACCTTTAATTATTAATGAAACACTCATCATTGGCTCGATCAAATCTGCAAGAATCGACTGAACTATAAAATTATTTGAAACTCGGATTCCAATGGTCTTACTTTTTCCATTTAGTAAACGATTTGGAATATCTTTTGAGCCTTCTAAAATAAACGTATAAGCGCCAGGTAATAATTTTTTCATTAGCCTAAAACTTGAATTATTTAATTTTGCATATTCGCCAACATGTGATAAATCTTTGAGCATCAAAGTAAAGTGATGACTTTTACTCAGTTTTCTAATGTTTATAATTTGGTCCATAGCCTTTTTATTTCCAAAGGAGCAGCCCAAAGCATAACCTGAATCTGTTGGGTAAGCTATCACCCCACCTTTTTCCATAATTCCAATTACTTGTTTTATGAGTCGAGGCTGAGGATTTTCAGGATGGATATTAACTATTGCCGACATTATAAGTATCTCCAAACAGCTTTTTCAGGGTCTGGTAAATCTCTTAAATTCCCTATACGAACTCTTTGGTTTGGCCATCCATGAAAATCAGAGCCACAAGTTGCTAGTAAATTATATTTATCTGCCCACTGATTTCCAAGTTGAATTTCTTCTTCTGAGCTAGTGCCTGTCACAACCTCTATGCCCTCACCTGATACACATTTAAAATCATTAAGCATGGTTTTAATTTTTGTATGGGTCATTCGATACCTAAACGGATGAGCTATAAACGCCTTGCCACCAGCTGCATGAATCCAACGCACAACCTCATCAAAATCTTCCCACTCAACGCGAACTCCACCAGGTTTTTTACCTGTCAAATATCTTCTAAACACTGCCTTCATATCTTTACAGTAGCCCTCGCTTATTAACATTTGCGCAAAATGAGTTCGAGTTAACATGTCAGTTTTACTAAAACTTTGCGTTTTCTCTAGTGCATCTTTAATTCCAGAACGCCAAAGATCAAGTGCTATTTTTTCTGCCCTTTCTTTTCGTAATTTTTGATTATGGGCTAATCCAGTTTGTAAAATATCATTATTAATATCAATGCCCAAGCCTAATATATGAATGGCCATATTTCGCCAAAGCGCTGATATTTCAACGCCGTTAACAAGATTTAAGTTTAATTTATTCGCCTCTAATTGAGCCTCAGCAACTCCATCAGTAGTATCATGATCAGTTAATGCAAATAAATCACACTCAGCCTTACTAGCTAACTGAACAACCTCACTTGGTGATAGCACTCCATCTGAGTAGTAAGAATGATTATGTAAGTCTGCTTTCATTATGTGCTTTATTATAATCTAAAAGTTGATTTAGCTCAGAATCCCTTTAATTTCTTAAGACATAGTCAAAAATGTTGAAAGAACTTTAAGTTTAATTACCAATGGCTCAAAACTGTTTATTAACTATAATACTAATCATTATTGTATTAGAAAGTACTTATGTGCGGAATTGTTGGTGGTGTTACAAATAAAGACATTACAGCACTATTATTAGAAGGGCTTAACCGTTTAGAGTATAGAGGTTACGACTCATCTGGACTTATAGTCTTATCTAAAAATAAAACTTTTGATAGGGTACGATCAGTCGGAAAGGTTAAAAACCTTGAAGAAAATTTAAAATCAAGAAATAAAAAAATTAGTGGAAATATTGGAATTGCCCATACTCGCTGGGCAACCCATGGTGAGCCTACTATTGACAATGCGCACCCTCATATATCAAAGAATTCAGTAAGCTTGGTTCATAATGGTATTATTGAAAATTACATTCAACTTAAAAATGATCAACTAACTAAGGGCTATAGGTTCTCTTCTGAGACTGATACTGAAGTTATTGCCCATGCAATTGATTTTGCCATGAAATCATGCACATCTTTCATCTCCTCAGTGCAGTTAGCAATTAAATCTTTTTCTGGATCTTTTGGACTAGGAATCATTTCCTCTAAATACCCAGATCAAATTATTGCGGCAAGGAAGGGCTCGCCTCTAGTAATTGGAATTGGGAAGAATGGAAATTATATTGCCTCAGATCAAATGGCATTATTATCTGTAACTAAGGAATTTATTTTTCTAGAAGAAGGAGATATTGCAGAAATAAAAGTAGACAAAGTTACTATTTATGACTTAGATGGTAATTTAGTTGAACGACTAATTAAAAAATCGAAGCTTAAGGCAGGTCAAGTGGATTTGGGTGATTATGATCATTTTATGCAAAAAGAAATTTTTGAACAGCCACAAGCTGTAAGGGACACATTAGAGTCACGTATCACAAATGACTCTGTTGTAATTTCAGCCTTTGGACATACAGCCAAAAAAACTTTTAATGAAGTGAAGCAAGTTCAAATTGTTGCTTGTGGCACAAGCTATAATGCTGGTCTAGTTGCAAAATATTGGTTAGAAGATATAGCTAAAATTCCATGCAATGTTGAAGTAGCAAGTGAATATCGCTATCGGCGCCCTGTTATTTTGAATGACACTCTCTTTATTACTCTTTCACAAAGTGGCGAGACAGCTGATACACTTGAAGCCCTTAAAACTGCCAAAATAATTAATAGTAATATTAGCACTCTTTGTATAACAAATTCTGCAGAATCTAGCCTTACTAGACTTTCTGATTTAACTCTTTTAACTCATGCTGGTATTGAAATTGGCGTAGCAAGTACTAAAGCTTTTACTACTCAACTAGTTGCTCTAGCTCTCTTAGTTTGCTCTATTGGAAAATTAAGAAAGACAATTAATAATAAACAAGAGAAAGAAATAGTTGATGGCTTAAAAAAATTACCAGGTTTAATTAGCGAGGCATTACTTCAAGAATCAAAAATTCAAGAGTTAGCAATTCGATTTAAGGATAAGAATAGTGCATTATTCTTAGGGCGAGGAACAATGTATGCAATTGCAATGGAGGGTGCTCTTAAGTTAAAAGAAATTAGTTATATTCATGCTGAAGCTTACCCTGCTGGAGAATTAAAACATGGGCCAATAGCACTAATTGATAAAAATATGCCTGTAATTGCAATCGCTCCAAATGACGAATTATTAGATAAACTGAAATCAAACTTACTGGAAGTGAAATCTAGAGGTTCGCAAATGATTGTTTTTGAAGATGAAAACTCTAAAGTGGAGTCAATGGATGCAATGGAAGTAATAACAGTTACCTCTAATTTAGGGAGAATAACAGCCCCTATTATCTTTACTATTTCTCTTCAATTACTCAGCTATCATATTGCTTTATTTAAGGGATCAGATATTGACAAACCTAGAAATTTAGCAAAATCAGTTACTGTCGAGTGAAACCGTATGGACCCTTTTAGAGGGCAGTAATTAATTTTTTAGCACTTTTTGCTAATTCCCTTGATTCGATTCTATCCTCTATAGACTTGTGAACAATAGTCTCAACTTTTAACCTAGTGTCTTTGTTTTTTGGAATTGCAAGAATTAGTTCATGAATCCTACTTCCAATAGTATCTATGATGTCTTGAGTAAATCTTTTTGATTGAATCTGCTTAATTACAGGTTTTGATGAAAGTGATGCTAAAAGTAGGTAAGGAGAAATAACACTAACATCTAAAACTCGAATTTTATATAAATGACTTTGATACACAATCTTAGTATCATATTTTGATATAAAAGCACATGTTCCAATTAAATATGTTCCATCCCTAACCATCAGTATATCTCCTTCTTGGACATCTTGTTTGGATGCAAAATTTTGGTATATCTCTTCTGATACTCCATGCTTTGGATCAGTTTTTAACTCCCAATTAGAAATATCAGATGTTCGAATAAAAGGTATATCACCAGTTTGATATGCCAACTTTCCAACTTCATGCCCAGTTTTGATCTCTAAGACACCCTTTTCAACCAAGTCTCCAATACTAATCATTTCATGAGTAGATTTTAATTTTGAAACTTCCAACATAACACTAGGATCATAATACCTAGGAGTGAGAATGCTATTTTTAATCTTACTTCTATTTAAAAAATATCCTAAATTAGAAGACTCCATTTTTTTATTCTTATTAAGGTAATTTGATAAGATGATTGGAAGATCATTATGTGGAATAAGACTTCCTCTACTATCATGCCCACACCATTTTGCCTCTGCCATAAAAATCTTATTAATATTTTTCTTAGTTGGTTTTTTCATTGCAATAATCAAACATGTCTTGGTATGAGTCCCTCCTTTTCCTGAAGTTTTAAATAAATTCTCTGGCATACCAATAACAGCATCAATTGATGCTAAATCTAAAAAGTACTGCATAACATAACTTGATGAAGAGTTTGAAATAAGACTTTCTGGGAGGACTATACCCAACCTTCCACCAGGTTTTAATAACTTCAAACATAGTTCAAGAAATAGTATTTGAGGAGAAGGACTTGGAATTAGTTTGTTCTGTTTTACATATCTACCTGATTTTGCATCTTTTGACCACTTATGTGCTAACTCAAATCTCTTTTTAGTTTTTTCTGTACCAATTTTTATTTTCGAACCAAATGGAGGATTTGCCAATACAATATCAAATTTTTCATCTAAATCTATTGGTATAGGTCCTCCATTCAATTCAATTTTTTCAATTGAATCAGCACAAAATATATTACTTTTTCTAAGTGTTGTGAGTGCTAAATGAGTATTTGCAAGTTTTGATAGGTATTCATCTTTCTCAATACCAAAAAGTGAACTACTGATTTCATCATTTGAAACACCTTGTTCTTTAAGATATTTAGCAGAGAAAGAGAGGAAACTTCCTGCTCCACATGATGGATCAATAATTCTCTCACCTCGTTTTGGATTAATTGCATTCACTAACCATGATACTGCTTCTTTTGGGGTAAAAAATTGACCTTCATTTCCTCTACTGTCAGTTCCGATAAATGATTGAAATAATTCACTCAATGGATCATTATGAGGGTCATCTAAATTAACACTCTCTAACATTGAATCTATAAAAAATATTGAATCTGGGTCTAATAATATCTCTTCTTTTTTATCAAATACAAATGGACATTGACCTTTAATTTCTTTAAGTGCCTCTCTATATTTGACTGCCAAATCCTCAGGTGATATAGATTTAGAAGTGGAATTAATAATATGAATTTTGCAGAATAGGCACTTTACTACCTCATGAAGAAGTGACACATCTCTTGTAATTCCAATTGCCTTTCCTGCTAAATAGTTTCTAATTGATTCAAATGCTGAATTTAATGTTATTTCTTTCATATTATGTTTATGGATTTTATATTTTCATGCTATGAGTTAATTATATTTAATAGTTTGTTGAATCTATGTTTATTTTTAAAAACACCTCTTCTGTTAGACTATATGTTCTCTTTATTAATAACTGATTAATAATCAATGCATTTAGTAGAAGACTTAAAAATAAAATTTGAAAATTTAGAAAAAAATACAGTTAGTGATTCTTTTGGTGCTAAAAAAATTCCAGGTAAAGCACCTGTTTTTGACTTTAAACCAATTATTGAATGGTTAATGAATAATATTTCATTGCTATCTGAGGAACATGCTGAATTTAAAAAAAATTTTCTTCATTTAAAAAAAACAGTAAATGATGATCCATCATTTAAATATATTATTAATTCTCTTGGTCGTTTTTCATTTTGTATAGAACTTACAAATCTAGGTATAACTTCAACAAAAATGAAAACAAGATGGGTGCATGGCAACATAATAAAGACTCAACCTGGCACATATAAAAACTATCAAGGTAGTTTTGAACCAGGTGAAGATGAAAGGTCATCAAATTTTACTGATTGCCTCATGATTTTCATTAAGTCTATTAATTTATTAGTAGAATCACCAGATCATATTAAATTATTTAGTAATCTTTCAATTTCAAAACACCGTGGTACACCATACGAATCAGTATTTGGTTATATTGATCATAAAACCAACCATATACATAGATCTAGCAATATTAAATTATTAGATCTAACAAACATTAATTGGTTAATATTAGTTCGACCTATAATGAGAGATGCACTTTCAAAAGATACGAATGGCAATATTACAAAAGTTTATGCAAAAATATTAACTAAATCTTACAAAACTGATAGGTCTCAAACTGGAGAGGTTCAGACAAATCGTGCTAAAAGATGGGAATGCCTTGGAGTTGATTTTCAATTTGCGACTATTGAAGAATGCTGGTCAGTTGAAAAAAAACTTTTAATTGATATTGTTAATTTTGAAAAATTTCCACTCATGATTCAAGAGTTACTATCTGAGAAGGGTTTACTGAATGAAAAAAACTCTAAAATCACTGTTTGTCCGATTACACTTAAACCATTAGACTTTAACGAACTACTTAGTGGAAGTTCTCATGGAGAATCTAAATTTCAAGTTGGGCACCTAAACCCATTGAAATTATCTGGAAAGCACACTGGTGATAATATTGCATGGATTTCAGATGATGGTAATCGAATACAAGGTAGTTTGACAATTCATGAAACTAAAAAAATGTTAATAGATATTGTAAAACGCATGAATGGGTTGGTAAATAGATAAATAATATTTAATAAAAGAGTTTCTTAATGAAATTAATTTTTAAATTTTTTTTTCTATCATATTTTTAAAAAGAACTCCATTAGGAGAATCATCAAAATTTGAATCAACTTCAGTACACAAAAATCCTTCAAACTTCTCAAGATTTTTAACTTGATTATTTTCTAAAAACCAACTCTTTATATCAAAAAATAATATCTCAAATATACTCCTCATAGAGTTCCAATCAACTTTCATTTCACCCCAACCTTTATTACCACTTGCTTTATTATTAATAAACCAACTAGGAGATGCACAACCCCCACCCCCATGAGAATTAATTTTAGGATATTTATATATACTTCTAAACTCACCATAAATTTCCCTGAAGTGTGAATAAATAATTTGGTCTATTAATATCCCTATAGTCATAAAGGATCTCATCTCTATTGGATTTTTAGTTCTTTTAATAAATTGTTCTGAAGTGCATTGACAAAACCAAACTTCATCACAACTTAAACCAAAAAGAGAGTTTTTGCTATTTTTTTGGAGTGCGACTTCCTTATCAAAAGCATTTATTAGATTAAGAGTTTGATTCATAATAGATAGTGTTGTGAACTATAAATATATTCTACTATTCTATTCAATCAAAAATATAGTAATTCACCTCAAACTTAGAAACCTTACTTGGAAAGTGTTGATTTCTGATCTGTTCATTCATGAGGTCTCTTTCGTGTTTTCTCTTTAAGACTGAGATAACTGATGAAGTGAACCACTTCTTCCCTCTAAGGGTCTTTATTCCAGTCTGATTCAACCATTGTGATATCTTTCTGTAACCCCACCCTTCTCTCTCATGAAGATGATGGATAAGAAGATAAATGATCTGTTGTCGTTTAGTGTATTCTTTTTGGTAAATGAGTTGGTTGGATTGGAATTCCATTGTGAATTCTAGACATGGGATTATGTCTTCACTAAAGGTACAATCCAAATTCAGTCGGTCACTGTCGAGTGAAATTTTAATAGTAATTAACCTCAAACTTTGAAATCTTACTTGGGAAATATTGATTTCTTATCTGTTCATTCATTAGGTCTCTTTCATGTTTTCTCTTTAAGACTGAGATAACTGATGAAGTGAACCACTTCTTCCCTGTATGGGTCAATATGGAACTCTTATTCAACCAATTTGATATCTTTTGATAACCCCACCCTTCTCTATTATGAAGATGATGTATGAGAACATAGTTATCAAAAGTTATTCTCCAAAAAAATTAGTTAATTTTATGAATTTCCGAGATCTGTGTCTGTACCAGAATAGTCATTTCCTTGTTCCAGAAGCATAGATAACTTGTGAAATATAAACCCAAGCTTTCTTGTTACTTTATTGCTACTTATGACTTTTTCTTTTTCATATTTTTTTAGTAGACTCAATAACAAAATATAAACCCTCTCTTCAAGTTTATTTTTAGAATTATTTAATAAGACTTGAGATAAATCAACATAACCATATGATAAATATACATATATAGCTCTGATAATTTTTTCTTGACTAATATTGGAATTTGAAAGTATTTGCTCTGGACTTTTAAAATATAAGGCATCTCCAAATATAATTTGTCCTTTTCTATTACCTGTATTTTTATTATTTTTTCTTTTCCAATAATATCTTTGAAGATCTACAAGTATAAAACCATTTTCCTTGACATAATTGTCAACTTCACTAAATAATGGTTGTCCAATATATAATGGTTCAAACTCCACCTCAACTTCTAATCCTACAACATTTTCTAAACAACTTGAGCATCCTTTCAGTATTGAAAGTTCATACCCCTGTGTATCAATTTTTATAAAATCTACTTCATCTATACCTTCTTTCTCTAACTGGTTATCAAGTGTATCTGCATTTAAATGAATAATCTTTTCTACATTAAATCTTTCAGAATCTGAAAATTTATTCAAGAAATTAAAGTTAGGAGGATAAACTGATGATACTTCTTGCTTTTTACATAAATGAAACTCAATTTCTTTATTAGAATCTGATAATGCAGAATTTATAACAATTAAGTTTTTATCACTATTTTTCTTTAATTCATTAAACACCCTAGAATCAGGCTCAAATAGAATACCTTTATAAAATTCAGTTGTTTTACTCCATCGAGGGTGTATTCCACCACTTGCACCAACATCTACAATTATGAGATGATGATTATCATTAAGAAGTTTATCCATTCGTAAATACTAAAATAGCTATACAGATTAATGTTTAATATTTTACTTACTATCTCATGAATGCTCAATCATTTTTGAACTAAAATTTTAATCTTATATTAAATCAAAAACTTAGTAATTAACTTCAAATTTTAAAACCTTAATAGTGAAATAATGATTTCTTAACTGATCATTCATTAGGCCTCTTTCGTACTTTCTCTTTTGGACTCAGATAAACGATTAACTAAAACAGTTCTTTCTTCTATGAGTCTTTATGAAACTCTTAATTAACCAATTTGATATCTTTCTGCAACCCCGCCCTTCTCTATCATGAAGATGATTGATAAGAAGATAAATGGTCTATTGTCGTTTAGAATATTTTTTTGATGAATGAGTTGGCTGGATTGGAATTCCATTGTGAATTCTAGACATAAAATTACAGATTTATTAAAGGGTCTATTCCACTAATTGCAACAACATCTTCAATTAAGAGATAGTTAATATTAAGAAGTTATTCTAATAAATTAAGTTTATGGGATGATGGGTTTTATCAGATCAATACTATATACAAGAATGCCCTAAATACTTCTCAGTTGCTGCTAGTGAGTTTTTAATGTACTTTTAAAACTAAAAAACTGATGAAGAGAAACATCTCTTAATATTTTCATAATACCTATGTTTGATTTCACCAATTAAATTATAATTACTAAAATGTAACTCTCATTTATTCAAATCGAAAAACATGTAATTTAGTTACTCATTTTTATATATATTTAAAGGAATAAAATACTTGATTAAAAAATGTCTCTTTCCTGCAGCTGGCTTTGGAACTCGTTTTCTACCTGCTACTAAGGCAGTTCCAAAGGAAATGCTCCCAATTCTCACGAAGCCCCTACTTCAATATGGAGTTGAAGAAGCATTATCTGCAGGCATAAATAATATGGCTATTGTTACAGGTAGGGGAAAAAGAGCAATTGAAGATCATTTTGATAATTCATTTGAGCTTGAATCTCAGCTAGCTGGGACAAATAAAGAACATTATCTTCATGAAATCAAGCGTGTTATTGACAAGGCAACCTTCACTTATGTACGTCAGCAAAGAATATTAGGATTAGGGCATGCTATTCTTACAGGAGAGCCTCTTATTGGGAGCCAGCCTTTTGCAGTTATTCTAGCAGATGACTTATGCCACAATGATGGAGAAAATGTTCTGGAACAAATGATTAAAATTTATAATCAATATCAATGTTCAATAATTGCAATAGAAGAGGTTCCAACAAATGAAACTAATAGATATGGGATTATTACTGGAGAATTGATTGAAAACTCTACTGATTTATATCAAGTGAATAACATGATTGAGAAACCCAATATAAAAGAGTCGCCAAGTAATTTGGCGATCATTGGTCGATATATTTTAACGCCAGATATTTTTGATATTCTTAGAGACACAAAGCCTGGTTCAGGTGGTGAAATACAACTAACAGATGCCCTCAATACTCAAGCAAAACAAGGAAAGTTAATTGCATTTAAATTCAAAGGGAAGCGCTTTGATTGTGGAAGTATAGAAGGATTTCTAAATGCAACAAATTATTTTGCAAAGAAGCTAGGTATTTAAAACATCTAAAACTAAGAAGATCTAATACATTTAAAGAGATCTTTCACCAAATAATAAATCAACAACGGGCGATTGTGGCTTAAATTCAGGAACTATTTTCATTAACAAGGCTCTAATTTTTAACTGCTCAAAATCATGAGAAGCGCTCTTTAACTCATTCAATAATGGCTCTAGTTTTTTCCATTCCATCATTTCTTCCTCAGCACGCATAATTAAAGGATGGCTTGTTTCAAAAGTATTTTCACTGGTAAGTAGCTCCTCATAAAGCTTCTCTCCTGGTCTTAATCCTGAATAAATAATCTCAATATCGCCATTAGGATTATTTTTATCAAGTAATTTTAGTCCGCTTAATCTAATCATTTTCAAAGCTAACTCATTTATTTTTATAGGCTCTCCCATATCTAGAACAAATAAATCCCCTCCTTTTGCCATTGCACCAGCCTGAATAACCAACTCTACAGCTTCAGAAATTGTCATAAAATATCGAACTATATTTTTATCAGTCACAGTGACTGGGCCACCATTTTTAATTTGCTTTTTAAACAAAGGAATAACTGAACCACTTGAATCAAGAACATTACCAAAACGAACCATTGTAAAACAAGTGCCTTTTGTTTGTTTAGCAAATCCCTGAACAATTAATTCGGCAATACGTTTTGTAGCTCCCATGGTATTAGTTGGTCTAACTGCTTTATCTGTTGAAATTAAAACGAATGTCTTAACCTTTGATCTAATTGCAGCTTTAACTAAAGTCAATGTTCCAAAGATATTATTTAATACACCCTCTGATTGATTAAATTCCACTAAAGGAACATGTTTATAAGCCGCAGCATGGTAAATAGTTTCAATTTTAAAATGATTAAAGATATTGTTTAATCTAGAAAAATCTCCAACTGAACCCAACAATGGAATAATTTTAACTTTACTCGTAGAATCAATTAACTCCATTTCTAATTTATATAGAGCAAACTCATTCTGCTCAAATAAAATTAAAATTTTTGGCTTAATCAGAATTATTTGACGGCATAATTCTGAACCAATTGAACCACCTGCCCCTGTAACTAAAACAATCTTATTAGTAATATTTATTTTTAGAAGACTAATGTTTGGCTCTATTGAATTACGACCCAACAAATCTTTGATATTTACTACCTGTAAATCATCAATTTTTACATTTCCTTCAGCTAATTGAGACAAGCTTGGTAATGATTTAACTAGCACTGAAAAGCCACTTAGAAATTTTAAAATAGACTTGCGTTGAGACCGAGACAACTCAGGCATAGCAATAAATATCTCTAAAATGTTGTTATTCTTAATTATTTTATCTAAAGAATTTGGTGAAAATACCTCAAGACTATTTATAGTTTGATTTTGAATTTCAGTAGAATCATCTAATAGGCCAACAGGACAATATTCATCTGAATGAGATAATGCATTTAATAATTGTCGCCCAGCAGATCCAGCACCATAAATTAAAACATTTTTTTTATTAATATTCTTATTACTTTCAATAGTTATAATAAGCCATTTGACAGTCATCCGAATTCCAGTAATAGCTAAAACTGCAGAGAACCAATTAATAATAATAACTGATCTGGGAAAGTTTTCTATCTGAAAAAAGAGTAATAGCACCCCTCCAACTAAAGCATACAATGAAACTGCCTTAATAATAACCCATAATGCCCGAAAGCCCATATATCGTATTGTTGAGCTATATATTCCAAGTATTAAAAAAATTGGAAAAGCAATAAAAGGAATACTAAATAAAAGAAAATATATCTCAGCAGGGTTTAAAAATTTAAATAAATATATCTCACCCAACCTCAAAGCAAAAGATAAATACGCTACTAAAATTAATAATATTGAATCTAAAGAGACCATTATTACTTTTTTAAAAGGCCTAGACAGATTTAAAAAATTAGTTATCAACCTAAAGCCTCAACTAGTCTTTCTTATAATATGCATTCCTTCACCAAAACTAAAGCCTGATTGAGTCCCTCTAAATTTTGCTAATGCTTCTACAGCTTCAATCGACCTTGGCCCAGGAAAATCAGATATTTGAGATTCATAGCACTTTAAAGCTCTCAATTTTAATGGGAAGTAATCACTAACATCAATTACCCAGTTTGGAGTGAAGTTAGGCTCAATGTGTGGAGCATTCCAATGAGTTTCTGATAAAGTTTCATATGCTGCTATCATCTCAATTTTCTTACCAACACCTACTGGTCTTGTAGCAACCATAGAGCTTTCAAAAACTATTTTATGGTCAATATGTCTGTCAGGAAATGGACATAAGACAATATGAGGTTTTAAATTTTGAATTACTTTTGCAATTTTATTGTTTAGTTCATGATGTGGAATATTTCCTATCATAGTGCTTGGGATTTCTAAAAACGTAGAGTCAGAAACTCCTAGAATATCAAATGCTTTTCTTGCTTCAGCAGCAGATCTTTCGTAGTCTTCACGCTTATAAAGTGGAGGTAGATGTCCAGATATCATAAGCACATGAACTTCATTACCATTATTCGAAAATTTAGCAATAGTGCCGCCAGCACCTAAAGTTTCATCATCAGGATGTGGTGCTATAACGAGAATTCTTTTAGATTTCATATGAAATTACTTTAAAAATTAATAGGTTCAAATTCAATTATTTGAGGATTAGGCATTGGCAAAATAAAATTGCCTATTTCTTCAGCATACTTTTTATGAGATTTCATAATTGGCTCCGCAAAATTCCAAGCAAGAATAAGGACATAATCAGGCTTTCTATCATATAGTGCTTTAGCTGATAAAACTGGAATATGTGAGATAGGAGTATAAAGACCTTGTTTCAAAGGATTTTCATCAACTATGAAATCAAGTATTTTTTCATCTATTCCAAAATGATTCATCAAAGTTGTTGCCTTTGTTGGTGCCCCAAACCCAGCAATAGTTTTACCATTTTCTTTAATTTTATGGAGTAACTTCTGAAGATTAAATCTTACTATATTTATCTTCCCATCAAATTTAAGTAGTGTTTGTAATTTATTTAACTCTAATTTTCTTTCAACTTCAATTAAAGAATCAACAGATTCATCACGCTTAAAGTTTCCACCATTTTTTTGGGCCATTATCCTTATGGAGCCTCCTTGAGGAGATATACGCTCAACTCTAATAATCTCCATTCCCACTCGAGCAAATAATTTTTCAAAAGGAGCTACAGTATGAAAGTCAACATGCTCATGATAAATTGTATCGAACCAAGTATTAGTATATACATCGACAAAGTAGCCTACTTCAAGAACAAATACCCCATTATTTTTTAATAAGCACTCTACACCCATGATAACGTCAATTAAATTATCAATATGAGCACAAGTATTATGAGAAGTTATAAAATCAGCATTTCCATATTTTTTTTGTAATGAAACAGCAACTTTGTAACTAAAAAAATCATTTACAGTTTCTATTCCATTTTTATTAGCTATTTGAGTAACTTCTTTAGCTGGATCAACACCCAAAACTTTCATTCCATTTGATTGAAAAAAACTAAGGCAAGTTCCATCATTTGATCCAATATCAACTACTAAAGATTTATCTTTGAGATTAAAGCGTCCTATCATTTCTTCTGCATAACTAGAGAGGTGATTAACGAAATGAGCTGAAGTAGAAGATACATAAGTATAATTTTTTTGATATAGAATTTTAGGATTAACTACATGCCCAAGCTGAAGATGAAAACAATCTTCACAAAAGTATAAATCAAGAGGATAAATATTTTCAACCCTCCCTAATTCATCACTAGAAAGAAAATCATTTCCTGGCGGTGTTGGAGTTAAAGACATGGCCTTATTTAAATTCGAGCTGTCACACATTCTGCACGAATCACGAAAATAAAAATTACTATTTTCCACTACTTGATAATCACTTCATTGAAATTGAAAGGATGTTTCACTTCAATATTCATAGTATCAGGGTTTATTAAGATTACACGGCGAACATCCTCTTCATATGCTTTTTGATCACGGGGATTTCGACTCATTGCTAATAAATCACAATCTTCTAGAAAAACTGTTGCATGATCTTCCATTGGAGGTGTAAAAATCATTTCTCCAGCAACAACTGAAACACATTTTAAATTTTCATTACTATCTGTTGAGCGATAATAATAGTCAAAAGACCCTGATAAAACATACATATAATGCCAATCAGTTAGATGATAATGATTAGATCTAACAGCCCCTTTTTTTGAGGAAATTAATGACAGATTTTTCATGGGGAAATTAACCAAAGACTGAATTGAGCCGCGATCATCCTTATGTGGAGCTTCTAAATTAACAATGCCAGTTTCTGGCCACATATCTTCACTGTCGAGCTTAACATCTTTCCAATGATTCATATAATATATCCTTTTTTAATTTAAGGTCTATATTTTATAGATTTTTTTAAGCTACATTAGTTTATGGGATAACTTAGATTGTTTAAAAATTTCATCCATTAATTCACTTCTTCTGTATATTTTTTCGTATTCATCGTTAATTTTTTTAGAAGACCCAAACATACTAATGAAGTGAGCAAACATGTCAATAAATTGTTCTGACTTTTCACCTTTTTCAATTGACTGATTTCCATTCATATCTCTAAAAAAATAGAGTGGTTCATAATTTTCTGGTTTGGAAAATATTTTATCTATAAATAAGGAGTTTTTAGAAGTCAGTATGTCAATTTCATTTCTATAAGATACACCCACTCCCCATTCTAAGTAGGCAGTTATTCCATTAGAAAATCTTAACAACACTCTTCCCTCTGAATCAACATCTTCATCATCTTTAAAAAGTATTTCAGAGAACAAAATTTGTACATCTTGATTGGGAAATAACTCTAACACTGAAGATATTGTGTAGGAACCAACATCCCAAAATGCGCCCCCACAGAGGCTTTTATCAGATCTAAAACCTGGGTTTTCTAATTTTGGTATACAAAACCTACAAACTATAGATTTAATTCCAGCATCTTGATTCTCTTCTATAAAATTTTGTACCTTTTTAAATTGTGGATGATAAATATACATAAAACCTTCTGTTAAGATTTTATTGCTTTTTTTTGCTAAATTAACGAGTGATATAGTGTCGTTATGATTACAAGTTAAGGGCTTTTCACACCAAACATTCTTACCTGCAATAAGAACTTTCTTGGAATGTGCTGCATGCAAACCAATTGGAGAAGCGATATATACTATTTCAACTTCTACATCTTCTAACATTTCATTAGGGTTTATCCAGCCTATACAGCCCCAATATTTTGAACAGTTATTAACAATCTCTTGGTCTCTTGAGCATACACCAATTAGTGAAATATTTTTACAAGCCTCCAAGGCTGGAAGAATTCTTTTAATTGAATGTTGGCCCAGTCCCCAAACCGCTATCCCTAAAGTCTTCACAAATTTCTCATTTCTTTACTGATTTATTAGAGGGTAAGATGGACTTCTGTCTCGCTCTTGCAATTGTTAAATGATCACACGGAGCATCTTTATCCAGAGTAGAGCCAGCAGCAATTGTAGCATTTGAGCCTATTTCAATTGGAGCAATTAGATTACACCCAGAGCCAATGTATGCATTTTCCCCAACACGAGTTCGATTTATTTTAATTCCATTATGATTACATGTAATAGTGCCTGCACCAATCGTAACTCTTCTTCCTAAATCAGAATCCCCAATGAAGGAAAGGTGATTAATTCTTGAGTTACTTTTAATTACTGAGTTTTTAATTTCAACAAAATTACCAATTTGAACAAAATCCTCAAGTATAGTTCCAGGCCTAATACGGCCATAAGGCCCAATAAAAGTATTACTACCAATAGTTGCGCCTTCTATTAAAGAAAATGGCTTAATTTTTGAAGAGGCCCCAATCACTGAGTCTTCTAAAATACAATTAGCACCTATCAAAACATTATCTTTCAATTTTACTGATCCTTCAAAAATTACATTAATATCAATTACAACATTTTTACCACAAACTAAGTCACCCCTAATATCAACTCTACTTGGATCCACAAAGACTACACCTTGCTCAATTAAAAAATCTATTTTTTTACGCATATTATTCATATTATCTTCAACCAAAATAGTAAAGCCTTATCTATTTGAAAGTTTTATTATATTTAATCCTGAGAGAAAAGTGGTCCAAATTTTACTGCCCAAAATATTGAAGGCACATAAGCACAAAATACTGCAATTATTGAAAATTTAGGCATTAAAACAGTACATATAGCCAACGGCAGAAGCCAAAATAAGTGAAATAACCCAACTCCCACAGTTACTTTAGAATGATTATTGAGTATCCTTGCTAAATTTTGATATGCGTGACTTCTGTGAGTATGGTACCACTTTTTCACCAAAATAGACCTAGTTATAGTGGTAATTGAGGTGTCACTTAAATAATAGCCAAATACTACAAGCCATGTATAGAAACTAATTTCATTCATTAGTAAAGAGTAAATGATAAAAGCTCCAAAACAATATCCTAGAAAAATACTCCCTGAGTCTCCCATAAAGACACTTGCTGAAGGCCAATTAAAAAATAAGAATCCAAGACAACTGGTAAGGAGTAATGGAAAAAGTAACAACAGTATTGATGAGCTATTAGAAATAATTAGTGTAGAAATTAATGTAGTTAAAATCAAAATTGCTCCCGTTATTGCAAAACCATCTATTCCATCAATAAAGTTATAAGCATTAATCAACCAAACCAGAAAAAACAAACTAATTAACCATCCTAGCCAAACTGGAAAATTTTCATTATTAATTAAAGGGCCACCTTTAAAGAAGTAAAGTATCCATAAAGCTAGAAAAATTTGTAGAAAAAGTTTATTTAATGGCTTAATACCATTAAGGTCATCTATATATCCTATTGTTGCTGCTAATCCAGAACCAACTCCCAAAACCATCATTAATTCGAGATTAATTTTATTTGTAAAATATGCAAGAAATACCATACTTACGAATACACCAGAAAAAACTACTCCCCCACCCCTTGGAGTTGGTTTCTCATGCAAAGTTCTAAAATTCAGGTTTGAAAGAATATTATTTTTGATCGCAAAACTTCTGTAATAAATAGTGCCAAGAAAACTTATCACAAAAGTAATTAAAAATATAATGTAGTTATTTTCCATCATAAAAAGTGATTTGAAATTTGTAAGGCGGCAGCCTCAGCTGTAAATTTCCTATTAAATAATTTAAGTGCATTTTTACTTTGAACTTTTCTATTGACCTTACTACTAATAATCTCATTTAAATTACGATTAAAACTAACTTTATCAGATGCTAAAGAAACTAAGCCAATATTATGCTCATTAAACATTTTTATTACTTCATTATTTTGGTTAACTGATGCCAATATTGGTTTTCCGAGCTGCATATATCCAATCATCTTAAGTGGGTAATTATTTGACAATATCTTTTTACTTAATGAAACTAAACCGATATCTGCTTTTGACATTAGAGACAAGTATTGATCTCTTTCAATAGGAGGCAAGATAATAATATTAGAAATTTTTTTTGTTTGAATAAACTTTTTGATTTTATAAAATTGATTCCCACTTCCAATTAAATATACCACCGCTCTCTTCTTAAGTATTGAGATATCAATGGAACTTATTACTGAAAATAAATCTTGAGCATCTCCCATATTTCCACCATAGACTATATTGATTTTAGTTTCATCCAAAGTTATCTCAATGGGCAGTTTGTTTTTAACTAATATTTTTTTTGTGGCCCAATTATTAAGAACCTCTATTTGGATTTTTGGCTCCAATCCATAATTTTGAAAATACTTTAAATCCGCTTTAGATTCAATTCCAATAATATTTGCTGAACTATACAAATTTCTTTCAATAAACTTAAAGTATTTATAAAGCACTCCATCTGAAAGGATTCCTGAATCTAAGGCCCATTTTGGGAAAATATCTCTAATAATAATGTATGCTTTTATTTTGTATCTAGTTTTTATCCATCTAACTGCAGCCCCATAAAAAATAGACGGGGAATAACAAATAACCGCATCATAGTTTATATTTTGATTTTTTTTTAAATTTTTTATTACTTTCTTAGAATAATTATATTCAGCCCAGAGCCTACCAATTTTGCCATAGCCTCTAGTTAATGATCGAATTCTGATAATTTCTAAATTACCCTCAACACTGCGCCTTACAAAAAGTTTTTGATTATTTACAAAAGTTATAACTGTTAATTGATGTCCTTGCAATACTAACTCTTCTACAAGATCACCAACAATAATTGAGCCAGATTTAATAATAGGGTGATAGTAATCTGACAGAACCACAATATTCATAAGCTTTATGACCAGTTAGTATGAATTAAAAATTATAATGCTTGTAAAGCAAAGGATTATTAGCTATTTCCATAATCATTTCTTTAATCATTTGGTTATATGATGGCAATTCATATCCTATAAGTTTTCTAGTATCAATAAAACTTTTATTGGAGTTTATACCATCAACTTTATTAATTTTAATTACTTTATTAGTATGGCTCTTAAATAATAAAAGTAAATCATACTTGCTTATAGTCTCACCATTTGTAAGATTGTAAACACCAGAAACATTATTATTGATAAACCACTTAATTGCTTTGGCCAATTCAATAGTGCTAACTCCTGACCATATAGATTTTGAAAAACCACTTACTTCTTTCGTGTTACTCATAAACCAATTAAATAACTCCTCTTTTCGGAAGTTTAATTCAGGGCCAACTACAGAGGTTCTGATAGTCAAATGACTATTATTATTAATTTCACCAAGGCCTTTAGTTTTGGCATATACAGTTATTCCATCTTTTGAATCAGATTCGATATATGGAGAGCTCTTAGTGCCAGAAAAAACACAATCAGTTGACATATGTATTAGTTTGGCATTAATTTCATTAGAAAGCTTTTCCAATCTGTGAGGCAAATAAGAATTTAGATAAATTGCATATCCAGGATTAAACTCTGCCTCATTAACTAAAACTCCAATACAATTTATTAGAAAATTAGGTTTAATTTTTTTTATATGATTAAAAAAAATAGTTTCATTTCTTGCATCTATTAAGACTGAATCTTTATTTAATTTATTTCTATACGAAATATTTGATAATTCAAAATCACTATTTAATTTTAAATAATTAAATACTTGGTGTCCAATTAAACCAGAAGATCCAAGAACTAAAACTTTTTTTTTCAAAGCTAAACCTCTTTATGCCAAACAGTCCGATTTACATAATCAATATGTGAAAGAATTATCCTAAGCACTTTTTTAGAAACATTATCAACCTCGTAATCACGAACTGGCTTAATTAATATAGAATTTTTTGAATTATGCCCTATTGCAACCTCGACTGCATCTATAACCCGAAGTTTGTTAAGACCTGACATTATTACAGTCGCCTCATCCATCCCTTCTGGCCTCTCATGAGCTTGACGAATTGTTACTGCAGGAAGGTTTAATATTGAGCTCTCTTCAGCAATTGTTCCACTGTCAGAAATGACACAAAAAGCATTCATTTGAAGTTTGATATACTCAAAAAAACCGTATGGTTTAGAAAATCTGATAAACGAGTTTTTGTTTTTATACTCAATTTCTTCGAGTTTTTTTCTAGTTCTTGGGTGTGTTGAAATAATAATTGGCATTAGATATTTTTTAGCCAACTCATCAATTGACTCAAGTAAGTCACTAAAGTTTTTTGGAGAATCAACATTTTCTTCTCTATGTACACTCATAATAATATAATTATTTACCTTTAACTTCTCAATTTCTAATATATTTGAAGATAAAATATTTTTCATATTAGAATTTAAAACTTCTTTCATTGGAGAACCAATTTTAATAACTGTTTCAGGCTTTATACCTTCTGCGATAAGATAATCTCTTGCATGCTCAGAAAGTGGGAGATTTATATCACTCAAATGATCCACAATTTTTCTATTAATTTCCTCTGGAACCCTCTGATCAAAACATCTATTTCCTGCCTCCATATGAAAAATTGGTATTTTCCTTCTTTTAGCAGCAATAACACTAAGACAACTATTAGTATCTCCATAAAGAAGAAGAGCATCGGGTTTGATTTCAACAAATTTTTTATCTACTTTGGCAATAATATCGCCTATTACTTCAGAAGGAGAGCCTTTTACTGCTTCTAGAAAAATATCAGGCTTTCTGATACCTAACTGCTCAAAAAATAATTCATTTAACTCATAATCATAATTTTGACCTGTATGAACTAGTATATGATCAACATAAATATCTAATTCTTTGATCACTTGACTTAATTTAATAATTTCTGGACGCGTACCAACAATAGTCATTACTTTAATTTTAGTCATTTTTTTTCAGCTCCTGTTTTATGAAATCTAATTTCATTAAAACTTTTATCACATCATCAATATCTAATTGATTGGCGTTGTGCGAATGATAATCATTTTGCTCAGAAGAGCCTAAATCTCCCTCTGTAAAGAATTGGTTGTAGTTTAGGTTTCTATTATCAGCTGGAATTCTAAAATAGCTACCCATATCCTCTGCTGACACCATTTCCTCTCTAGTTAACAAGGTTTCATACAATTTCTCACCATGTCGAGTTCCAATAATTTTTATTTCATTTTTTGCATTAAATATCTTTATCAAAGCCTTTGCAAGAATATAAATAGTAGTTGCTGGAGCTTTTTGTACAAAAATATCACCTGGTCTAGCATTATTAAAAGCAAACTCAACTAAGCCAACAGACTCTTCAAGGCTCATAATGAATCTAGTCATATTTGGATCAGTAATTGTTAATTTACTCCCTGACTTAATTTGAGATACAAAAAGAGGAATTACCGACCCCCTACTAGCCATTACATTTCCATATCTAGTAGCTGCAAAAACATTATTCTGATCAAGAATCCTTGATTTAGAAACCATCAATTTTTCCATCATTGCCTTAGATAAACCCATTGCATTAATTGGGTATACAGCTTTGTCAGTGCTCAGAACGATAACTTTTTTAACCTTACAATGATATGCAGCCTGTAAAACATTTTCTGCGCCAATAATATTGGTCTTTACAGCTTCCATTGGATAAAACTCACATGAAGGAACCTGCTTCAATGCAGCGGCATGAAAAACATAATCAACACCAATCATTGCTGCTGAGATACTGCTATAGTCTCTTACATCTCCGATACAAAATTTAAGTTTTTCGTTATTGAAGTGAATACGCATATCTTCTTGCTTTTTTTCATCACGACTAAAAATTCGAATTTCATTAAAACCCTCATTTAAAAATTTAGATAAAACAGCGTTACCAAATGATCCAGTCCCACCAGTTATTAATAATGTTTTATTTTTCATCAATCAACTTACCCCTTAAAGTTAATTTATATTATTTGAGATTATAATTATCTTACTAACAATTAGCACATCAAAAACTTTTATAAAAATGATATTATCTTCATATTCAATTAGCATAGTAATTAATTTCTGCCTATTTATTTAAAGATATGATTATATCTTCATACATTTTGACATATTTTTTAACTATAGAGCTCCAGGAAAAAGAATTTTCAACATATCGTTTAATTTTAATACCTCTTAAGTCTAACTCATTAGGCTTTGATAGCATTACCCTCAAACCTTCAACAAGTGAACTTACGTCTGGAGACACTGCAAATGCTCCATTCTCCCCAGTCATCTCATTCAAGCCACAAGTATTAGTCATTAGCACTGGAGTTCCAGCAATTGCTGACTCCAGAACAACAATAGACATCGCCTCAAGTCTAGAAGGAATAACCAATAAATCAGCAGCATGATATAGTTCTGACTTTAATTCATCTTGAACAAACCCAATAAACTTTACTTTTTTCTCAAGTTCAAATTTTTTAACTAGCTCCTTGAGTATGGGCTTCAAACCATCGTCATTTCCAGCATAAATCAATAAATAATTCGAATAATCCTTGGTAATTTTAGAAAAGGCCTCTAAAAGTAGATCAGGGCCTTTAATTAAATTTAACCTTCCCACAAATAACAAAAAAGGACTCTCGCCAAGTTCAAATTTTTCTCTGACATGTTTATCATTTATATATTTATATAAATTTGGTTCTACACCATTAGGCAATAAAATAATTTTTTTCTCATCAACACCATAATCTTTAAAATGGCTAAATTCATCTTCACTTATAGCGATATTAACATCAGCATTTTGAATACATAACTTGCCGCCAAAATAATTATACAGCCTCTTTAATACTTTTGATCGTCCAAAGATAGGAAGAGCACCTGCAGGGCATACTACATAGGGTTTTTTATACTTTTTAATCCAAAAAAAAGAAACAGCATTAATAATTGTCCAATGACCCATTAAATGCACAATATCTGCGTTTTTTATATTCCTAGAAATCGCTCTATCAAAAATTGCAGGAAAGAAAAAGCGTTTATTTAAACATGGAATTTTTTCAATATTAACACCTTCCAAGTTGTCATATATTTTGGAGGTTAAATCAAGATCTAAAGTCAGTATAGAAACATTAATTCCTGTTTCAAATGAAAGATATCTACTCATTTGTATTGTTCGTTCTGCAGCACCCCCTCCAATTACAGGGTTAAGTAATGAATTAATATTTAATATATTCATACTATTCCTTGAACACTATAAAGAAAAACTTATCTATTTCTTTAGTAAATTCAGAGTTACTATAAAAACCATAATTATGTAATTTCTGGCTACTATAAATCTGACATGGATTTATTTGACTTACCCTTCTTAACTTAATAGGCGACTCAAATAAAACAGACCAAATGTAAAATTTAATTAGAGTTGAAACTTGAGATTCATTATTATTTAGATATTGCATTTTTTATCTAATAGCCTTTAAAGTCTATTTTTTTTATAGACTTCCATGGAAATATAAAACCTCTCCACTCTCCAATAAGTGAATAAGGCTCTGATTTTAATCCATTTTTAAAGTGTGCTATTCCCTTTGGTGTTGAATCATTTAGCCCTCCAATATCGAACCAATCGCACCCAATACTTTTTGCATGCAGAATTGACTCCCATAAAAGTAAATAATTAACTTGCAAATCACGCCCAACTTTTCCAGATATTCCTATGAAATAAGTTGTTGTATCACCGTGACGAATGCTAACTAGAATACCACAACAACTTTCAATACTTATTGAAGCATCAGTATTTGCTATAAAAATATTAAACTGCCATTCTTTTGATTTTTTTTGCTTCAACAGAGCAAAAATTAAAGAGTCTGATATTCCAATAAATTCATTTTCTTCTTTAAACTCATTATATCGTTTTAATAATATTTCTAAGTTTTCATTACTTTCCTCTAACATTGAAATATTTATATTAGAGCCTTGAGCTTTTCGAAGGCTATATCGCCACTTCTTTTTTAGGCTCATTAATAATTGATTTTCGGTAGGAATAAGTGATAAAAATCCTGAGGCATAAGGAATTGTAGATAGTTTCTTAAGGTTAAATTTCGTGAGAAACCGACTAACTTGATCTAAATTATTAACCTCTGGCGCAATTTGAATGAAGAACCATCGTCTTTTTTTAAACTCTTCAAATAAAGCAGAGAAAACATAAATTAATTCCTGGTGATTTTTAAACCCACCTATCATCATTGGTCCACGATTTATTCTTACAATTCCACCAAAAAAAGGGAGCTTCAATAATAAAATCTGCACCAGCCCAATAGGCCTTCCATCTTCATTAGCAATAAGAAATCTATATGCCTTCCATTTACTTACTGAAGTTTTAGCATCCCCATATTGCCAAAACTGTGGCATATTTGTTTTATGGCAATTATGAATATGTTCTTGCCATTCAGAATAAGTCACTTCTTTTATAGAATACACCTTATATCCTTATACTTTTGGATCTTAGTTTCTTTGTATTGATTGAACTATGAACTGGGAGAAAAATACAACGTGAGCAAAATTTTATGACTGTTTTATGCCAGATTGGGCCTTGCAAATCTTTAATGGATTTTTCACGAGTATAAGTATCAATAGTTACATCGCATACTTTTAAGCAACTTAATAGATTTTTTTCAAGAAAACCACTTGCTCCAGTTAATAAAACTCTCATAATGTCTTTTCCTTTTATCTACTTTATTACTAAACAACTTAAACCATGATTATAGAAGTGTTCTAATGACTTATATGTAAATTTTGTATTGCAGCAAAAAAGTATATTACTTGGATTCATTGAAAAAAATTTGTGATTTTAGCACCAGATAGTAATAAAAATTTATATAAAACTTTAGTTGAATTTGGCTATGCAGAGTATGGATCTGCACTTGAAATGTTAGCAGCTGCAAAA
>Ga0209816_1000731_pt1 | contig 25410 bp, 24 predicted proteins | sample CoawatmetaG01DNA_FD_187509 | JGI IMG/M metagenome (GOLD analysis project Ga0209816, IMG submission 187509) | Marine microbial communities from the West Antarctic Peninsula - Coastal water metaG017-DNA (SPAdes) (version 2) | ecosystem: Environmental > Aquatic > Marine > Coastal ...
ATTTAATAAACTTAGGCGAAATGATATTGGTGTAAACGTTCATTATATTCCAATTCATATGCAGCCATATTATCAAGGCCTTGGTTTTAAGCATGGTGATTTTCCTAACTCTGAGCAATACTATGAGAATGCACTATCATTACCTTTATTTTCCTCAATGACCATTAATCAGCAAGATAAGGTTGTAACTGAATTAGGAAAAAGTTTGCAATGAATATTTGTATAATTCCAGCGAGGGGTGGAAGTAAGAGAATTCCAAGAAAAAATATTAAAATCTTTAATGGTAAGCCTATTATTGCTTACTCAATTGAAGCAGCACTTTCGAGTGGTTGTTTTGATAAGGTCATAGTTTCGACTGATGATAATGAAATTGCTCAAGTAGTAAAAGAATTTGGCGCTGAGGTTCCATTTATTAGACCTGCAGAAATTTCAAATGATCTTGCTTCTACTAACTCAGTAATTAGTCATGCAATTAATTGGATGGAAAATCAAGGAAATCTAATTAATCATGTATGTTGTTTATATGCTACTGCTCCTTTTATTGAGCCTAATACTATTTCTAAAGCCTACAAAATTTTTAAAAACATGGATGCAGATTTTTGTTTTGGTGTAACCAGCTTTCCATTTCCAATACAAAGAGCTATTAAAATAAGACAAAATGGTAAAGTTGAATTGTTTCAGCCAGAACACTTTCATAGCCGTTCTCAAGATTTAGATGAAACATATCATGATGCTGGACAGTTTTACTGGGGAACTAAGCAATCATTTAATAGTGATATTTCAATATTATCTAAAATCGTAATTCCTTATATACTTCCCAGGCATCTTGTTCAAGATATCGACTCAACTGAAGATTGGATAAGGGCAGAAATAATGCATGAAGTGATTCAAAAAATTAATAGAAAAATATAATGCAAATTAATAAATCACTTATTGGTGACAATCACCCAACTTTTATTATTGCTGAAATGTCAGCTAACCATGGGCATGACATTAATAAAGCTATTGACTTAGTATATGCGGCCAAAGACTCTGGAGCCGATGCAATTAAATTGCAAACTTATACCGCTGATACTCTGACACTTAATCATAAAAGTAAAGATTTTTATATTAATAAAGGACCATGGAGTGGCCAATATATGCATGACTTATATAAAGAAGCATATACGCCTTGGGAGTGGCATGGGCAATTATTTGAATTAGCCGATAAGATAGGTATTTCTATATTTTCTTCTCCATTTGATCCAACTGCGATTGACTTTTTAGAAGAATTAGACTGTCCAGCCTATAAAATTGCGTCTCCAGAGGTTATTGATATCCCTCTTATTAGAAGAGTTGCTCAAACGAAGAAGCCAATTATTATTTCGACTGGAAGCGCGACAATACCTCAAATTAATGAAGTTTTAAAATGTCTTAAACAAGAAAATGTTAAAGATTTTGCATTATTAAAATGTACAAGTGAATACCCCGCGCCACCAGAAGATATCCATTTAAAAACTATTTCTCATATGAAAAAAACTTTTAAGTGTATTGTTGGGTTGTCAGATCATACTATGGGTATTGGGGTGCCGATTGCTTCGGTTGCTTTTGGTGCTCAAATTATTGAAAAGCATTTTGTAATGGATAGGAGGGATAAAACAGCTGATAGTTTTTTTTCATCTACCCCAGAGGAATTTAAGTTATTAGTTGATAGTGTTAGGACTGTTGAGAAGGCCATAGGTAGAGTTACTTACCCTCTTATTGAGAGCGAACCAAAACGCTGTTTAATAGTCACTAATAATATTATCAAAGGTGAGTTACTGTCGATTAAGAATATTAAAAGCTTAAGGCCTGGTGGAGGTATAGAGCCTAAGTACTTTGATCAAATTATTGATAAATATTCAGCTACAAGAGATATGTTAAAAGGAACATTGCTCCAATGGGATATGGTTAAATTAAAGTAAACATTTAATCTGATTTACTTATGATTCTCTTCTTAAACGTATTATTTAAAATATTTAGACTCTTAAAGTTATAATTTAGTTTTTATGGTAATTATAAGAACCAATGCATCCTCTACCTCAGGAATAGGGCATCTTGCAAGATGCCGTCGCTTGGGCATTAGTTTGAATAGTCAAGGGTTTAAAGTTTTTTTTGTACTTGATTATGTTAATGAATATCTAAATGACTATCTTGAGGGGTTTAATTTTAGTGGCCTTTACTCTTCTAATGAGTCATTTCAAAATGAAGAAAATGATGCGATCCGTCTCTTAGGTAGTCTTCCTAATAATGATGTAAAGGCTGTTATAGTAGATGATTATCGATTTTCAAATATTTGGGAGCGATCAATTGCACAATTAGGCTGTAAAGTTATTGTTTTAGATGATCAGGATAAAAGTAATCATGAATGCCATTTATTAATTGACTCAACCTGGGAAGGTGAGAAAACTTTTAAACGATATGAGAATAAAGTTCTTAGTAATACCCCCTGCCTCTTAGGACCAAAATATCTTCTGATTGATGAAGTTTTTGGTTTAGCAAAAAAAATAAGCCATAAATCATTTAAAAAAAATAAGCAACTAAAAATCTTACTAAGTCTTGGTGGCGGCGGTGATCTTACATTTTTGATTTCTTTAATTTGTCATTTAATTGATCAACTACCTGATAATTTACCATATGAGATTTCAACTATTGTTGGCCCTTATGCTTTAAATAAGGAGGGCTTGATAGCATTTTCTGAAAAACATGATAATGTGAGATTAATTCTGGATCAAGATGGTTTATATAATGAAATAAGTTCAGCTGATTTGTATATAGGAGCTTCTGGTGGAACTCTATTTGAATCACTTGCAATGAGTATTCCATGCCTAACATTTTCAATTAGTGAAAATCAGAAAAATGATAATGAAAATTTTGAAGACCTTGGTCACTTTTTCCACTTAAATAAAATAGATGAGAGTGATTTTAAAAATTTTGCTATTCTAATTCATCTAATATTATCCCAATATAGTAGGTTTAATAAATACTATGAAAATCATACTCCATTCAAAATTGATGGAAAAGGGGTATTTCGAGTAAGTAATGCTATTAAATCAATCATAACTGAAAAAATATTGAAAATAGAGCCAGTTCATATAAAAAATGAACTTAATTTTGAGTCTGGCTATGATTTAAGCGAAATTGATGATTTTTCTGTCAATCGATATTTAGCTGCTCGTAACTTAAAAATAAATCTAGATAAGATGATAGATACAAGACCAATTTCACAACTTGATCATTATATTTGGTGGCTTAAAGATAATAGAAGAACTTCTTATGTTCTGCGAAAAAATGGTAAGGTTCTTTTATACATATGGCATCAGTTGAAGAAAGTAGATAATGAAGATGTAATTGTTAGTGGTTGGTTTATTGCTAATGAGTCTTGTAGTGCTTTAGATGCGATGCATGCAGTAACTGAACATAGTAAAACTATTGATAAACTATTTTCAGGTGCTTATTGGATAATAGTCATGCGAAATGATAATCACTTTATGCAAAAAATACACCAACGTTTAAAATTTAGGAGAGTTGACAAAGGAAGTAGCATGGAAAAAGTGATTCAAAAATCATTTCCAGATGCAAGTGCTGATGATTTTTTATACTATTTTCGTTGGATAGAAAACTCCAGCTTATCTAAGAATTAAAACCTATAGACTATTTTGTCTAAAATTGAAGCTTTTTAATTTCTCATTAAGGTTTTAGAGTTTTTATTAGAATCAGGCCAGCAATATAAATATATAACTTAAAGGAGTAATAAGATGACCAATAGAGAAAAATATAATCAAACATTCATAGACTGTTTTTCTGTAACGGAAGATGTGTTAAATGAGGAATTTGTGTACCAGTGTATTCCAGAATGGGATTCAGTTGGCCATATGGGAATGATTGCTTCACTTGAAGATGCATTTGACATTATGATGGATATTGATGATATTGTTGACTTTTCTTCATATACAGTCGGTATAGAAAAACTAAAGAATTATGATATTGTTATTGACTAATGTTTTTATGCAATGCTGAAAATTTGGATGATATCGCACTTATAGAAGGCGATAAACTAGAAATAACTTATTCAGATTTACATCAAGAAGTTGCTAATTTTTCCAGATTATTTTCTTCAAAACACTTAATATTTATCGTTGGAGACAATGATATAGCTACCATAGTTGCATATTTGTCTTCTTTAGACTCTGGTATTGTTCCATTATTATTGAGTAATAAGACTAATCAAGGTCAAATTGACAATTTAATAAATATTTATAAACCTAGATATATTTTCCAAAAAATAGATCTAAATAGTCATAATGATTATTCCTTTGCTTCTAAATTTAAAGGGTATAGTTTTTATTTAAGAAATGTGTTTGAGGAAATTGAGCTTCATCCAGACCTTGCATTACTATTAAGCACATCAGGCTCTACAGGTTCGCCAAAACTGGTTAGATTGACTAAGCAAAATCTTACTTCAAATGCAATATCAATATCAAAATATTTAGATATAAAATCTAATGATAGGGCGATATCTTCTTTACCCTTCAACTATTCATATGGCCTATCAGTAATAAATAGTCACCTTAAATCTGGGGGGTCTATAGTTCTAACAAGTAAGTCTATGATGGAAAAAGAATTTTGGCATTTAATTAAAAAGCACTCAGTAACAAGTCTTGCAGGAGTTCCTTACAACTATGAAATGATTTTAAGACTTGGAATTGATAGATTAAAAATTCCATCAATAACAAAAATGACCCAAGCAGGTGGAAGGTTAAGTAATGAAAAGATATATAAAATTAATGCAACTTTAAAGCAAAAAAAAATTCGTTTTTATACAATGTATGGGCAAACTGAGGCAACTGCAAGAATTTCCTATCTATCACCTAGCGATATTGATAAAAAACCAGGAAGCATAGGTAAAGTTATACCAGGTGGAAAGATTTGGATTCAAGATAAACAAGGTAAAATTATTGATCAGATTGACTCAATTGGCGAACTTTTTTATAGTGGTGAGAATGTTTCAATGGGCTATGCAATTTCTATATCCGACCTAAGGTTGGGAGATTTAAATAAAGGAATTTTAAGAACAGGTGATTTAGCCCGATTCGATAGTGATGGGTTTTTTTATATCGAAGGAAGTACTAATAGATTTGCAAAGATCTATGGGAATAGAGTATCCCTTTTTTCCTTAGAAAAGATTATTCTTGATAAAGGCTTTGAAAGTGCAATTATTGGAGACAACAATAATCTTTTTATTTATGTAATTCGAGATAAAAATTTATCTATAGAAAGATTGTTATCAGAAGTTTCCCAAGAAATTAATATAAACCATAACGCAATTCAAATTAAAGTTGTCTCAGGCTTTCCAAGACTTACTAATGGAAAAATTGATTATAAGGGTATTCAAAAAAAATAAATGATAGATATGCAAAAAATTCCAGTTTTTAATCTTAATAAATTGGATAAGAATAATTTTATGCTTAATAATATGAACTCACTTACTCAGCTTCATCTTAAAAATTGTGAGGAATATAATACTTTAATGCACAAGCTAGAAAGAATTAAGGACGAATATCAATCTTTGCCAGACGTCCCATTTATTCCTGTTAGATTGTTTAAGCATGTGGAATTATTAAGTGTTCAAAAAAGTGATATTATAAAGACTATGACTTCTTCAGGAACAAGTGGACAGAATGTCTCAAAAATTTTTCTTGATAAAGAAACATCCCTACTTCAAGTAAGAGTACTTTCAAAAATTATGACTGACTTTATTGGTAAAAAAAGACTACCAATGCTTATCATGGATACAAAATCAATAATTTCTAATCGTTCGAAATTTTCAGCACGTACCGCTGGAGTTCTTGGTTTTTCTATGTTTGGACGTGAAGTAGAGTTTGCTTTGGACGATGATATGACCTTTAACTTCCAAAGAGTTAAAGATTTTTTAGATAAATATAAAACTGAAAATATTCTTATTTTTGGCTTTACTTTTATTATTTGGAAGCACTTTGTTCTTGAATTAGATAGGCTTGGAAAAAAAGTAGACCTTTCAAATGCAATTTTATTACATGGAGGTGGGTGGAAGCAATTAGAAAATCAGTCTGTTGATAATATTGAGTTTAAAAAACGTATTTTTAAAGTCTCTGAGATATCTAAGATACATAACTACTATGGAATGGTAGAGCAAACTGGTTCAATATTTGTCGAATGTGAGCATGGTTTTTTTCATTCTCCATCATTTTCAGATCTAATTATTAGAAATCATAAAACACATTCTCCTGAAGAAAATGGAGTGGAAGGGCTCATTCAGCTTCTCTCTGTTATTCCAAAAAGCTATCCTGGACATTCTATACTCACAGAGGATCTTGGGACAATTCATGGTGAGGATGATTGTATATGTGGAAGAATGGGGAAATATTTTAAAGTTCATGGAAGAATTAAAAGTGCTGAAATTAGGGGCTGTAGTGATACATATTCCTAATAATGTTAAGAAAAAATTAACCTTCTTAACTGATGAGTCAGATATATTAGTAAATATTCCAGTGATGGTTTATGAAAAGTCTCGTATTAATTTTCTCTCAGATTTTGCAAAAGCGCTATTAAGTGAAAAAGATATACGAAAATATCCGGATGTTGCTACTTTTGCATTTTGGTGCAGGACTTCAAATTTAAATAAAATTACTACGGAGTTTGACTCAAGACATTTAAGAGTTGGCTTAGGTTTGGTTTATCATAATAGCCCTTCAAATGTACCTGTGAATTTTGCATTTTCTTTGGCATTTGGTATTCTTTCAGGTAATTCATCTGTAGTGCGACTTTCTTCCAAGGAGTCAGAGTCAACTGAACTTATAATGAATGTCTTAAATAGGCTTTTAGAGGTACCAAAATATAGTGAAATTAAAAAAACAATTTTAATTATTAAGTTTAATCGTGATGATGAAGTAAATAGTTTTTGGATGTCAATTGCAGATGGAAAGGTTATTTGGGGTGGCGATGAGACGGTTGCAAAAATGAGAACTTACCCATGTAAACCACGGTCGCGTGAAATTGTTTTCCCTGATCGTTTTTCACTTTGTGCTATTAATGCAATTAAGATCACTGAATCTAATGATGACGATTTAAAGAAGCTCTGCGCTAGAATGTTTAATGATGTTTATATTATGGATCAAAATGCCTGCTCTTCTCCACAATTATTTAATTGGGTGGGTGATGATGCAACAATAAAAAAAGCTAAAAAAAGGCTTTGGCCTCTGTTTCTAGAATATGTGAACTCAAAACACTCATTAGAGCCTATTCAATATATGAATAAATATGTTGATGCTTGTCGTAGTGCAATTAATAATGATAATGTTCTTCGTATAAGTCATAAAGATAATTTACTTTTTAATATTGAGCTTTCTCATTTTCACAAACAGCAGTATAACCAAAGAGGTTATTACGGCACAATTCATGAAATTTCAATTGAGAGTCTTAATGAATTGTCTTTTATTATTGATGATCGATATCAAACAATGACATATTTTGGATTTGAAGTTGAAGAGTTGAAGAATTTTATAATTTCTAGTAAGTTGCAAGGAATTGATAGGATTGTCCCTATTGGAAGGTCATTGGATATGGATGTTATATGGGATGGTTACGATATAATTAATCATCTTTCAAGAACCGTGGATATTTTTTAATTTATTTGGAGTTTTAGTATGAATAAAAAATTTAGTCTTAATAGTGTTGAACTTCAGGAATATCAGCCAAACAGATACCCTTTTCTTATGATTGATTACGTAGATGAGGTACTGCCAGGTAAATATGCACGTGGCTATAAAAATATGACATTGAATGAGTGGTTTTTTCCAGTGCATTTTCCTGGGGGTCCAAATATGCCAGGCGCTCTTCAGCTCGAAGCCTTAGCTCAAATGCTTACAGTTGCAATAACCACTTTGCCTGGATTAAAAGGAAAGGTGACTCATGCCTTATCTCATACTGTTCGTTTTAAAAAAGAGGTTTTACCTGGCGATAAATTTGAAATAAAAACTGAAGTAATTTCCTGGAAAAGAGGGATTTGTAAAGGCAAGGGTTTTGCATATACAAATGGTGAGCTAGCTTGTGAAGCAGATATGTTGATTACTATCCCTGAGATTCTAGAAGAATATTTACCTAAAAAACCTGAAAAAAATGAATGATGTTGCGGATATTATCATTATTGGATCTGGTGCAAGTGGAGCTGCTGCTGCGTGGTCACTTAGTAGAGATAAATCTCTTCGAATAGTTTGTTTTGAACAAGGCTCACTTTCTAATTCGTCTGACTATCCAACAAAATCTGAGGATTGGGAGTTGTCTAGGTCAGATAAATCTAGTTTTGATCCTAATATCAGAAAAAATCTAGCAGATTATCCAATTGATGATTCCAACTCACCCATATCAATAGCAAACTTTAATGGTTTTGGTGGAAGTACCATACTTTATTCAGCCCATTTTCCAAGGTTTCACCCATCTGATTTTCGTGTAAAAACTTTAGATAATATTGCTGATGATTGGCCATTAAATTACTCTGAGTTAAATCCTTTTTTTGATGAAAATGAAAAAAAAATGGGGGTTGCTGGGTTGGTTGGAGATACTGCTTACCCTGAATATAATTCTCTTCTTCCTCCCGTCCCTTTGGGGGATATGGGTAAAAAACTAGCAAAAGCTTTTAATGAAATGAATTGGCATTGGTGGCCTTCATATGCTGCAATTAATACAGACAAAAGAAATAATCGTGCGAATTGTATTAACTTGGGTCCATGCAATGTTGGCTGCTCTCAAGGAGCAAAAGGAAGTGTAGATGTAACATATTGGCCATTGGCAAGATTAAATGGTGTTGAAGTCTATACTGAATCAAGAGTTTATGAAATTACTTTAGATAAAAAAGGTCTTGCAAATGGTGTCTTATATTTTGATAAAAATGGTGATCAATGTGAATTTAAAGCAAAGATTGTAATTGTAGCTTGCAGCGGTATTGGAACGCCCCGTTTATTATTAAATTCAAAATCAGAAGCTTTTCCAGAAGGGTTATTAAATGATAATGGATTAGTAGGAAAAAATTTAATGCTCCATCCTTTGGCGTATGTTGAGGGGGTTTTTGATGAAGATCTTAAGTCAAGTATTGGCCCTCATGGGTGCTGCATTCTAAGCCAAGAGTTTTATGAAACACGAGGTGAAAATGATTTTTCTAGAGGCTATACAATGCAGATTTTGCGTGGTACTCCCCCTATAGAGACAGCTACAACTGGTTATTTTATGCGGCAATTATCAATTGGTAAAGATCATCATCAGGACTTTAAAAAAATATTTAATCATACTGCAGGTATAGCAATAATTTCTGAAGATCTCCCTGAACTGCATAATAGAGTAGAACTTGATTATGAAAATAAAGACTTGTTTGGCCTACCTGGTGTAAAAATTCATTATGAATTGAGTAATAATACAAAAAATATTCTTAGTCATGGTATTAAGATGAGTAAAGAGATTTTTTCTTCAGCAGGAGCCAGAGTAACCTCATCTTTTGCACCTGTAAAAAATAGTGGATGGCACCTGATGGGAACTGCACGGATGGGCTCAAATCCCAAAACTTCAGTAGTTAATAAATTTGGCCAAGCACACCAAGTTAAAAATATTTTTATAGTAGATAGTAGCGTGTTTGTTACTTCTGGGGCTGTTAATCCAGTTGCAACAGCACAAGCGATTACCTTATTTGCTTGTGATTATATTCGTAAAAATATTTCTAATATTTCAAATCCATTATGATTGAAACAGTTTTAAATGCAATTATTCCAGGTGATAGTAAATTAAAAATGCCACCTGCGTCTCAATTAGATTTTAATAATTATAAAATTAAACATGGAATTGAGAAGATTGAAATTGATTTTTTGCTTGAATTAACTAAAATTTCAAATGATGAATTTTTTAAAAATTTTATTGATTTAGATGATAGTCAAAAAATTAAAGCTCTAAATTTGTGTAAGCTAAAGAAAGTAAGAATATTTTCGGCCTTTTTGAAAAATATTTTTAGATTCTATTATTCTGATAAAAGAGTATTATCCTTAATTAATGTTGGCTCATCACCTCCCTTCCCAGATGGAAATAAAATTGATGATGATGATGATGATTGGGTTTTACTGATTCCAGTTTATGAAAGAGGACCAATTTTTAGAGAGCTTGATGATGAATAAAAGAGTATACGATGAATAAGTTGTTGCAAAATAAAGTAGCAGTTATTTCAGGAGCTAGTAGAGGCATTGGTAAGTGTATAGCAGAAACATATGCTGAAAATGGAGCTAATATCATAGTTTGCATACGAAGCATAAGTCCTGATACGACTTTTTGGATGAATAGCCTTGAAGATAAATTTAATATCTCAGTAAATCCTGTAATAGTTGATCTATCTGATGAAAAATCAGTCAAAAAATCAATTAAAGAGGTTATGGTTATTTCTAAAAAAATTGATATTTTGGTAAATAATGCAGGAATTGCAAGTGGCGCTTTATTTCAAATGACAACAGGTGCGGAGCTGAGAAAAATATTTGAAATTAATTTTTTTAGCCAGATCGCTATCTCTCAAGGAATAGCTAAAATTATGGTTAAGAACAAATCTGGCTCTATTATTAACTTATCCTCATCAGCTGCCTATATTGCTGATCCAGGAACGCTTGCTTATGGGTCGAGTAAGTCAGCTTTTGCGAGAGCAACTCAAAGTATGGCAAGTGAGTTAGGTTCTTCTGGTATTCGAGTAAATGCTATTGCTCCTGGTGTTACAAAAACTGACATGTTTGAACAAATGTCTGTAGATGCTAGAGATAAGCTTATAAATGCTTCTGCATTAAAAAGAGCTGCAGAACCAAAAGATATAGCAAATGTTGCGCTATTTTTAGCGTCAGATCTCTCTTCATTTGTAACAGGCCAGGTGATACGTGCAGATGGTGGCATTTCTTAATTATTAAAAAGGTTTTATGAATCATTTAAAAAAGATAGAAAATATGGCTCATTTCATGCGTCGTAAAATTCTAGACATAAGCTTTCAGAGTTCACATGCTGCACACCTTGGTGGTGGTCTTTCAATGGTTGAGGTTATGGCAACGCTCTATTCTCATATTTTAAATTTTGATAAAGATGACCCACATTGGGAGCAGCGTGATAGGTTTATATTGAGCAAAGGTCATGGGGTTCTAGGTTATTTTTCTGCTTTGCTTGCAACTGGTTTTATAAGTGAAGAGAAATATGCTACCTATTTAACTAATGAAAGTGATCTTATTGCCCATCCCATAATGAACTTAGAGCTTGGTATCGAATCATCGAATGGTAGTCTTGGCCAAGGATTGTCAATGGGAATTGGAATCGCATATTCTGCCAAAAAAAATAAAAACTTAAACTATAGGACCTACGTTTTTCTTGGTGATGGTGAGTGCAATGAAGGTTCAGTTTGGGAGGCTGTAATGTTAGCACCACAATTAAAACTAGATAATTTGATAGCAATCGTTGACTATAATAAGCTTCAAAGTGACATGACTCCTAGTAGTGATATTATAAACTTTGGGAATTTGGCTGCTAAATTTGAAACTTTTGGATGGGATGTATATGATGTTGATGGTCATGATGTTATTCAACTTGTTGATGCCCTTGAAGCTACACATGACGCTGGAAAGCCAAAAATGATTGTTGCTAATACAATTAAGGGTAAGGGGGTTTCTTTCATGGAAAATAATAATGAATGGCATCATAATGTATTAACGAAAAGCAAATATGAGCTTGCACTTGCTGAATTGGAGGGATAAAAAATTATTATTAATCCTAGCAATGCAAGGTTATGGTCTAGATTGGGCTCAAGAGCCGTTTTTGGTCAGGCTGCTCTTTCTGCGGGTGAAAAAAATCCTAATTTAATGATGGTTTCTGGAGATCTTGGTGACTCTTCTGGACTTGCTCGATTTAAAAATACCTTTCCTGATAGATTTATAAATATTGGTATTGCAGAACAAAATATGATAGGAGTTGCAGCAGGTCTTGCTAAAGAAGGCCACAATGTTTTTGCTACTTCTTTTGCACCGTTTATTACATTACGTTCTGGAGAGCAGATTCGTATGAATCTTGGATATATGGAGTTGAATGTCAAGGCGGTTGCAATTGGAAGTGGAATTTCTATGGCATTCCTTGGTAACTCGCATTATGGTCTTGAAGATACAGCAGTAATGAGATCAATACCAAACTTAACTATTGTTTGTCCTGCAGATTGTGCAGAAATTGTTAAGGTAGTTCACGCTGCTGCAGAGTTTACAGGACCAATGTACATTAGGCTTACAGGCGCAGTTGGTAATCCACCAGTTTATACTGAAGAATATGATTTCCAAATAGGAAAATCAATTACTCTTAGAGAGGGTACAGATATTACTATTTTTGCAATTGGCTCAATGGTTTATGAATCACTTGAAGCTGCTAAAATTTTAGATACTTTGGGAATTTCATCTAAAGTTGTAAATATGCATACTTTAAAGCCATGTGATTATGATGCAATAGATCAGGCTATATCTTCTTCAAAGGCTATTATTTCAGTTGAAGAGCATTCAGTTGTTGGAGGTCTTGGAAGTACTATAGCTGAATATAAAACACAATTCTCTAAGAGTCCAGCACAATTAATTCTTGGGCTCCCTGATAAATTTGGTAAAACTGCAGAGTATAGATTTCTTCTAGAAAAATATAGATTAGTAGGTGAAAAGATTGCTATTGATATACAAAATTTTTTGAAAAACCTTTAATTTAATGAATCAAGGTAGCTTAAATATTGATGAAATCATGGACTATCTAGAAATTACACCACCATTTCTCATGATTGATCGCGTGGACAAAATTGCTCCTGGAAAAAGTTGTTACGCAGTAAAAAAACTTAAACAAACTGATTGGTTTTTTAACTGCCATCTAGAAAAAGAAAAGCTTATGCCAGGTGTATTGCAGATTGAAGCAATGTTACAAACACTTGTTCTAGCTATTTATACAATGGATGGCCATAAAGGAAAGTTGTCTTTTGTCACGGATATTAATACAAAGTTGCTATCTAAAGTATCTCCTGATAGTCAGCTAGATATTTATGCTGATTTGATTTCCTATAAGCGAGGTATAGCAAAGGGTGTTGTTGAAACCAAAGTTAATAATATCAAAGTCTCTGAAGGCGAATTCATACTTATATCTCCTCATGATATTCCAATCCCAAGGATTTAACTATTATGAGTAAAGTTTATAAAGCACTTATAGTAAGACAATTAGAAGATAAAAGTTTTGTTAAATCTATTGAAGAATGTAATATCAATGATCTTCCAAAAGGTGAATTATTGATTCGAACTCATTATTCCTCATTGAATTATAAAGACATACTGTCTTGCAGTGGAAATCGAGGCGTGACAAGACATTATCCACACACGCCAGGCATAGATGTTGCAGGAATTATTGAGTTTAGTTCTGTAGATACTTTTAAAATTGGTGATAAAGTAATTGTTAGTGGTAGTGATATGGGTGAAAATATAGCTGGTGGCTTTGGTCAATATGTCAGAATTCCTTCGAAATGGGCTGTGCATTTACCAGTGGGCCTCAGTTTGAGAGAAAGTATGATATACGGCACAGCAGGATATACAGCTGGATTGTGTATCGATTATCTTATTAATCAGAATGTTAAAAGCCAGAATGGAGAGATTTTAGTAACAGGAGCAACAGGGGGCGTTGGAAGTATATCAGTTGCAATTTTGTCAAAACTAAAGTATGAAGTTGTAGCCTCTAGTGGAAAGTCAAATGCTATAGAGTATTTAAATCGTATTGGGTCTTGTAAAGTTATTGGACGAGAAAATATCGTAGACAAAATTAGTATGGGATTAATGCGAGAAAGTTGGTCTGCAGCGATCGATTCGGTTGGTGGTGATACCCTTTCAGCGCTTATAAAATCGTGCAAACAAAATGGAATAGTGATTGCTGTTGGAATGGTAGCCTCTTCAAGCTTAAATACTTCAGTTTTCCCATTTATTTTAAGAGGGGTTAATTTAAAAGGAATAAATGCCACTATTGTAAAGCCAGAATATAGGAAGCAAATATGGGAAAAACTAGCAAATGAATGGAAACCAGATAATCTTGAAGATATTATTACCATCGTTAGCATTGAACAACTTGAAAATGCAATTGATAAAGTTTTTAACGGAAAAATAAAAGGTAGAGTTGTTGTGGACATGAGATAGATGAATAAATTATTGATTAAAAATAAAGATTTAACGATAAAAGAAGTGGTTATAGACTCAGCATCTTTTGATTTTGATGAAAGGCATGGGCAGCATGAAATTGTAGAGTATAAAGTTAATTGGCAATATAGAAATCCAAAACTTTATTTTCATATTATTAAGGCTATTATATTTTTTATAATAAAGTCTAGAAAATTAAGCAATATATTAAATTACTCTATAGGAGGTATTAATCTAGGATTACCTGCATACTCAACAGCTGTGAGAAGTTTTAAAGTTTATGATAATAAGGCGTATTTGTATTATTCTGTATTTAAACAGTTTATTTCATCAATTAGAATGTACTTCTTTTCAATTTCAATTATTCAACAATCAAAAAAAGAAAGTGGAGAGATGGTTGTTTATATAGAAGATGTTTCATATTTAAATAGTATATTTTTTGATTCTTTAATGAGGAATGGTATTGGAGTTTATATCCACAAATATCCACATGGATTTATGTTTCATAAAAATAAGAAACTTACAAATATATCCATAGCAAAGTATGAATATCCAAAAATAACAGTATCAGATGATGAATATCATGCTTCGATGGAAAAAAGGCTAAGAAATCCTGAAGAGAGCATTCCTTACTATAATGCAAAGACACCTAAAAGTTTAACAGCATGTAAACCCAAAGAAGAGTTTGCAAAAACTATCTTAATATATGCCCATTCGTTTACAGACTGCCAACTGATGTATGGGTATGATGGTTTTTTAAATATGTATGAATGGCTAGAATTTACACTTAATAGTTTAACCCATCAAAATGTTAATATTATTGTGAAGGGACACCCTAATTTTTGGGCATATAATATTAAAGCTGAAGTGATTAAATGGGACCGTATACTTTGGAATAAAATAAAAAATAAATACCAAGAAAGTAAAAGTATCACATTTATTAATTCTCCTATAACAAATAAAGAGCAATTAGACTTATTAGATTTAAATAAAACAGTTGTTATTTCTCATCATGGAAATGCTGCAGTGGAAGCTGCATATCTTGGTTTCAAATCAATTTCATCAAGCTGCTCCCCTTGGGGAGCTAAATATTATTCTTTTTGTGAAACCTGGAGTTCAAGGGAGCAATATAAAGAGTTGTTATATAACTTGGAAAATATTGGGCCTGTTGATGCAAAAAAATTACGAAATTTTATATCAGATAGATATATTTATAAAAGATCTTACCATGGTGAATTAGTGTGGTTTTCTATTCTTGCCAAAGAAATTGGTATAAGTACAAAAGAAATATCTGCTAACCCAAGTATTGTAACTAAAGATCAGTTTAAAGATTATTTTCATACTATAAGAAAAGTAGCTGCATCTATTCATGAATTTCCTAGCACTTAAGAGATGGGCACAAATACAATTGTTTATGTTATCTGCAATAATGCCTATAAAAATATAGAAATGAATACTCTTTTTTTTAGTAAGCTCACGCTTGAAATTAAAAAAGTTATATTTGTAGAAATTGGCTCTAATGATGAAAATAAATCAATTTCCCTCCATTCTAAAATTAATTATCAGGGCGTAGAATATAATGTTATGAAAGCTACATCTGTAAGATTACTATATGCCTTATTATCAAAAAAATGTATCGTAATTAGTATGTTTTCAGAAAAATTTGCAGATTGGTGGGTTCATTTTTTAATTAGATATTGCAATATACCATTTATATATATAAATAATTTTGGCAATTTTATTAACTTTAGTTTTAAGATAAGAAGAAAAAAATCTCTGCTACGTTCATTTGCTGTAATTTATAAAAGTATATCTGGTAAATTAAAGAGAGTAATTCCAGATCGTTTTTTTTATTTACTAATTATATTAAATGTATTTAGAAAAATAGATGTCCTGTATATTTCGAACGCTCTTCGTTCTCATGCAATAAATATTAAATATAGAGGGAAACATAAAGAAACTGTATTAGTAAATAGCACTTTTTATGATACTAGTATTGATTTTGATTTCATAATAACAGACGAGTATATAGTTTTTGTAGATGCAATGATTCCATATCATGGTGATCAAATACTTTGTGGGTATACCCCAATAGATAGAGATGTTTATTATGATAGGTTGGACTATATATTTAGTTATTTAGAAAACAAAATAAATAAAGAAGTTGTTGTGTGTTTGCATCCAAAATATGATGAAAAAAAATGTTTGGATGATTATAAGGGTAGAAAAACAGTTAAAAATCAGACCCAATTTTATGTTGCGAGGGCTTCATTGGTTTTATTTCATGATACAACTGCTATTGTTTCTGCGTTTATATATAAAAAAGAAGTTGTACATTTAGTTGGAAGTGTATTTAATGATTTTCAACAAAACTTATTTAAACAGTATGATAAGTTTAAAATTAATAAAGTTGATTTTATGAGTGATACTGAGCTTGAAATGGTTATTCAAAATGATGAAATTTCATTAGATGAATCTGTTGTGGATGAATTTATTTCAACTAATGTTATCGCATCAGGAAGAAAAAATGAAACTGGGTATTATCAGATTATAAATGATTTAGTTATCAGGTATGGATTGAGTAGAAAGTGAAGAATAATATATATAAAAAGTATTTGTAGTTGATATCAATCAAGGACACAAAATATTGAAGTTGTTATTTGAATTATTTACCTTCACTGGCTAGTTATTACTTATCTTAAAAGTACTTAAATAAGAAAAATTTAACTTACATATTGTTAATTAGCTCACCCCAAAGTTAATTTAACAACTCCTTATATAAAGTAAATGCTTTTAACTCAATACTATTCCTCTAGTAAAATAATTTTGATTTTCATTTATCTTAGGTTATTAAAAAAATAAAATGTGTGGTGTATTAGGACAAATAAATTTTAATCAGAACCATAATTTTGATTCAAAATTATTTAGGAAAAGCATTGACTTATTAAAATATCGTGGGCCTGATGACTCAGATGTATATATAGGTGATAATTTTATTTTTGGCCATACAAGGCTAAGTATTATAGATTTAGATGAGCATTCTAGACAGCCATTTATTTCGTCTTGTAAAAGATATGTATTAATATTTAATGGAGAAATATATAACTATGAGGAAATTAGAGACGATTTAGAAAATAAAGGCTATATATTTAAAACAAAAGGCGATACTGAGGTCTTGCTGAATTCATTTATTGAATATGGAATAGAATGTGTTAATAGTTTTATAGGAATGTTTGCATTTTCTATTTTTGATCAGGTAAAGAATGAATGTTTTTTGGTCCGTGATAGATTGGGAGTAAAACCTTTGTTCTATTCAGAAATTGATAATGGATTAGTATTCTCCTCAGAAATTAAATCGATTTTATGTCTTGATAAAAGTGATAGAAATTTGAACAAAAGTGCAATTTCTTCATACATGTCATTTAGATACCCAATTCTTAATGATACATTTTTTGAGGGGATAAAATCACTTGAGCCAGGATATTATATGAAAATAACTGGTTTAAGTATAAGTACACATCAATATTGGAATGCTTCAGACAAATTTAAACAGCAAAGTGATGATAAAGGAGAAGATTTCTATCTAGAAAAAATTAAAGAATTATTAGAATCTTCAATTAAATATAGAATGGTATCTGACGTGCCAATTGGGGCATTTTTATCTGGAGGAGTTGATAGCAGCATTATAACTGCAATTATGTCAAAGTTTTCTAAGTCAAAAGTGAAAACATTTACAATTGGATTTGAAGATGAAGGGTTTAATGAGTTTAATTTTGCCAAGATTGTTGCAGATAAATATTGTACTGATCATCGTGAAGTTATTATAAGTAGTAAAGACTATATTAATTCAATTGAAGAACTGATTGTAAATAAAGATTCACCACTATCAGTTCCAAATGAAGTTTCATTGTATTTAATGTCAAAAGAATTGAAAAAATATATTACTGTGGTACTTTCTGGAGAGGGGGCAGATGAAATATTTGGCGGATATGGAAGAATCTTCCGTTCCCCATTTGACTTTGAAAGGATAAAAGATATTGATAGTTTGGAAATAAATAAAGAAGAAAAGAAGAAATTATTTGAAGAGTTTCTTAAAAAATACCTAACAACAAGCTTTAAAGATGAAGTTGATCATTTCATGAATATTTATAGCTATACATCATTATCAGAAAAAAAAGAATTATTGGATAAGTCTATAGATTTAGATGAAATAGAACAACAATTTTTCTTTAAATTTCGTTCACTATTTGACGAATTGAAAGACGATTCATATTACAACAAAATGATGTATGCTTTTGAAAAAATTCATTTGTTGGGTCTTTTTCATAGGTTAGATAATGCAACAATGGCAGCTTCTGTTGAAGGTAGGGTTCCTTTTGCAGATCATAGACTTGTAGAGTTTGCTTTTACCATTCCAATTAAGTATAAATTAAAATGGATAAGCAAAAAAAAGCAAAATGAATCAAAATCCTTGGTAAGTAGCTTAATTTCTGAAGTATACGATATACCTAAATATATTTTAAAAAAAGCATACGAAGATATATTACCTAATTCAATTTTATATAGGAAAAAAGTTGGATTTCCAATCCCTTTAGGTACCTTAATGGGCCAGGATATTGCAGAATACGCTAGAGAATTATTGCTAAGTAAAAGAGCTAGAGATAGAGGTATATATAATGTTGACAATATAAAAAAATACCTTGATAATGGTTTTATAAAAAGAAATGATAGTAATTCAATAAAAATATGGATGCTAATAAACTTAGAGTTATTTAATAGAAAATATTTTGATAATAATATCTTATGAAAAAAAATAATATAATTGGATATACTGCAGGCGTGTTTGATTTATTTCATGTAGGCCATCTTAATTTACTTATTAATGCAAAAGCATTATGTGACCAATTAATTGTTGGTATATCGACTGATGATCTTGTCAGTTATAAGAATAAAACTCCAGTAATACCTTTTCAGGAGCGGTTGGAAATTGTTAGAAGTTGTCAATATGTTGACGCAACGATACCTCAAGAAAGTATAGATAAATATGATGCATGGGAAAAATTAAAGTTTGATGTTCTTTTTGTTGGCTCAGACTGGTATAAGACAGATTCATGGGAGAAAACAGAAGAAAAGTTTAATGAAGTTGGTGTTAGAGTTGTTTACTTCCCCTATACAGTTAGTACATCATCAACATTAATAAATAAAACACTTTTAAATTTAAAAGGTTTGTAATTTCAAATAATTGAAACCCTATTTTTATTTATTAAAGGATATATTTTTATGAAAAGGATTCTAGTAGGATTTCTTTCTATCCTTACGTATTTTTTTTCAAAACTAATTAAAAAAAATACAGATTTATATGTAATTGGCTCTTCTCTTGGGCAAGGTTTCTTTGATAATTCAAAATATCTATATTTATATGCCCAAACTAAATCAAGTAAAAAAAGATTGGTTTGGGTGACTAAAAATAAAAATGTTGTGAATTTGTTAAAAATTCATAATTTACCCGTACAGTACTTATATTCATTTAAGGGTATCTTTACGGTAATTCGAGCTTCAAAAGCATTTTTGACGCATAGCATAGATGACATTAATGGTGCCTTATTAGGGGGAGCATTGATAATACAATTATGGCATGGAGTCCCATTAAAAAATATTGACTATAAATATAAAAATAACTTAAAAGGTAGATTAAGATTTTTAATGCATTCATTACTACCATATCATTATTTTTTACATTGTGATAAGTTGGTTGCATGCTCCGAGTTTTCTAAAGATATTTATAGAGAGGTTTTTTTACTTCCACCTGGAGGGATTCAAGATGCAGATGATATTCTAATTTTAGGCCAGCCTAGAAATGATGCTCTTTTTGAGAATTATGTTTTTAAAACTGACTTATTTCCAGAGCTTGATTGTTTGAAAAGCTATAATTCTGAATTTAACTTTATAGTCTCATGGTTACCAACCCATAGGGGACAACTTGGTAAGTCTATTAAGGACTTGATGAGTGATTTTAATCATTTAAATTCTTTTTGTGAAAAAAATAATATACTGCTAGTAATAAAGCCCCACTTTTTAGAACTCGAGGAGCTTAATAAATATGATGTAGATAAGTTGAGTCATATTGAAATATTTAGCTATGATGATCCATATCCACTTTTAAATTTTACTGATATACTAATAACAGACTATTCAAGCGTTTATACTGATTTTTTAATCACAAATAAGCCAATATTATTTTATATACCAGATTTTGAAATATATAAAAAAAATGTTGATTTTTATTGTGAATATGATGATGTTACTCCAGGGATAAAATGTTTCAATATGACCGATTTAATTCACGGTATTATTACTATTACAAGCCAAGGTGATCCTTATGAAAAAATAAGAAGGAAATTTCACAAGGATGCTAGGTTTGTTAATGAACCTAATTGCAGAGTAATTTATGATCATTTTTGGACTAATTAGTATGATTAATATAAAGGATTTTTTATGACCAACCTTGAAGATTTTCAAAGTATAGCAATGGAAGTGTTTGAAATTGAATCAGCTGCAATTAAAAACTTATCAACTAATTTGACAGAAGATTTTGGAAATATAGTAAGAACTATATATAACTCAAAAGGAAAGTTAATAATTTCTGGCATGGGGAAATCAGGAATTATTGGAAGAAAAATTTCAGCCACTTTGGCAAGCACAGGAACGCCCAGTTTTTTTTTACACCCTGGAGAGGCTTATCATGGTGACCTAGGCATGATTGAAAGTGAGGATATTGTTTTGCTTATATCGAATTCTGGTGAAACAGATGAGGTTCTTAAGCTTATACCTTTCTTGCATTTTCAAAAAAATACTACCATTTCTATGAGTGGTAATCCAAAATCAACTTTAGCAAAGAATACAGATTTTCATTTAAATGTTTTCGTTGAGAAAGAAGCGTGCCCCTTACAGTTAGCGCCAACAAGCTCTACAACTGCAATACTTGTTATGGGGGATGCTTTAGCAGTGGCATTAATGAGTATTAATGATTTTAATGATGTAAATTTTGCTAGTTTTCACCCAGGTGGAAATTTAGGTAAAAGACTTCTAACAATAGTTGATATGGTTATGACTAAACATAATCTTCCAATTTGCGATAAAAACTCATCCATAAAGGATGTTATTAATAAAATTACAAGTGGTAAATGTGGACTAGTTGTTGTGACCGAAAAAAATATGATGTTGGGCGTTATTACTGATGGAGATATTAGAAGGTTTATGACAATTCATGAAAAAGACTTCTTTGCATTGAGAGCCTTGGATTTAATGACTGGAATGCCAAAGACAATTGGACCTAATGAAAATATAATAATAGCTAATGACATGATGAATAAATGGAAAATTAATTCATTAGTAGTTATAGATGATTTGGAAAGGGTGGTAGGCATCCTGCAGAAACATGATGTAGATAAAAACACGGTTTAAAGTTTTATAAATAAAATCTATGCTCTAATTTTTTTATAAAAGTCTACGTTATAATTTTATAGATGATCAATGAACTTATTAGATATGGAAGGCTGAGTCTTATTTTGATAAAAAAATAACTATCCCTAGTCAATATGAAAGGGGATACTTATAATTTATTTAATATTAAAAATTAAAAAAATTAAGGATTTTAAAAATGGAAAAAGAGATAATTATTCAAGAAATAATCATGAAAAATATAGAACGAAAATCAGTTATTGTTGATTCAGTTCAGATGCATGAAGGTAGTCCTTTATTTTCATGGCTTGAAATAAATCCTACAGAATTATGTAATAGACTTTGCACCTTTTGTCCAAGAGTCGAGCCCGATGAATATCCAAATCAGAACCTTAATATGTCTGTTGAGCTAGCAAGGAAGATTGTTACTGAATTAAATGAGTTAAATTATAAAGGTGGTGTGGTATTTTCAGGCTATGGTGAACCTTTACTAAATCGTGACATACTAAGCATTATTAAAGAGTTTGGAGATATTTATGTTGAAGTAATTACTAATGGTGATAGTTTAAATGAAGAAAAGATTACTGGTTTATTTGAATCTGGGCTTAATACTATTGTTGTAAGTTTGTATGATGGTGAGTTTCAAATAGAAAAATTTCATAAATTATTTAAGGCAGCTGGAATTTCAGAAGAAAAATATATTTTGAGAAATAGATGGTTTGCTGAAGATGTTGATTTTGGAGTTTTGTTAACTAACAGAAGTGGGAAGGCCAAAAATGGTAATCAATCTGAGGTAGATCCAATGCGTGCTTGTTACTATACTCATTATCAAATGATGATCGATTGGAATGGTGACGTAATGCTATGCGTTCAAGATTGGAATAAAAAAGTAAAATTTGGAAATTTATTTTCAAATTCTCTGCTAGATTCATGGACATCAAATGCTTTATCTAAATACAGGAAAACTCTTGGTAAAGGCTTTAGAAAAGATGAGCCTTGCAAAAGCTGCAATGTAATGGGAACCTTACATGGGACAAATCATGCTAAATCCTGGCAGAGTCAAGGACATCGATAATTAACTGGTATTAAATGAAGGGTTATTCAACTCTAGGCCTTTTGATAGAGAAGACTTATGGTTGCTATTGAAAGTAAACATTTAAAATCTAGGAATAAGTAATGCGTAAACCAATTTATATTCAAAATGAAGGGTATTCAAATCCAAAAATAGTTGTTTCAAAATCCTATGATTGCTATATAGAAGATATTGATGGTAATAGATATATTGATACTACAATAGGGAGTGGAACTCATATTCTTGGACACTCATCCTCAATTGTTAATAATGCAATAAAAAAACAAATTGAAAAAGGGATTTTATTTACGACAAGCAATGATATTGCTTATGAAGCATCTGAATTAATAAATAAAGCATATCCAACTTTAGAGTCAGTAGTATTTTGTAATAGTGGTTCAGAAGCCACAATGAGGGCTGCAAGAATTGCGAGAGCATTCACTAAAAGAGATAAAATTGCCATATTTAGTGGGGCTTGGCATGGTGGTAATGAGCAATTTCTGTATGATCATAATTTTGAGAATGAAAGCCATGAGGCATCTCATAAGTCATCTGGAATTCCCGATAGTTTCAAAGATGCTGTAATAGTTTTGCCATATAACACTGAAGAGGCATTTGAAATTATTGAGAAGAATAAAGATTATTTAGCAATGGTTATCATTGAGCCTTCTCAAGGATCTAATCCAAGAGATGATATGAAAGATTTTTTATTGCGCTTAAGGCTCATAACTAATAAATATGAAATTGTGCTATGTTTTGACGAAATGATTACTGGCTTTAGAATTGGATATGGTGGATGTCAAGAATACTACAATATAGAAGCTGATCTTGTTACATATGGAAAGACTGTTGGTGGTGGATTACCAATAGGTGTTGTAGCAGGAAGAAAAGAAATTATGAGCGTTATTAATGGTGATTCAAAATCCCTCCCTGTTTTTATGGGAGGCACATTCTCTGCTAACCCTTTAACAATGCAAGTTTCAAAAACCTTGTTAACTTACCTCTATACAAATAAAGATAAAGTGTATCCGTATTTGAATAATATGGGAGTTTACTTTAAAAGTGAAATTAATAAATTTTGTCTAGACAATAATAAAAATGCCCAAATAATTGGTATCGGCTCAATGTTAAGAATAGTTCATACTAAAAATTTTATAAGATCTAGAAGAGAAAGGGATAATCTAGAAAGCAAAAAGGCAGATGAGTTCTACAAGAACCTATTGCTGGAAGAGAATATTTTTGTAAACGGTAATAAACTGATTTTTTTATCGATGACACATACTAAACAAATAGTTGATGAGATAATAAATTCAGTTAAAAAACATCTATAGTTTTTCATTTTTGGTCAATTCTTCAAAAAAAATATAATTAACATAAAAAGTATTCATGAGCTATATAAGCAATAAAATTAAATCACTAAAAAATCGATTATTTTTTAATTCATTGCGAGCAATTGAAGTTAATGCACTCTTGCTAGGTAAGATAAATACCAGACAAATCTTAAATATAAATAAGTTAAGTTCACTTAAGGAGGCTGAGTTTAAAGTTTTTTCTCAGTGGGGCGATGATGGAATTATTCAATATTTAATTAATAAAATTCCTATTAAAAATCACACATTTGTTGAATTTGGCGTAGAAGACTATACTGAATCAAATACTCGATATCTTTTAATGAACGATAATTGGACTGGATTGGTTATTGATGGAAGTCATAGTAATATATGTGATATAAAATCATCATATTACTACTGGATGTATGATTTAACGGCAGTCCATTCTTTTATTGATACTGATAATATTAATAACATATTAATAGATAACGGGTTTAATGGTGATATAGGGATATTAAGTATTGATATAGATGGGAATGATTATTGGGTATGGAAGGCTATCTCTGCAATATCTCCAAGTATAGTTATTTGTGAATTTAACAGTAATTTTGGCGACAAACATCGGCTGACAGTTCCTTATAGCCCAACATTTCAAAGAACCAATGAGCATTATTCAAATTTGTATTTTGGCGCCTCATTGCCTGCATTAAAAGAACTTGCTTCTGAAAAAGGATATTCATTTATTGGGGCTAATTCAAATAGCATAAATGCATATTTTATTAAATCTGAACTTGTGCAATTTATAGATATGGATTCTTTAGATAGTGATTTTTATCCAAGTAAGTTTCGTGAATCTAGAGATATAGAGGGCAATCTTACCTTTCTTTCTGGAACAAATAAGATAAATGAGATATCTGAAAAAAAAGTCGTTGATTTATCTAATAATGAACTTATTCTATTAAAAGACATAATATAATTTTTTATCTCTAGATATTATGTCAACTTTAAATAAGAACTCACCTGTAATTGTTTCAATTATTACTATTGTGCTTAATGGTAAAGATAGTATCGAAAAAACAATAAATAGTGTAATTTCTCAAAAATATAAACATATAGAGTATATTATTATAGATGGTGCCTCAACGGATGGCACATTGGAGATTATAAAAAAGCATAACAAGCATATTAACAACTGGATTAGTGAACCAGATGATGGGGTTTATTGCGCAATGAACAAAGGGATATCCTTATCAAATGGGGATATAATTGGAATTATAAACTCAGGCGATATTTATTATGA
>Ga0209816_1000732_pt1 | contig 25382 bp, 26 predicted proteins | sample CoawatmetaG01DNA_FD_187509 | JGI IMG/M metagenome (GOLD analysis project Ga0209816, IMG submission 187509) | Marine microbial communities from the West Antarctic Peninsula - Coastal water metaG017-DNA (SPAdes) (version 2) | ecosystem: Environmental > Aquatic > Marine > Coastal ...
TGGTCGGTCTGGCGAGTTGCATCGCCGTTCAGGCGATCGTGCATAGTGGCTTGCCGAACGTGAACGCCGATGCCGCAGGACGGGCGATGCAGGGCATTCTGTCCGGCGTCGGCTTCATCGGTGCCGGTGCGGTGCTGCGGGTCGGCCAGGGTCAGGAAGTGCATGGATTGGCGACCGCCGCGTGCATCTGGGTGACAGCCACGATCGGCGCGGCAGCAGGGTTGGCGGTGTGGCCGCTCATCATCGGCGGGGTGAGCCTTGCAATGCTCGTCCTGTTCGTCGGCGCGCCGCTGGAACGCCGCATCCGCGAGCGAGCCCGTCTGACGCCGGCCGAGACCGACAGGAAGGATGTCGAGCGCAAGCCGTGATCGCGCTGGACCGCCCGGTGCCCGTCGGCGCCGGGAGGCGGCAAGGCGCTATCAGGACACAAGCGCGGCATCTGCCTGACGCCGGACTTCATCGGCGATCGGATGCAGTTCGGCCGCGGGTCGCTCGCCCACCACACTATAGCCGATCCCGTCGACCGCCCATGTGACCCGGCCCATGGTCCCGCTGGACGTGCTGGTCATGCTCGCGGTCTTGTCGATCTGCATGGGCCTCGTCAGCACCGCAAGTTTCGACGCTTGCGGTCCGTCGTAGAGGAGCAGTGCCGCAGGGCCGTGGGGCGTCGCGACCAGTCGCCCCCCGCCATAGCGATAGCCGGCCGTGCTGAGGTCCGGGATCGTGACGCGCTCACCCAATCGAGCGGAGGTCCATCGGATCAGCATGGCGCGCTGGTCGGGGCCGATCTCCGCCGGTCGGATTCGGTCGGCGGCATAGACACGGAAATTATCACTCGCCTCGTTGGCCAGCGCCGCGATGCCCGCGCGGGGTTCGCCGCTCCACCGCGCGCTCGACCAGCCACCGCCAAACCCCAACGCCAGCAGAAGTGACGCGGCGATGGCGAGCTGCCAACGCGGTTGCCGTTGCCGTCCCCTGATCGCTGCCACGCGCATCGTCGCCGGGATCGGTTCATCCGCGACGGGGGCGAACAGGGATGCAAGGGCTCGCGCCTGCTCCGCCTGCTCTCGCACACGGGCATGCACGTCCGGCTGGCTTTCAAGATAGGCGTCGACCAGGCGCTGCCGCTCGGGCGACAGCCTGCCATCGATCCATGCGGCCAGATCGTCCTCGCCGATCGGGCTGGTCATTGCACGCTCCTCAATCGCGGCCGTTCACCCTCCCGGAGGAGGGTCGCCAGACGGTCGCGCCCCCGCGATATGCGCGACATTACCGTGCCCAGCGGCACGCCGACTACGGCAGCGACCTCCGCATAGGGCAGGCCCTCGACCGAGACCAGGAGCAGCACCGTTCGCTGTTCTTCAGGCAACGCATCAAGCGCGCGCAGCAGGTCGCGGTGGTGCAGGCCTGTGTCCTGATCGGCCGGGCGGCCGAGCGCGGCGTCGTCCACGAGGTGGAGCGGAACCGCCGTACCTCGCCGGCTATGCTGCCGCTGATGATCGACCAACAAATTGTGCAGGATCGCATAGACCCACGGGCGGACCTCCGCACCCCGTCGCTGTCGCCAGCGCCCGACCGCGCGCTCCAGGCAATCCTGCACCACGTCATCCGCCATCACCCGGTCGCGCAACCACGACCGGGCATAGCGGCGCAGCCCGGGGATCAGCGGTTCGATCGCGGCGGCAAGCGGGTCCATCTCAGTCGCGCTGCACCTGCACGATGCGCCCCGGCGCGCCGTTCACCACCTCCGCAACCGCCAGAAAGCGCCGGGGTGTCACGGTGCTGCCCTGAACGATCTGGCGGATCGGACCCGATGCGTTGACGATCGCCGCACCTGCCGGGTTGCTCATGAAGTTCGCAAGCGGCTCTACAGCGCCGCTGCCGTCCGCATTGGCGGTCAGCACGAGCATGTAAGGCTTCTTGGGCTGCAAACCGGTAACGGCACTCTGCACGACCTGAATGATGCCCTGGTCGAAGAGGGTGATGCTGCTTGCCGTACCTTTGCCGCCAATCGGCCCCATGGTCAGATGCAGCGCCTTGCCCGCTGTGCCGAGCGGCTGGAGATTGTCGGTGCCGGGGCCTGTCGGAACTGCGTTCGACACATAGGCGATCGCCTGCGGTGCCTGTCCGACCGGCACGGTAGCGACGACCGTGTTGCCGGCAGTGTCGATCGCGGCCAGCTCATCGGAATTCTCTAGCCCGACATAAACGCGCCGGCCGTCGCCCGATGGCCAGACGCCGTGCGGCATCTTGCCGACTGGAATCGTTGCCACCGGCATGAAGTCGGACGTGCGGAACACCTTGACCGCATTCTCCCCGCCGACCGTCACATAGGCAAACTGCCCCTTGGCCGTGCGGGCGAAGTTGACATGGTTGGTGATCGGTCCGGTATCCAGCACCTTGAGGATTGCGAAGGGTGGCCGAGCATCGAATGCGACCGTCTTGCCGATGTCCTTCAGCGTGAACCACACCTGCTTGCCGTCCGGCGTTGCGGCAATGTTGGGGCAGAAGGGGCTTGGCTGCGCCACCTGCCCGACCTGCGCGTGGGTTGCGACGTCGAACACGGCCAGCAACGGATTGAACGAGGAACAGACATAGCCGTATCGGCCATCGGGAGAGAAGATCGTCATGCCCGGACCACCGGGCGTCTTGATGCGCCCCGTCTCCTTGTACGTCGTGGGGTCGAGCACGGCGATATAATCCTCGCCGCGGACCGTGACCCACACCTCCTTTCCGTCCGGCGTGAAGAACGCCTCGTGCGGACTGCGCCCGACATAGGTCGTGTGTTTGACGGTGTTGGTGGCAGTGTCGATCCACGACACGGCATTCGATCCGATCGACACGACCGCCAAGGTCTTCCCGTCCGGTGAGAAGCCCAGGCCGTGGACCAGCACCTGTCCCTTGTAGAGCGGAGAGAAGTTCATCGGCTGGGGATCGCCCAGCTTGATGACGCCGAGCAGCCGGTTGTCGGCCGGATCCGTCACCGACACCGTGTTGGAGAATTGTTCAGACGCATAGACCCGGTCGCGGTGGCTGACGGGCATGTCCTTAGCGTTCCACGGCGCCTGCTGGGCCATGGCGAGGCCCGGTGCGGCGCTCATCAGCAAGGCGGCCGATCGCAGGATGGTCCGGATCATGTCAGTGCTCCATATGGCTGTGGTGGTCGCCGCCCTGCGTCGGGGCTGGCGTCGAAGGGGGTAGCGGCTGACCGATCGCCAGCTTCATGGCGGCGATCTCCTGCTGCTGATCGATGATGATCTCCTGCGCGATGCGCTTGAGCTGCTCGTTATGGCCGTAGCGCAGCTCTGCCACCGCCATATCGATGGCACCCTGATGATGCGGAAGCATCATCGCCACGAAGTCGCGGTCGACGTCGCCGGACGGCTTGACCATCATGCCCGCCATCATCCGGTCCATCGCGGCAGACACCATATCAGCGTAGCCATCGGCGGGGGCGGCCGCGACTGCGCCGGTGAGCAGGGCCGAAGCCGTCAGACCCAGCATCCAATCTCGTCTATGCATAAGCCTCCGGCGCATCGGTCTCGAAAGCTTAGACGATGCTCGTCTGGGTTTATTCCATGGGTGATGCCATTCTATCGGTCTTCACCAAAACAATGGTCCCTTCGTGATCCTGCGGTTGGTTGACCAGGTCACCGTCGGGCAGCATATGCGCAGGCACGGTGATGGATTTCCGCCAGGCCATTTGGCCGAACCGCCCTCGCAAGGGCCGATGATTCCTACCAGGCGCCGCAAGGCAGCAAGGAGGAATCGTGCGCGCGACGTTTCGCAATCTCTACGACCAGTTCAACATAGCAGCATTCATTCGCGATCGCCGCAGCCATGCCACGTCGGTACTGCGGTGGACGCTGATCCTGCTGCCGATGGCAGCGCTGGTCGGTACGTTGTGTGCGGCCTTCCTGTGGAGCCTTGATGCCGCCACACAGGCCCGCTTCGACCATCCCTGGCTGCTTTATCTCCTGCCCGTAGGCGGGGCAGCCGTTGCGCTTCTCTATCATCATACCGGACGCTCGGTCGAAGCCGGCAACAATCTGATCGTCGAGCAGATACATGAGCCTGGGGGCGGCGTGCCGCTCCGTATGGCGCCGCTGGTTTTCCTCGGCACCATCGCGACGCATCTATTCGGCGGTTCGGCGGGACGCGAAGGAACCGCCGTGCAGCTCGGCGGTAGCCTTGCCAGTCTTGTCGCCAGTGTGTTTCGCCTTGATGCCTCCGGTATCCGCATCCTGTTGATGGCCGGCGTCGCGGCGGGCTTCGGCGCGGTGTTCGGCACGCCTTTGGCAGGCGCAGTGTTCGCCCTCGAAGTGCTAGCGCTCGGCCGCGTCGAATATGGCGGAATCATACCGTGCCTGCTTGCCGCGCTCGTCGGAGACTGGACGTGTCACGCCTGGGGCATTCATCACACGCCCTACCACATCGCCTATGCTGGCCCGGCCACGGGCGCGCTGCTGGTCGAGCCGCTGATGCTCCTCAAGGCGACGATCGCGGGCGTCGCTTTCGGGCTGGCCGGCCTCGTCTTCGCCGAGGCGAACCATGCATTCGGCGGCTTCCTCAAGCGTCGCATACCTTACGGGCCTGCGCGTGCCGCCCTGGGGGGCGTCCTGATCATCGCGCTTGTCTGGATCGTCGGCACCCGCGCCTATCTGGGCCTGGGCGTATGGACTGCGATTCCCGGTGATCCGACGATCGCCGGCTTCTTCACTGGCCCAGTCGATCGGTGGAGCTGGGCGCTCAAGATGCTGTTCACCGTCGTGACGCTGAGCGCGGGCTTCAAGGGCGGCGAGGTGACGCCGCTGTTCTTCATCGGTGCCGCGCTCGGCAACACGCTCGGCTGGCTGCTCGGTGCGCCACTCGACCTGTTCGCAGCGCTCGGCTTTGTCGCCGTATTCGCCGGAGCCGCCAACACGCCGCTTGCCTGTACGATCATGGGAATCGAGCTGTTTGGCGCCACCCATGCCGTGCCGATCGCGGTAGCCTGCTTCGTCGCCTACATCTGTTCGGGCCATAATGGCATCTATTTGTCGCAGCGAATTGCCGTGCCCAAGCGTCCCGGCCGCGCTCATGCCGATGTGGTGACGCTGCGCGACGCCCGCGCCTCCCGCCGTAGCCGGCGCCCTTCCAACACCGTCAAGGAGCATAACTGATGCCCCACAAGGTCATGTCCAGCGAGATCGGAATGATCCGCATCTACATGAAGCCGTCCGACAAGGCCGCAGGATCGCGGGGTTTCTGGTCGCGCAAACCGCTATACCGGGAGCTGGTCGCACAGGCGAAGCACGAGGGCCTCATGAACGCCGTCGCCCATCACACTCATTACGGCTACAGCAATCACGGCCCGGTCCGGGAAAATGGCTCGGAGATCTCCGATCCGCACCTGACCATGTGCGTGGAACTGATCGGCCAGCGCGGCGAGCTGGAGCGTTTTTGCGAGGGCCATGGCGACCTGCTCGCCGGCAAGGTGATCGTCTACAAGTATCTGGAGCATTGGAGCATCGCCCGGCGGGCTTGACCTATGAATCTCCGATTAGATCGTAGTCAATCAATAGATACATTTGCCTAGATTATGGTCGTCCTGATTTTATTGTTTGCCGCTACCGCTGCAGTGATCTGCGTGGCGCGCTGGCGGAATTGATGTCAATCGTTGTTCTGATTCTCTGATCCTGACGGATTGACGAGATTTTCTTTTTTGTCCTTTTCGCGAATGATTTCCTCCAGCTCGGCCATTTCCGCCGTTTCTTCGGTAGTCGGCACGTCCTTATCCTTCGTGGTCATGGCATCCTCCATTACAAACGGAACGCGCGGAACCGCCAAGTGGTGGCAATATCACCCTCCACCTTTGGCTTCCCGATTGAGAACGGTCAGCGAGACTGCTGGGAGCTTTCCCAGTGGGATGGTATTTTGGAAAAGGTCGCCAGCTTTTCAAAGTGCAGCGTAATGAGAGCAAGAACCGTCAACTCGCTGCGGTCGGGGCGGCCCGCCGCGCACGATCAAGAACACGTTCGATCGTCCCGCCCTGCACGATGACCGAGAACAGCACGACGATATAGGTAGCCGCGAGCGCGATCGAACGCGCCGGCCCCTCCGGCAGGCCGAGCGCCAGCGCGACCGATATGCCGCCCCGCAAGCCGCCCCAGATCAACGTCAGCGGTGCGAGCCGCCCAAGCGACAGCAGCGGCCTCAGCAAAGCCAATGGTGCAACCACCGCGATACCTCGGGCGAGCAGGACCAGCGGCACGGCCGCCAGACCCAAAGCGATCAGGCGTGGGTCCCACGGGATCGTCACCACCTCCAGCCCAATCAGCAGGAACAGGACTGCATTGAGGATATCATCGATCAGCGCCCAGAACTTCAGCAGATAGTCGCGCGTCACGTCGCTCATGGCGTCCGCCACGCCCTTGTTGCCGATCAGCAGACCGGCCACCGCCATCGCCACGGGACCGCTGACGTGAAGCTGGCTGGCGAGCGCATAGCCGCCCATGACAACGGCCAGGCTGATCATTACCTCGACGTTATAATCGTCGATCGTTCGCATCGCGCGATAGCCGAGCCAGCCTGCCGCGAGGCCGAGCAGCACCCCGCCGCCCGCCTCCTGCGCGAACAGCAGCCCGGCGTGGCCGAACGACAGTGGTTCGGTGCCGAGCGCAGCTTCGAGGAGGATCGCGAACACGACGACGCCCACCCCGTCGTTGAACAAGCTTTCGCCCGCGACCGTTGCCTTTAGCGTCGGCGATACCTCGGCGCGGCCAAGCACTCCCATGACCGCGACCGGATCGGTAGGACTGATAAGGGCGCCGAAGACAAGACACCAGATGACGGGCACTGCGAGACCTAGCCCGCCCGCAATCAGGTGAAAGCCTATGCCGATAATGATCGTGGACAGCAGCACGCCGCCCGTGCTGAGCACGAGGATCGGCCAGCGACCCTCGCGCATATGGTCCCACTTCACATGCAACGCGCCCGCGAACAGCAGGAACGACAGCATGCCGTCCATGAGGGTGGTATGGAAATCGATGCCGGCGACAAAGCCGACCACCTGTTCGCCGACCTGGCTGCCGGGCAGGAGCTGGTCGAGCCCGACGACGAGCAGCGACGCGACCGCGCCCATGATCGTCAGCCCGATCGAAGACGGCAGCTTCAGCACGCGGTGGTTGAAGTAGCCGAGCACCGCGGCGAGCACGATCAGGACGGCCGCGGCGTCGAACGGGGTGAGCAAGGCGTCAGTCCTTGGCGCGCATGATCGTCAGCGCATTGAGCGGGCGCGGCTCCGGCACGTCGCCGCCTGCCGGCCAGCCCTCACGCTGGCGGCGCCGATCGCCGTCGCTCGCCTCGGTCTGGTCGTGGAACAGCACCTGTGTCGTCGGGAAGGGCAAATCGATACCCGCGCCCGCCAGCGCCTCGGCAACGGCCTGGAGCACGCGGTCGCGCACCTGTACCACCCCCGACCGCTTCGGCCTGGTCCACCAACGCACACGCAGGTTCTTGGACGAGCCAGCAAGGTCCCATAGCAGCACGTCGGGCGCGGGATCGGCCAGCACGCCGTCTACGCCCTTTACCGCCTCCAGCGCGATGCCGCGTGCCTTCGACACGTCGTCGCCGTAGCCGATGCCGACATCGTATTCCGAGCGGAGCAGATCATAGGCGGTGATGACCGTCACCGTCTCGGTGTAGATGACGCTATTGGGGACGATCACCCGCTGCCCATCATAGGTGCGGATGTATGTCGCGCGGGTCTCAATCGATTCCACCGTGCCGGTGAAGCCGCCCCCGGTGGTGATCTCGTCGCCGGCGCGGAAGGGATGGCGGATCAGCAGCAGGATGCCGGCAAGCAGGTTCTGGAAGATGTCCTTGAACGCGAAGCCGATCGCGACACCGCCGATGCCGAGCGCCGAGAACAGCTTGGCCGGGGTGACGGACGGGAAGGCGACCGTCGCCGAGATCAGCGCGCCGAGCAGCATCAGGGCGATGTAGGCGAGCCGCCCGAAGGCGACGCCGGCACTGGGGAACTCCGACTTCCTCGCTGCGACAGTTTCCACGGCTCGACGCACGCCAGACGCTATGCCCCAGAAGATCAGAAAGACGACGACGCCAGCAATCAGCAGCGGCAGCATGGCCAGAAAGCCGTTCGCCATGCCATTGACGGTCGCCCAGATTTCAGACGGATGGATGGCCTTGGCCGATGGTGTGTCCATGAAGGTTCCTCAAGCGGTGCCGGCAAGCCAGGCGGTGCCGTCGCGCAGGCGACGCTTGTAGTCGGGCTGGGCAAGTGCGGTGCGCAGTTCGTCAGCGCGGACGCGGACGCGAGTGAGATTGAAGCCCTTCAACCCGTCACCCGCCAGCTCCTCCAGCTTGTCGGCATAGGAGCGGATCGTCGTCAGGCGCTCGGGCTCATCGCAATCCAGCGATACCTCGCCGAGTGCGTTGAGGTAGCGAAGCGCCGCCACCATGTCCGCTGCGCAATATTGCGCTAGCGCGCCGAACGAGCGATCCATCAGTGCGGCGAACGTAACCGGGTGGGCGATGACCCTGAGCGCGCCCTCGTCGTCCACCCGCAGGTGCGAGGGTAGCGATCGACCGGCGAGGTCGGACAATGCCGCCCCCAGCCAGTCGAGGCAGGTGACGGCGGTGAAGGGGTCGTTGACGCCCGGCGACAGCGCGCGTGCCGCGATCTCGACCAGCTCGTCGATCAGGAAGCGCAGGTCCTGAAGAGCAGAGCGGCGCGAGCCGATCGACACGGCATCGCGCAGCGCCTCTGCACATGCCTCGTCGCATTTGGCCGGGGGCCAGGCTTCGACCAGCGCACGCCCGACATGGACGAAGTCGCCGGGCTGATATTGGAGGCGAAGCACCAGCTCATGCTTGCGCGCCACACGCATCACCGCTTCGTCGTCGAGGAACTGGATATAGCCGGTGTCCTTCGCCTCCACCACGAAGCGGTCCGCCCCGGTCGCGGCATCGGCGTCGCCGCGGAACGTGGCGGGGAGGTCCGCTACGGCCGCCGCGTGATCGTCGGGTGCGTTGCCGATGAAGCGTGGAAAACGTTCCTCAATCCCGCGCAGCAACCGGTCGCCGACATCCTCGATGACGCTGTTGATGTGGATCTTCGAGGGAACGTGGTGGATGAAGTAGATCAGCACCGCGATCGAGCAGAGCGCCAGCAGCACGCCGACCAACAGCGCCAGATTGGGCACGAAGCCGTAGCCCCCGGACTCCGCGGCCGAGCGGATCGTGCGGAGCACCAGCAGGCAGTAGAGGAAGGTCGCGATGAAGGTGCCGAGCGTCACCTGATTGCCGCGGTCGCGCATGAAGTTGGTGAGTAGCCGTGGCCCGTACTGGCCCGAGGCATAGACCACCGCCGCGATCGTCACCGAGAAGACGGTGCCGGCAACGGTAATCATCGATCCGCCGACCGACGACAGCACCTGCCGCGCCCCATCGGGGTGAGAGGCATAGACCCAGCTATAATCGCCCATCCACGCCGAACCGAGCGCGGCATCAAGGCTTACCATGCCGATTGCGAGCAGCACCGCGCCGATCGCCATGATCGTCGGCACGAACCAATAGCTGGAGCCGAGATAGTCGGCGAGGCGGCGCAGGCCGGCGTTCATCGGCAAGGGCTTTCAAAGCGGCCCGGCCGATCGTCTCGGCCGGGCCCGTAGGATCAGCGAACGGCGGCTGCCTGATTGGCGACGATCGCGTCGCGTCGCTCCTGGCTCATCGCCGACACGTTCATGTCGGCGGCCTTGATGGCGTCGGCGCGGGACTCGCCGGTGTCGCGCGCTTTGTCGGCACGGTTGTCGAGCATGGCGGCCTGGTTACGCAGAGCGTCGGCGTTCGCCTCCATCGCATCGGCGCGATTGTCGGCTGCGTTCTCGACACGGTCGGCGAGCTTGTCGGACGGGCTTTTGTTGCACGCTGCCAGCGGCAGCATTGCAGCGAGGATCGAAACGGTAACGATGGCCTTCATGGGTCAACTCCCTGGATTATGCGCCAGGATGTTGCCCGGACGCGCCGAGCCTATGGATCGGTCAGGTGTAATCGCAGCATATTCGCGCTGGTTCCGACCTTCAGTCTCACGTGACCACCGCGATCCCATACGACGGAAAGGGCGCCCCCAAAAACCGGATCACCTCCAGCGCTTTGAGGAAGAGGATCATCGATCAAGCCGTCTTTTCTCCTGCATCGCACCCGACATACATCAGGAGCGTTTCTGCCATTCACATCATCTCGGACATTCAAGAACGTGCCTGACCAACGCCTCGCCAACACCGCCTTTCTCGATTTTCCAGGTGAAATGGCGGAACTGATCCGCAACAAGGATTGGTCAGATACGCCATTTGGACCGATCGAGGGCTGGTCGCCGGCGCTGCGCTCTGCGGTCAGCATCATCCTCGGGTCGCGTTTTCCAATGGTACTCTACTGGGGCGAGACACGTGCGCTAATCTACAACGACGCATGGTCTCCTGTGCCTGGGCAGAAGCATCCCTGGGCGCTGGGACGACCGGGTTATGAGGTCTGGGCGGAAATCTGGGACATCATCGGGCCGATGTTCGATCAGGTGATGCACCAGGGGGTGGCAACATGGTCTGCCGATCAACTCCTGCCGCTTAATCGCTTCGGCTATATCGAAGAGTGCTTCTTCTATTACAGCTATTCCCCTGTTCGCGGTGAAGACGGCCAGGTGGAGGGTGTATTCACGGCCGTCACCGAGACAACGCACCGCGTCCTCACCGAGCGGCGCGAGCGACTGCTGCGGGAAATCTCAGAGGCGACATCGAACACGCGCAGCGCGGAAGACGCCTGTCGGATCACGACCGAGCGCTTTGGCGGGTTACCGGAAGAAGCACCGTTTTTGCTCTCCTATCTGCGAGATGAAACGGGGGCCTTGCGGCTGGTCAGCAAGACCGGTTCGGTAAGCGGGAGTGATCTCGCCCCCGAAAGTGTGGCAAATAGCGCCCATTCTGTCTGGCCATTTGCTAGCGCCCTGCGATCTGGCACGCCGATCGTCGTCGAAAATCTATCCGCTCATTATGCCGAGCGCCTGGTTGGCACGCCTTGGCCTGAACCTGTCGAGCAGGCCCTGGTGGTTCCGGTTACGAGCGCCAAACCCGAAGCACCTTACGGCTTCCTGGTTGCGGGCCTCAGCCCGCGGCGACGCCTAGACGACGACTATCGGACATTATTTGATCGTGTTGCCGGCCATCTATCGACGGCTGCTTCCAACGCAGAGGCCTATGCAGAGGAGCGACGGCGTGCCGAACAATTGGCTGAACTGGACCGGGCCAAGACAGCCTTTTTCTCCAACGCCAGCCATGAATTTCGTACCCCGCTGACGCTGATGCTGGGTCCGGTAGAGGATATGCTGGCGCGTGCCGCGGGCGCAGAGCGCGAGGAATTGGCGCTGGTTCACCGCAATGGGCAGCGGCTGCTACGCCTCGTCAACACGCTTCTCGACTTTAGCCGGATAGAGGCGGGACGCGTTCGCGCCGTCTTTGAACCTGTTTCCCTCGACGCCTACACGGCGGAGCTTGCCTCGTCGTTCCGCTCGGCGATGGAGCGTGCCGGCCTGTCCTTTGTCATCGATACCGCACCGCTCGATCAACCCGTCTGGGTCGATCGTGACATGTGGGAAAAGATCGTCCTCAATCTGATCTCCAATGCGTTCAAGTACACCCTGGCAGGGAGCGTCACCGTCCGGCTGCGCGCATATGCAGACGGCGTCCGACTGGAGGTGGCAGACAGCGGCGTCGGCATACCGGCAGCCGAACTGGACAAGGTGTTCGATCGTTTTCACCGGATCGAGGGGCAGGGGGGCGCACCCACGAAGGCACCGGCATCGGCCTCGCCCTCGTCAAGGATCTAGCGCTGCTGCACGGCGGAACCGCATCCGTTGAGAGCGAGCCGGGACAAGGCACGACTTTTGCCGTCACCATGCCATTCGGCACCGGGCATGTTCCAGTCGATCAGGCATCTACTGGTACACCAGCTTCAACGGCGACCCGGGCAGACACATTCGTTGCCGAAGCGCTGCGCTGGTTGCCCGATGCGGGTGAGGACGCGGCACCTGCTCCGAATATCGAGGATGTCCCCGTGCTGGTGGAGCGTGGCAGGGGAGAGACGATCCTGCTCGCCGACGACAACGCCGACATGCGCAGCTATGTCGAACGGCTGCTGGTCGGTGCCGGTTACCGGGTAGAGGCAGTGGCCGATGGAGAAGCGGCCGCAGTCCGCGCCCGCGAGATCGATCCGGATCTCGTACTTTCCGACGTCATGATGCCGCGCTTGGACGGCTTCGGGCTCATTCAACGCCTGCGCGCCGACGAGGAGACCGCCGAGCTTCCGATCATCCTGCTCTCCGCCAGAGCCGGCGAGGAAGCGTCGATTGAGGGAATCGAGGCGGGAGCTGACGATTATCTGGTCAAGCCCTTCTCGGCACGCGAATTGCTCGCGAGGGTGGAGGGTGCCTTGCGGCTGGCCGGTGTACGCCGCGACACTGCCGAAACGCTGCGTCGGTCCAACGAGGATTTGGAAGTGCGAGTTGCTGAGCGTACGCGTGAGCGTGATCGCTCCTGGACGCTCAGCCGTGATCTCATCGGTGTCGCTGGCACCGACGGCATCTGGCAGGCGGTCAATCCGGCATGGACCCGGGTGCTCGGCTGGCCGTCATCTGAGATCGTGGGCCGCACCTCGGAATGGATGGAGCATCCCGACGATATCGCCAAGACGCGCGCCGAGGTGGCGAGGCTTGCTGCGGGAGCGGTTACGTTCGAGTTCGAAAATCGCTTCCGCAAGCGCGATGGCGGCTATGCGATCCTGTCCTGGACGGCCGTGCCGGACGAAGATCATCTGTATTGTATCGCGCGCGATGTGACCGAGGAACGCGAGCGATCGGCAGAACTCGACCATGCCCGCGAGGCGCTACGGCAGAGCCAGAAGATGGAGGCTATCGGCCAGCTGACAGGGGGGATCGCGCACGATTTTAACAATATGCTGACCGGCGTCATCGGTAGCCTCGACCTGTTGCAGCGACGCCTGCCCAAGGAACAGGAAGATGCGCGGATCACCCGTTATGTTCAGGCGGCAACCACCTCTGCCCAGCGTGCGGCAGCGCTGACACAGCGACTGCTCGCCTTTGGTCGGCGCCAGAGCCTCGACCTGCAGACGGTGGACGTAAACCGGCTCGTTGCCGGCATGGAAGACATGTTACACCGGACGTTGGGCGAAAACGTCAACCTGACGACAAAGCTCTCGGCCGATGCGTGGCAGGGGTGTACGGACGCCAACCAGCTCGAAAACGCACTTCTGAATTTGTGCATCAATGCACGCGATGCGATGCCGGAAGGTGGGCAGCTGACAATCTCCACGGCCAACCGCACAGTGGAACCGCGACGTCGACGCAAGGCCGGAGATGCCACGACGGGAGAGTATGTCGTGCTGTGCGTCAGCGACACCGGCACCGGTATGGATGCTGCCACACTGGAAAAGGTGTTCGAGCCATTCTTCACCACCAAGCCGATCGGCAAGGGAACCGGTCTTGGTCTCTCGATGATCTACGGCTTTGCGCAGCAGACGAAGGGAACGGTCGAAATCGACAGCACTGTTGGAGAAGGTACGATCATACGCCTCCTTATACCCCGTTCGACGGGATCGGAGGTTGTCGATTGTAACGGTGATGACGTCGCCATGGGTGGTGGCGAAACCGTGCTTGTCGTCGAGGACGAGGCCGAAGTACGCATGTTGGTTACCGAGACGCTGGAAGAGCTCGGCTATGCCGCCTTGGAGGCTACAGATTCGTCAACAGCTCTTGCCCTGGTAAGAGAGGGGCATCGGATCGACCTGATGGTCAGCGATGTCGGCCTGCCTGGCATGAACGGGCGCGCATTGGCTGATGAGGTCCGTAAACTGCGTCCTGGTTTGAAGGTGCTGCTGATTACTGGCTATGCAGCCGACGCAGCAGATCGTGTCGGCTTCCTCGGTACCGACATTTCGATGATGCAGAAACCGTTTGCGATCGAGGCGCTGTCAAACACTATCAAACGCCTGTTGGAAACCTGACGCGACGCCATTTGGCGGTTTACTACTGGATAGGTGCCAGCGTGTTGACGCCTGCCTCGGCATCGGTTTCCCCCTTAGGAGGGGACGCGTGCCGATCACGATACGAAGGCAGGTCAGGGGTGCCTGCGGGGATCGGGTTTGCTTCCAGCCTTGCGATTTCGCGCTTCATCTCAGTGATTTCGCGGACCTGTGCATCAATGATCCGGTCGGCGATCAGACGCACACGGGGATCACGGATATGCGCACGTTCGCTGGTCATGATGGCGATGGAATGATGCGGGATCATCGCCTTCATCCAGGCAACGTCGTCCACCGTTTCCTGAGAGCGGACCAGCCATAGCGCTCCGCCGAAGACGAGTATCGCACCGACAACGATACCGACGTTCGCGCGGGTGTTCTTGTACATGCCCCACATGAAGCCAATCATGATGAGGGCCATGACGGCACCCATGACGAGCGCCATCCACATGCGGGTCTGGCTGAACTCGATATGGCTGAGGGCGTAGGTATTCAGGTACATCAGCCCGAACATGACCACCGTCGAGGTGGCTATCATGCCCGCGAAACGTGCGTAGCCCATGATCGATGACCTCCCGTTTCGCAGTCATGATAGCGCCACGGAACCTCTAGGGCTCGTGGCGCTCCAATGGGTCAGGCCTTCGCTGCCTGCGCTTCTGCCTTGGTGACCTTCAGATAGATGCGGTTGTCTTCGACGCGATCGACCATGTCGAACGGCAGGGTGTGATGCTGGTGATCGGCTGAATCGGTCTTCGTCAGCTTGATCGTCTCGCCTTCAACCTTATCGACAGTGCCGACGTGTTCGCCGTCCGACCCGGCGATTTCCATGTGTTCCTTGATGCGCAGCTTCTCGAACATATTGCCTCCTTGTTGAAGCACCCCGAACGTTGGAGCGGGCCGTAAGGGTTCATTCCTTCTCGACCAGCTTGCATGAAGGCGAGCCAGCAGTGTCCCCGGCAGCGATGGGACCAATCGCTCCGTCAGGCATTGAGACGGGCGGAAGGTAAGCGTTGATGTGCCATGTGCTTGTTATTGAGGATGAACCGTTGATCGCGGAGTATGTCGGGGCGCTGGCTGAGATGGCCGGTGCGACATCGTTTGTGATCACCGACACCACCGACACGGCAGTGGGTGCGGCACAAGCCCAGACACCCGACCTGATCCTTTCCGACGTAAATCTGCTTCGTGGTGATCGCGGCCCAGATGCGGTTGCGCGGATACGCTCGGCGATGGGCGCCATTCCCGTGATCTTCATCACCGCGACCGCAGCCGATTGCGTAGATTGCGATTATGCTAGCGCTATCCTGGAGAAACCGATCCAACCAGAGCGCGTCATGGCTGCCATTAGCGCGCTAGATCGCTGTTGAGCATCAATCAGGGTCAGTCCTGCTCCAGCGCAACACGGGGGCATCGAAATACGGCGCGCAGGCCTTCGTTGGTATAATCGAGATCGGCATGACGGGCACCCGCGATGCCCATGCCGATCAGCCGCGAGCCGAAACCGGTGCGGCTGGAAGGACGCGCCGGCGGACCGCCCTCCTCCCGCCAGGACAGGCAGAAATTATCGTCCTCGATCCGCCAGCCCACCAGCACCACGCCGTCCGGCACCGACAAAGCACCATATTTCACCGCGTTGGTCGCCATTTCGTGAAGCAGCAGCGACAGTGACAACGCCGCCCGGGAGCCCACCACCAGATCCGGACCGTCGAGGCGGAAACGCTCGCCCCCCGCTTCCAGGCGCAGCACCCGTTCCAGCAGCTCGGGCAGCGGGGTAGACGACCAGCTCGTCTGCACCAGCACTTCGTGGGCGCGGCTGAGGGCTGCAAGCCGGCTCTGTAGCGCCATCGAGATCGCCTGGTCGGTGCCGCGAAGCGTCTGGAACGCGACCGACTGAACCATCGCAAAGGTGTTCTTCACCCGGTGCGACAGCTCCTGCATCAACAGATGGCGCTGCTCCTCATGCGTCTTGCGCTCTGTGATGTCCACCGCCGTGCCGGAAAAGCGCACCGGACGATCATCATGGTCGTAAACCATCCGTCCCTTACACTCGACCCAGCGCAGCGGCTGGCCGGGAATGTCCAGACGGTACTCGACCAGGAAGTCGGCGCCGGCCTCGAACACTTCGCGGATGCGACTGCGCAGAGGGGCAAGGTCTTCCACCACCACGTAGCGCTGATATTCGTGCTCGGTCAGCCCGGCCTTCGTTTGCGCCTCATCCAGCCCGTAGAGGCGGGCGAAGTGCGCATCGCCGTGGAGCAGGTCGGTATCAACCATCCAGTCCCACAATCCGACAACGCCCGAGGCGGACAGCGCCATCTCCAACCGCTCGTCGGCGAGCCGCGCTTCGGTCCGATCGCGCAGCATCTTCACATAACCTTCGAGCTCGCCGTCCGCGCCGCGGAGCGGCATCATTTCGCCGCTCGCCCAGAAGCGCTCCCCGCTTTTGCGCAGGTGCCAGCGCTCGTCGATGCCGCGACCGACCATGCGGGCGCCTTCCATCTCCTTGTCGGCGATGCCGGCAACGCGATCCTCCGGCGTGAAGAAGGCCTCCAGGTCCCGACCGCATATCTCGTTGCGCGTCCAACCGAGGATACGGACCGCGCCCTCATTCCAGTCGGTGATCCTTCCTTCCTTGTTCATGACCACGATGGCGTAGTCGACCGCGCTGTTGAATACCGCCTCGAAGCGCGAGCGCTCGCGCTGGAGGTCGAGCTGCGCCACGACCTGTCGGCCCAGCGCGCGCAAGGCTTCGGCCTGATCGTCCGTGAGGCCATCCCGTCTCGGGTCCCTGTCCATAACGCAGAGCGTGCCGAGCGGCGTGCCATCGGCACCGGCGAGGAACACGCCGGCATAGAAGCGATACGACTGCTCGGCCGCTACCAGCGGATGAGCGGTGGTACGCATGTCAGCGGCGAGATCGGGGATGACGAGCAGGTCGCGCTCGTTGATCGTGTGCTGGCAGATGACCTCGCCGAGCGGTGCGGTGGTGACGTGAAGCCCGATGCTCGCCTTGGGAATCTGGTTGCCCGCCTCGGCCACGCTTACCAGTGCTACGGGTGCTGCGCAGATTTGAGCGGCAAGCCGCGCCATGTCGTTGAAGCGGGTCTCGACCGGTGCGGGCGTGGAATGGTCGGATACGGCTTGGGCAGAAACATCAGGCAAGAGAACACAGCCCCAGACCGGAGGGAGGTTTTTCGCTGATCTAGCACGGTATCCGTCCAAATGCGCCATCGGGGAGGCGCGAAGTGCCTCAACCCTCGCCGGTCAGCTTGTACACCCCTTCGATCTCACCACGCACCTGGCATTGCTCGAAGTTGGCAGCGCACCCATTCACCGCCGGTCTTGCCACAAAGGAAGCTGAGGCGAGAAGGGCAGGGCAGCGGTGAGCCGTTGAGCGCTGCCGCCCCCTGCTTTCCCAAAACCTGTTCCCGATTGCTCATTCCCAAAACTCACTGGGTACGACGGAGAAATGGGACAGCTGGTTCGTCGCGAATGTCCTAAATTTCGCGACAGTGGTTAGGCGCAGCCATTTTCCGGGTGACGCCGTGTCGCAAAAGTTTGTTGCACAATTTCATCTTTTCGATGCACATTCGCGACATGCTCATCGGCTACGCGCGTGTCTCGACCGACGATCAGGATTTACGGCTACAACACACCGCGCTGAGGGAGGCAGGCTGCCGGCGCACCTTCGAGGAGAAGGTGTCTGGCGCCAAGCGTGACCGGCCCGAGCTGGCTAGGATGATCGAGCAACTCCGCGACGATGACACGGTGGTGGTGACGCGCCTCGATCGGCTCGCGCGCTCAACAAGGGACCTGCTTGATATTGCCGAGAAGCTGAAGGAGGCTGGGGCAGGGCTTCGATCGCTGGCCGAGCCATGGGCGGACACGACCTCACCCGCAGGTCGCATGGTGCTAACCGTATTCGCCGGCATCGCCGAGTTCGAGCGCGAGCTGATCCACCAGCGCACCAGTAGCGGACGGGTAGCGGCGAAGGCGAGGGGGGTGAGGTTCGGGAGACCGCCGAAGCTCACCGCCGACCAGATCACGCTAGGGCGGCGGCTGGTGGGGGAGGGCACTTCAGTCCGTGAAGCGGCTAAGCTGCTCAAATGCCACCATGCTACCCTTTACCGGGCGTTGTCCTATCCCTCCGACTAAGCTCGCCCTGCATATCCGTTCGATTCGCGCCACGCTTCCTTGAAGCGGCGATCGATCACATCGGCCGACCGGGCGAGCTGCTCCGCGACCGCAGCGATCTCCCCGGCAGGGTTTCCAATAAAACGCTTGAGCTGCTGGCCGAGAACCCGCACTTCTTTGGCGAGAGCTTCCAGGCGCTGCGCCAAGGCGTTCGCGTCTGTCGATTGGGATCTCAGGTAACGCTCCGCAGGGTGCCGCGCCTCGGGATGGCGAAACAATACCGCCCGCATCATCTTCTTGCCCTTAATACGAAAACGGGTGCCGTAGACGGCCGCAGCTGTTGTGACGGCCGCCCAATCTGCCTTCACCTCATCAATCGTCATAACGATCTCGTCCGGCATCTCGATATGGTCGTCGGTGTCAGCCAGCACGAGCATGGGTTTGTCTTCTGTGCCGAGGAGAAACACGGTTGCGCCCTGCTCATTCACGGCCTGGCAGATGCCGCCGAACGATCGCTTTGCGCCCTCGCTGGCGTACCAGGACTGCAATTCGAACGGCTTCGTGATGCTCTTCCTGATGGCCACAACCCACTTCCTGCGATTCGCATTGCGGATCGCACATTTGCTAGAGCCCACCGGGGCTGTCAAGCGGTTCGCAATGCGATCCGCACGATACCGGTGATGCGCTACCCTGTCACTGGAAGACGATCTCTATCAAATTTGATTTCGACGCTCTCCCAAGCTCCACGCCCGTTATCGGTGGGGATGTGTGCCCTGATTTCGTCGACAGACATAACTGTCAGTAAGCCGGCCGGCAGGCTCCATAAGTGGAACTGGAAGGCGGTGCCGAATTGCTCGGCTGTCTTCCACTCGTTGCGGGATAAAACCATTCGCGGCGGATCGGCCTGCGTGGTTTTAACCTCAATCAACCTGCTCACCTCGTTCTCGCCATGTAGGGCATAGGAGAGGATGTCATAGCCCACAGTATTGTCGTCAATCGCCACCCACACAGGTTCGCGCGCGATCCCTTCCTGCCGCAGGCGCTCCGTCTCGTAAGCAAGCGATAGCCGCTCGCCTTCGCGGCCTTGCGCGAGGAGCCTAGCGTCACGCTCGCCGCGATAAGCGGCTGCCAGAGCGTCCCACCAATCAGTTGCCCGCGCGCCAGTGCCCAGCAGGCCTGCAGCCCGAAGGCATTGTGCGCCGTTTACACCGATCGCCTGTAGAACATGGCTTCGGCCTGCTGGCGCAAGGCGCGCCCACAAGGGCCTCCATTCTTCGACTATCGCATCGATCGCGCACGTGAAAAACACCTCTGCCGGCATCGATGCGGCAGGAGGTATTTTTCCTTCAACCGCAACACCGGCCTCGAAATCATGAGGATAGAAATCGGCCCTGACGGCCCTGACCGTGCCAACAATCTCAGCGATGCTGAGGCTGGGATTTTTCTCCCGGAAGGACCGAATGAGGTGGGCAGCTTCGAGGGCGCTCATCGAGAGGATGCGTTCCTCGTCCACTATCCCCCCTCGTTCTCATCAAAGTGGGCGCGTCCTTCCAGCTCCTCGACTAGATCGACGATATCCTGAAGGTCCACGTCGTACTCGATGGGTTCCTCCGCATTTTCCTCGTCAACTGCGATCTGGTGCAGATCCCGGTCATCCAGGAGCTGCTGCATCGCCCTCACCTTCGTTGCCAGCCGGCGGCTGACGGAGTGATCGATACAGCCGAGGCCCTGCGGAGCGCGCGTCTGGAAGATGTGGACGTTGGTTACGATCTCTGGCTTCAGCCCGAGGCGATGAATGCGGTCGATCGACTGCAGGAAGTGCGTGCTGACGTAGCTGCGGTCCAGATAGAGAGCCTCGTGGCAAACGGTGTGGAGGCTTATGCCCTCGCCGGCAGCGGCGGGATTGGCGATCATTACCATGCAATCATCGTCTTCGTGGAAACGCCGCAGGCGGCCTTCCCGCGTTTCGGGATCGGACGCATCACCTGATGGCACGGCACCATAGAGGGCAACCGGATTAAGGTCGGCCAACATGAACAGCATCTGCTCGATAGTATCGGTGAAAATCGTCCAAATGACGGATTTGCGACCGTTTAGAGCGAGTTCCCGTGCTTTGGCCGCGACCGCCAGCATCTTCGGCGAGGGACCGTCCTCGACGACCTGGTCCACCAGACCGGAATTAATCCCGGTGATGTCGGCTGTAATCGCGCGAAGCGCCAGCAGCGGATTGGTAGAAAGCTGCAGCAGGCGCATCACGGATTTCCGTGCGCCGGCAAAATCGATGACGCCTGATCTGACATTGCTGAGCTGGCGCAGAGCTTCGCTGCGCACCAGGCTGTATAGCGCGAGCTGGCCACGCCCCATGCCCACCTGATGAAAGTGCGTATAGCGAGGCGGAAGGCCCAGCTCCTCCTTTGTGGTGCGGACATAGAGGCTGCCAAGAACCTCCCGGGGCGGCGTTCCGCGGCTTATTTCCAGGCCTAGCCCCTGCCCAGGCCAGAGGAAATTCAGCTGAGAGATTAAGTCGGACGGCGCCTGCGGCATGGGTGTTCCGCTCAGCAGGTCACGCCGCACCGGTAGAGGGGCCAGACTGAGCAGCAAGGCTCCCCGCTGCGAAGCTTCGCCGGCCTTCATTCGGTGTGATTCATCGATGATGAGGTGGACGGCTTGGCGCGCAAGGTAGGCGCCGATCACAGCAGGGTGCTGGATTAGAAGGTCATAGTTAATGACGAAGCGGTGGCCGCCCGATCGTAGGGCGGCTTCGATCGCATGACCGCTGCCACTCAGTATCTGGAATCCTTCGGTATCTGGGCCGGCCGGATCCATGGTGTCGGCAACGATATCGCTCCACGCCGGGAAGGCCGCCTTGGGGCACACAACCAGGACATGCTGGCCTAGCTGGCTGGTAAGGAGGTGCAGAGCGAAGGCGACTGTCGTTTTGCCCGCGCCTGGGACCGAGAAGTTTGCGCCGTTCTGGAGTGACAAGAGGTGCCGAATATCCCGAACTTGAAACCATTTTAGCTCTCGTTTGAAACCTAGAGCCTGCAGTCTATTTCGCACGTCCTCTTCTGAAACCGTGAGCATTAGGCTGCCTTGCGCCTCCTGAACCCTCCGACGCGCCTCGGCGAAGGCCTGGATTTTTTCCTGGGCCGCAGGCTCGGGCCGGAAACGATAATTGAAGGCCCGCTGCTGATCCCGGGTTCCGAAATCACGCAGCATGTCGAGCAGACCAGGCCAGCCAAGCTCGATCCCTATCTCGGTGATGCGGGCGTCGGCGGCAATCTGGGATGCGGCTTGCTTGAGCCGCTCCCAGATAGTGTTGGCCGTGGGTGCATCGATCAGGAGAACGCCGCGCCGGTTCTCTTCATCGTATCGGACCACAATGCCCAATGGTCCCCGGGCCGCTTCTCCATCCATGGATTATTCCGTTGCGGCTTCGGTTTCGGAGCGCTGCCGCTCGAGAAAGCCACGCAGGCGGTCGACATGAGCCTGCACAGCGTCGAGCTGCTTGCCGATCGCATTAAGGCTTCCGACGTCCGCGCGGGCCATGTCCACCTCGGCAAGCTTGCCGTTCGCCTGCTGGATCAGATTGAGCGGCATCTGTCCGTCGCGCCGATCGCGCTCGATCTCAATGATACCTTCGCAGACATCCACCAGCTCGGTTGCGACTTCGTCACGCCGGGTGGGATCGTCGAGCAGCGAGATTAGCGGCCGGAACGTCGGGCCGTCCGCGCCGCCGAGATCGACCGCGAAATCGTCGTCATCGCCGGTGTCACCCGACGCGCTCTCGTCCAGCTCAACAGCAAAGCGTTCCGCGAGCTTTGAGGCTACCTCGTCGGCCTTTTTGCCGAACATCGGTTTGAAATCGTAGACGCGCCGTTTCAGGGTCCGGCGCCGATCGGCGAGCAACCACGCAATGCGTCGGCTGACTTCCTGGGCTTCTCCCGTTTTGGATTTTACGTTTTCGGCGATGTCGAAGAAGAGCTGCTTGGCGTCCTCGACCGCCTCGTAATCGTTGGGGCGGCTCTGCCACTCCGCGAGATAAAGATCGGCCTCGGTCAAGGCATTGATCGACTCCTCAATCTCGACCTTCTTCTTGTTCATCAGAGCCATGAGTTCCTTCATCGTCAGGCCGCTGTCGCGCAGCTCTCGAACGGCGATGCACTCATTGATCCAGTCGTAATCCAGCTCTGTGCGCTGCTTCATCTGCAGGCGCACCTCAACCTCGACAATCTCCTTCTGCGTCGCTGTGGCGGGTAGAAGCTGGCACTTTACGGTGGAGAATTCGCGATAGAGGTTAGAATCCTCGTCATATAGGCTGCGCATGGCCGCGAGGCGGCGGTTGCCGTTCACGACAACGCCTCGCCTAGTGATGAGGATGGGCTGGCGCTGCCGCTCGCCCTTAAGCACGTCGATAATCGGCGTGATTGAGCCCTGCCTTCCCTCATGCGCGAACTTCAGAAGGAACTCATGCTGTCGCTGCTGCGCCGCCTCGTTTTCCTCGCCGGCCGAGAAATAGTCAGCCGGCTTACCTTCACGCCGCGCATAAGCCTGCTGTGCCGTGCGGGTCCGGAAGTTGGCCATACGGTAGATCGGAACGCCGATCGGCACATGGACGACCGGAAGATCATGAGCCCGACTTTGGTACTCGTAGAACGGCTCTGTGTTGATCGAGTTTGCGGCTAGGTCGGCGATCGTCGCCTCCCGGACGTGAGCCGGTTCTACTTTAACGCTGTATGCCACTCGGACCGCCCCCTTTATTCGAAACCGATCAGGAAGATCGGCACTGTGATCGTTCTGTCGAAGAGACGCAGCTCGCTCATAATCCTTTCGAAGCTTGCGATATTGCTGCCGATGCGGTTGGCTGCGAGCTTCGTAGGCAGCGCTAGCGCCGCCGCTTCGATACGGCGAACACTCCAAAGGTGCTGCAGCTTTAGGAGATCATAAGGAGCACGGCTCGCGTTGCCCGTCTGCAGATGAAACGAAAGGTCGTCTTTTACGCCAAAGACGGTTAGATCGAAGCTCTGGTCGATCTTGACGTCGAAAGGCCAGCCTTCTGCAGCAAGCTCGGATTTTACATGGTCCCGGATTGCCGTGGTCGAGCCGGGACCAACTCCAAGATCCGGTTTCACAAACACGTCTGTCAGCCATTCATCGAGATCGCGCTGCGCCCACTGATCGCGGCCGTTATGGTGAGAGTAGGCCTCCGCGAATTGCATCAGTCTTCTCGCACTGCGGGCTCATAGACCGGCTTATTCATCGGCCTGGTCCGAAGAGTTCCCGCTTCAAGCTGAGCGATGCGGTTGAGCGCGACATTGACGTACTCCTCCGTAATGTCGCAGCCATAAGCGTTTCGGCCATTCTTCAGCGCCGCGATCGCACTGGAGCCGACGCCCAGATAGGGGTCCAGTACATTATCGCCTGGGTTTGTTAATCCAAGAACAAGACGCTCTACTAGTCCCACAGGAAACTGACACGGGTGATCCGTTTTCTCGACGTGGTTAGATTTGACGTTCGGTATATCCCATACATCGGAGGGGTTCTTGCCAAGAGGATTGCCTGAGAACTGTCCTTTGTTTGGGCCCTTAAAATGCTTCTTTTCAGGATATTTCGATGGAATCCGAATTGGATCCAGGTTGAATGTATAGTCATCCTCCTTTGTGAACCACAGAATCGTCTCGTGTCGTCCTGAAAAGCGCTTTTGACAGTGCAGACCATGACCGAACGTCCATATAATTCGGTTCCTCAACCTGAGACCATGATCCTTGAAAATACGATAGAGGATAACATCGAGGGGGAATACCTCACCATCATCAACGTGGTTACCTACCTGCCAGCAGATTGAACCACGAGGATGCAGGAGACGAACGGCCTCTGCGATTGCAGCCGCCTGGCTCTCGATGTAAATGTCTAGAGAGGTACGCTTTTCATATTCTTTGCCAATATTATATGGAGGTGACGTTACTATAAGATGCATGCTGGCCTTCTTAAGCGACCGCATAAAGTCAATGTTATCCTTGCACTCAATCAAAGAACCCAAAGGCTTTTTGAACTGGACTACATTACTCTGCTTAATTGCGGTTCGAAGCGCCATATCGATAATCCTGCATCGGCCATGCGGCCTTCGTTCTTACTATGTTCCGATAGCCTCAGCAATATGCGCTGCGCCAGGGCGTGCTTCCTGATGGTAGCCAAGCTGCACTCGGTTGAAAAGACCTGTTTGAAGTGCTATTTAGAGTATGGTTTAACGCACTGGATGATGAGCATGGCTAACACCCTTCTCGCCGAGACGACGGCCAGCGTGTCTGAGCTGAAGCGCAATCCGATGGGTACAGTAGCTGCGGGTGATGGCTTTCCCGTCGCCATCCTCAATCGAAACGAGCCAGCCTTTTACTGCGTCCCCGCCAAAGCATTCGAGGCGCTGCTAGACCGCCTTGAGGATGCCGAGCTGAACGCGATAGCCGACGAGCGTGCAGGCGAAACCATCATCAAGATTGCGCTCGATGACCTATGAACTGGGATTTTTAGATTCCGCGTTGAAGGAGTGGCGCAAGCTCGATGTGCAAACGCGGGATCAATTTAAAAAGAAGCTCGCAGAACGTCTCGACACCCCTCATGTACCCTCGGCGAAGCTGTCTGGCGCAAAGGACCGCTACAAGATCAAACTGCGTAACATCGGCTATCGCCTTGTCTATGAGGTCCACGACACAGACGTGATCGTGGTTGTAGTGGCGGTAGGTCGCCGCGACCGCAACGCGGTCTATAAGGCCGCGGAGAAGCGGACCGACACCGCCGCAACCGTTGAGGCGATCAAAGAAGCGCGACAGGTGCCAGACGATACTGATTCCTTGGAAAAGTAGCCTTTCTGCCCTTATTAACGAGGCTAGCTTGTCAGCCCGCTTTGCGTGCCTCATGCCCGGCCTTAGTCGCCATATAACCGGCTTTCGCATACGTCGCACACGCGGCGGGGACGATCCCCCACCTTATGCGCCCTCGCTGGAAGTCGCCTCAGGTCAGCAGGACCGGCGCACCCCAGGAAAGAACGCTCCCAATCTGAGCGTCTTGGTTCTCGAGACGCGCGTGGATTTCCAGATCTCCACCTAGAGCCTCGATCAATTCTTGACGCAGCGCCGATGGATTCTTCAGGCCGTTCACAGTGG
>Ga0209816_1000733_pt1 | contig 25377 bp, 24 predicted proteins | sample CoawatmetaG01DNA_FD_187509 | JGI IMG/M metagenome (GOLD analysis project Ga0209816, IMG submission 187509) | Marine microbial communities from the West Antarctic Peninsula - Coastal water metaG017-DNA (SPAdes) (version 2) | ecosystem: Environmental > Aquatic > Marine > Coastal ...
TTTCATTATTTTTATATTTTAAGAGAAAATTAGATGCGAATGTTAATGTTTAAGCGCAATTTAATCAATATTTTAATGCATTTAGTTTAGTTTTTCTCTAAATTCTTGAGATAACTCTCGCCGGAGATTTCATGCAACCTACTTTCCGATCTTTCCCATAAGAACTTTAATTGAGTTCCTTGGTATAAATCTGTTAAAAAACCGTCTGCATAAAATAATTTCATTTTTTGACGTTCTTGGTAAGTAATATCGATGAAACTAATAAATCGCCTAATTTTATCTAGATTTTCATCATCGCAGGCATGGAAATGACTGATAAATACCCATTCATAGTTTTTTGCAATCTCTATAAAATCTTTGCTTCCACATGGTTCTGAGAAAAATTTATGAAATGATAGCCAGAGAAATTTTAGTGACTGCCCTTCGCACGGAAAAGATCTTTCGTTGACAATAAATTTATTGCTATCTATCCATTCCTCGCTAAATGTTTTGACAAGGAGCTCATTAATATCAGGTTCATAGGAGTTGATTGATGCAATTTCTCTTAAGCGATAATCTTCATAACCCTCTAGATTAAATATCATAAACTGTGATTGAATGAATTCAATAGCCGGCAAGAACTTACTTCTTTGAAGCCCATCCTTATAAAGATTGCTTGGATGTGCATTTGAAGAGAGCATTATGCGAATACCCTGACTAACTAAAGATTCAATGACTGAGCCTATAATCATTGCGTCTGCTATATCTTCGATCTGAAATTCATCTATAAATAGCATGTCATAATTCTTAGCTATTTTTTTTGCAACAAGGGTCAAGGGATCTTTATTTTTTGAAACCTCAAATAAACCCCTATGAATCAATTGCATAAATTCAAGAAAATGGAATTGTCCTGAATTTTTAAAGTAACTAGCATCTATAGCTTGAAGTAAAAGTGTTTTACCCCTTCCAACTGGACCCCATAAATAAAGGCTGCCTAAATTAGAATTTTTACGAAAAAAGGAAGTCTGGCTATATTTTGAATCAAATTCTATAAAAGCTTCTAAAAATAATTCTTGCTCCTTATCGGGCGTTATTTCCTGAGAGGCCAAGTTCTCAAGTACAATTTCTATATCTTTCATAATAAATTAATTAGTTCCTATGAAATTTTTTAATAATAAACTTTCGAGAATAAATTTTTTAATTCTTCTTGTCATTCTCCCATATCTTTATACAGATATGTCTAATAGTAAAAATTCAACAGGAATAAGTAAGGCAGCTCTTTCGGTGGTTAATATTATTGCCACTAACCCTTCTCTCTCCAAGGGGTACAGAATGAATGGAAATCAAGAAATAGTTGGCTCAGGCATTATTATCTCCAATGATGGCTACATTATTACTAATCTGCATATTATTGATCATAAAAAAGAAATTAATGTTGAGCTTGATGATGGGCAAATTAAAATTGCAAATGTGATAGGTTATGATCAAAGATCAGATCTTGCTGTAATTAAAATCTCTTCCCAAGAGCCTTTAATTCCAATCAAACTTGCAAATAGTAAAAGTATTCATGTTGGTGATGAGGTATTTGCAATTGGGAATGCTTTTGGACTTGGTAAAACATTTTCTAGCGGAATAGTTAGTGCAACTGGAAGAGATTATGGAAATCCATATCTTGAGCTCATCCAAACAGACGCTGCTATTAATCCTGGAAATTCAGGAGGTGCCTTACTGAATCATAGGGGCAACCTCATTGGTATGAATACTAAAATATTTTCAAAAACTGGATCCTATGCTGGAATAGGTTTTGCTCTCCCTTCAAATAAAATGATTGATGTTGCTTCTGAAATTATTAAATATGGAGCTGTGCAACGTTCATGGATAGGTGATTTTCGAGTTAAATACAAAAGATTTATACTGAATGATGAGTTAGTTTATGGCTTGGAAATTTTGGAATTAAAAGAATATGGTCCACTTTTTGAAGCGTCTGACATAAGGCTTGGAGCCATTATTATTTCAATTAATAATAAAACTGCTTCATGGGAGAACCTTACAGACGCTTTAACAAAATCTTTTCCTGGAGATAAGATTTTTCTTGATATTTTTCAAGACAATAAAATTATCACAAAAGATATAATAACTAGAGCTCAGGGCAATTAACTAGGCAATCGAGTAATATCGGCCCCTAGAAATGATAGCTTCTCTTCTATACGTTCGTAACCTCGATCAATATGATAAATTCTATCAACGATGGTTTCTCCCTCAGCACATAATCCTGCTAATATTAGACTAGCTGAAGCTCTAAGGTCTGTTGCCATAACGGGCGCTCCAGTCAATGAATTGACTCCTTTTACAAATGCATTGCTGCCCTTCACAGTAATATCACAACCCATACGATTTAATTCTTGAACGTGCATAAATCGATTTTCAAAAACATTTTCCGTAACTACTGCTGATCCATTACATAATGCATTTAAAACAGTGAATTGAGCTTGCATATCTGTAGGAAAACCTGGAAAAGGAGCCGTTGAAATATCTACAGGGTTGATTGATCCTTGAGACATTGATAGTTGAATGCTGTTTTCCTTAGTCTCTATATCTGCACCGCTGAGCCTAAGCTTATCAAGGATATTATTCATACGATTAGAGTCAATATTTTTAATCGTAATATCTCCATATGTAACAGCTGCAGCAATTAGGTAAGTTCCTGCTTCAATTCTATCTGCAGGGATCGGAAAAACAGTCTCATTTAGATCCTTTACACCATGAATAATAATCTCATCCGTTCCTGCGCCAGAAATTTTTGCACCCATGGAATTTAAAAAGTCAGCTAAATCCTCAACCTCGGGTTCTTTAGCAACATTGCGAAGAGTGGTTTGGCCATTTGCCAAAACAGCTGCCATCATAATATTCTCAGTACCGGTTACTGAAACCCCTGGGAAAGTAATTTCGCAACCTATTAATTTTTTTGCAGTGGCTTCTATATATCCATTCTTCAATTCTATTGTTGCACCTAGTTGCTCTAATGCTGATAGGTGAAAGTCAACCGGCCTTGTGCCTATAGCGCATCCTCCAGGCAAAGCAATTCGTGCAAATCCATGACGAGCAACAAGCGAGCCAAGAACTAATATAGATGCACGCATAGTTTTTACTAATTCATATCGAGCTTCAAAGTCATGAAGATTGCGAGTAGAAATAATGAAGTCCATATTTTCATTCAGCGTAATATCAGCACCCATAGATCCTAGAATCTCAAACATCGTAGTAATGTCTTGAAGATAAGGGAGGTTTTTAAATGTTACTGGCTGATCAGAAAGTATAGTTGCCGCCAGCATTGGCAAGGCAGCATTCTTTGCTCCGGAGCATGATATAGATCCTGACAATCTATTCCCGCCAATTATTTGAAGCTTTTCCATTGCCTCAAGAAACCTCTGAAGGTGTTTTAGCTATCAAACTTAGGGCATGTAATTCGCCTGATTGAAATTGATCTTTTAGAGTACTCATAACTAATTTATGTCGATCAAGAATAGATAACCCCTCAAAACTTGTGCTGACAATTACTAATCTGGAGGAACAGTCAGATCCATCAGCAGATATTACTGCATCAGGAAATTGCTCTTGAAGGAACTTTGTAATATTCATAAAGATTAAGCCTAAAATTTTAAAGATTAGCGTCCGAAGTCCAATTATTAATAATGTCATCAATATTTTCATTATGTTCTGAGGCTAGAGCTTTAAACTGATTTCTAAATGTAAGCCCAAGATTAACACCATTAACAATGATATTAATTATTAGCCAATTACCCCTGCCGTCATTGCGAACCTTATATGTTATTGGGTAAATATTATTAGCAGTGATGAGGCTTTGATTAACATCTTCGGTTTTATTAAATACTACTTTTTCTGACAAGCTGGTCTTGATAGTTTGATCTCCCCATTGAGCCAACGTAGATGAATAAGTATCAAGTAGCGATGTTTTAAAAACAGAAATAAACTTCAGACGCTGCTCTTTTGTTGCTGCTATGTAATATTTCTTTCCCATAACGCTAGCACCCACCCTTCGAAAATCTACCATTGGTTCAAAAATAGTATTAATTTTAGCCTTAAATTGCTCAGGGTCACTAATGTATAAACTCTGGTTATTCCTGATGACTTGGACCATGGCTTGAGCCCTATCATCAAGAAAATGATTGGGATTAGTTTGCGCAAGAGTCAAAACAGGAATTGCGATAAGGCCTACTAAAATAAGAATAGATTTCATAGTTAGATTCATGAAGGTATTATAACATTAGTACAATATTATAAATTAGCTATGAAAGAGAATAATTTTATTAACAGTGCCCTAAAAGTTATACAAATTGAAGGTAATGCTATTCTTGCTTTGCAGGATCAGATTCAAGAGCAATTTACTGATCTATGTATAAATATTTTGGCCACCAAAGGAAAACTAATTCTTATGGGAATTGGTAAGTCAGGCCATATTGCTCAAAAAATCTCCGCAACTCTTTCGAGCACAGGCACTCCATCCTTTTTTATTCATCCAACAGAAGCTGCTCATGGTGATCTTGGCATGATAGATAAAAAAGATGCTATTTTAATTCTCTCTAACTCTGGTGAAACAAAAGAAATTATTGAGATTTTACCGGCACTAAAAAGATGCGCTGGGAATATTTTTACCCTAACTAATGATGCCGCTTCTACCATTGCAAAAACTGGGAAAATTAACATAACTATTAAGGCAAATGAAGAAGCTTGTCCCTTAGACCTAGCTCCCACCTCATCTGCAACAATTGCCCTTGTATTCGGTGATGCTCTAGCTGTTTCACTTCTTGAGCATAGGGGTTTTACAAAAGACGATTTCGCAAAATCACATCCTGCTGGTCAACTTGGAAGAAAACTAACTACTTTGGTAAAAGATATTGCCATTATGGGTAATCAAAAACCCATTGTTTCGAAGGACGCAACTCTAAAAGATGCTTTAATGGAAATTACTGAAAAAAAACTTGGAATCACCTTAGTATCAGACGGTGTGAAAGTAATTGGTATTTTTACTGATGGTGACTTGCGAAGATGTTTGAATCAAGAAAAAGATCTATTAAAAACGCAAATTGGAAGTGTCATGACAACTGATTTTAAAAGTATTTCGCATGATTCTCTAGCGATAGATGCTGCAGAGATCATGGAAAAATATAAGATTTTTACATTAGTTGTAACTGAACCCAAAGATAATGCCAGCGGGATTATTACAATGCATCAATTACTTGAGTCAGGAGTTATTTAATTCTTAATGATTAAAAGCTTAAATTTTCTTTCATATTTTTTTATTAGCCTGTTTATTACAAAGGTTTCTGCACAAGATATTTCTAATTATGGTGATATTTCAATTCAAGCAGAAAATGTCACTCTAAACGAATCTACAAATCAGCTTCTGATGAGAAAAAAACTAAAGATTAACTTTGGAACATTTTCTCTGTCTGGAGATAGCGCTGTTCTAAGCTATGATGAAAAAAAATTAATTGTTGATGGATCTCCAGCATCAATCTTCTCTGAAGAAGAGAGTATTAATGGAACTGCAAGACAGTTAATTATCTATCCAAATCTTGCAATAGAAATGCATGGAAATGCTCAACTTGTGCAAGGTGACCGATCAATTTACTCAGAACAAATTACCTATCAAATTAATTCGAATGATTAAAAGTAAACTTAGCTTAAAGGGAATTTATAAAGCTATTGCTGGCAAGAATATTCTTTCAGACATAGGCTTTACGATTAACTCAAAAGAAATTGTTGGTTTGCTTGGCCCGAATGGTGCAGGTAAAACTTCTGCATTTTATATTGCCGCAGGACTCCTTGCTCCGGATAAAGGAACTATTACAATAAATGATCAGGATGTTACGAATTTACCAATGCACCTTAGGTCTAAAGTGGGTTTAAGTTACTTGCCTCAAGAATCCTCAATCTTCCAAGACTTAACTGTCAAGGATAACCTCAATGGAATTGCCGAATTAACGATGGATGCAATAGAGGATAGGCAGGAATTTGTTGAGACGTTAATTGATGATTTTAACCTAGGTGAAATTCTCAATCTCAAGGGACGCTTGCTCTCTGGTGGACAAAGAAGAAAAGTTGAGATTGCAAGGGCTCTTGCATGCAATCCTTCCATTCTTCTTCTTGATGAGCCATTTGCAGGCATTGATCCAATTGCAATAGAAGAAATAAAAGATTTACTCACCAGAATTGTTGAAAAAAATATTTCGATTTTAATTACTGATCATAATGTTAGGGAAACTTTAAATTTATGTAATCGAGCTATTATCATGGATTCAGGAAAAGTTATTGCAGAAGGCAATGCGGATCAGCTGATTTCAAATGATTTGGTAAAAAAAACTTATTTTGGGAATATGTATAGCTAAAAAATGGCCATTAAGCTAGTAAGGGAGTTTCAGCAAAGGCAGCAGATAACAATTACCCCTCAACTTAAAAAATCGATTGATCTGCTTCAACTATCTAGAGTTGAACTTATTAATAAGATTAATGCGGAAATAGAAGACAATCCATTCTTAATCAAAGACTCAGAAGCAATCATATCTTCTGATTATCAGAATGATGAGCTCCTAGCTAATTTAGCTGAAACTGTAACGCTACAAAATTTTCTTGAAAATCAATTGAATGATTTATCTCTTAAAGATTTGGAGCAAAAAATTGCAATGTGTCTTATTCAGTCGCTAGACGAAAGCGGCCTCTTGCATCTAAAGGCTGAGGATCTGGAAGAATTATTTGGTTATAAAATTCAAGTAGACAAAATCTTAGATGTTTTAAAAAATATCATTCAAAATTTAGAACCTGCTGGCGTAGGAGCTAGAAATTTTAAGGAGCTAATATTTCTTCAATTAAAAAGGAAAAATTTATTGGAAAATCAAATTCAGCTGATTGAAGAAATTTTATATAACCCAGCTTTTGATAACTTTGAGCAAGCTCAACTCGAACTACAAAAAAAATTTCCACTAGAAGAAATAAACAGTGCGTTAGAATTGATTAAAGGTTGTGATTTATCTCCTGGCCTTGATTTTAGTTCCATTCAATATATACAAGCTGATATTGAGGTTATTCCTAAGGTAGATGATCTAACAATAAATTTTATTGAAGATAATTTTCCTAAATTGAGATTCGATAAGGAATTAGAGAAATTAACTAAAGAAAGTGATGGGAATGCCAAGCTATATGAAAAAAGTTTGGACGCAAAATTGCTGATTAAATCTATAAAAAAAAGAAATGAAACAATCACAAAAGTAGGCACTTTAATTTGTCAAAAGCAGCTTAAATTTTTATTAAATCAATCAATTCAACTTAACCCACTTAGCAATATTGAATTGGCAAAAGAATTGCTGGTTAGCCCATCTACAATTTCTCGAATTCTAAGAACAAAGTATATTCAAACTCCTCATGGAGCAATATTAATGAAATCTCTGCTATCAGCTTCTGTTTCAAAGACTAGAAAAGTCACTCCTACAAAACTCATGGAAGAAATTCAAGAAATTATTTCAAATCATAAGACTAAACTTAGTGATCAGAAAATTACTGATATTCTTAACCTTAGAGGTTTTGGTTTGGCTCGAAGAACAATTGCTAAATACAGAATGAAACTTTTAATTCCCAACTCAAGAAAAAGATAACTTCGAAGCGCTCTGGGTTAAAATCAATTCTATGATCGATAATACCTCACATCAATTCCCTTCAGACGAACTGCTTAAAAGCATTCAAGGGAAAGATGTTAGCTCCTCACTGAATCAAATTAAGAGAATGCTAGGCAATATGCATTCTTCTGAAATTGCTCATAGTCTTGAGTCTCTTCCACCCAAAGAAAGAAAATTACTTTGGTCAATGATTGAGATAGAAAACGAAGGAGAGATTATTGCAGAGCTGAATGATGAGATTCAGCAAGAACTTATATCTGAAATTTCTACGGATGAACTTCTAAAAATAATAGAGGATTTAGAGCTAGATGAAATCGTAGATATCCTTCAGGCACTTCCGGAAAGTAAAACTCAAAATGTTTTATCTGCAATGTCACAGAGAGATCAAAAAAGAATCAAGGAGGCTCTAGTTTATCCAGAAGATTCAGCAGGCGGTTTAATGAATACGGATATTATTAGTGTGCGTCCTAAGCATACTATAGAGGTAGTCATGCGCTACCTCAGAGCTCAAAAAAAGTTACCACAAAATACTGATCAGATTTTTGTCGTTTCTAGAGAAAATAAATACCTAGGATCACTACCAGTTTCAAGCATTCTTGTATCTGAACCTGCGCTAAATACTAGAGAGTTAATGGAAACAGCAACTCTACCTCTAGATGCTGATCTTGCTGATAAAGATGTTGCAAGGTTATTTGAGCAAAATGATTGGGTCTCAGCTCCAGTCGTTGATAAAAACTCATACTTAATTGGTAGAATTACTATTGATGACGTTGTAGATGTCATTCTTGAAGATGCTGATCAAAAGTTTCTTGGAATGGCAGGTATAGCAGAGGATACATTTGCTGCACCTGCCAGGGCTGCTCGCGGAAGAGTATTATGGCTTTCAATCAATTTAATGACTGCTTTTATTGCATCATTGACTATTAGTTTATTTCAAGCAACGATTGATCAAATTGTGTACTTGGCAATTTTAATGCCTATAGTAGCAAGCATGGGAGGTGTTGCTGGAACTCAAACATTGACAATAATGATTCGAGGCTTAACGTTGCAGCAAATTAACTCTACAAATCTTAACTGGTTATTTAAAAGAGAGGTCGCGGTCTCAATTGTAAATGGGATGGTATTGTCTATATTAGTAGGTGGGATTACATATATTTGGTTTGAGGACATAGTCATATCATTACTTATATCTGTTGCTATGGTTATAAATTTAATCTGCTCTGCCATCGCCGGCATATTAATACCACTAGTCTTAAGAAAGTTTAAGCAGGATCCTGCAATTGCAGGCAGTGTTGTGGTTACAACAGTTACAGATGTTATAGGGTTCTTTTCTTTTTTGGGCTTAGCGGCTATTTTTCTTACTTAATTTATTCTTTCAATTTTCGGAGCATTTATAGCTCCTGAGACTTCGTATTGATAGTTTGATAGATCGTTGATGTTATTTTCAAATATTTCACTTATCAATGCAGAGCCTGCTACAGCAGGTATTCCCCCAAGCACAGCAGCATACCAAGGAATATTTTCTCCAATTCTTACCCTAAGATCTAGACTTAAATCTAAGTTGCTCAACTCTCCAATTGCATTTTTATTTATTTGGCCAATCCACTTCATTTTTGCAGCATTGGTATCAATAAAAAGTGGAGTAGCTAATCTAGCTTTTGACTGATTGAAGACAAGTTCTCCCTGAACACGATTGAGCTGAGTTGAAGTAAACTCATCTATCGTTAGATCTAAATTTGCAACTTTTCCTAGAATATTTTTTAGATTTAAGATTCCAAGTAGATTTAAAGCAATAGAGTTTGTTGCCTGATTCGTCACAACAAGATCTTTTAAAATAAAATTTAGAGTGCCCTCAATATCTTGCAATCTTTTTAAATTTTGCCATTGCAAGTTTATATCGCCATTAAAATAAGAAAAATCAATAATATCTTTCAATAATGGTATTTTTGAAGAGTCTTTAACCAAATAACTTCCTCGCAATTTATAAATATCATTTTTATTATCTACTGAGAAGTATGCTTGAGAGTTGTTCGCAAGAGATGAGATCGATATAAGGTTTGAACTTAAATTGATATTATTCATAGTAAATAAATTCTTATTTTTTTGCAGATAGAGGTCTAAAAAATTAATCTGGAGATCTTGAATAGAAGAATTTTTAACTGTTAGTCTTGCATTTATGCTCTTAATCAAAGAAGGTTTTATTTGAGCTTTTAAAAAACTCATATCTTTAAGATGAGTATCCTCAAGCTGGATCTTAAGAAAACCAGAGTTATCTTTTACAAATTTTGCATTAAGCTTGTCAGCTTTAATATTGCCTTCAAGCCACATATCACCAAAAGAGAGAGAGCCTGTAATTTGTTTAAATTGATTTTTAAATACTTCTAGATGCCCGATATCAAAGAAGAAATTGTTTAAAGTAAGAGATTTATCTGTAGTTTCTGTCTGGTAAAGGTTCGTAAGAATATCTGCGGTTAAGGTATCCAAGCCCAAGTATAGATTTAAACCTTTAGCATTTTTAATAAAATTATACTTTTGTGGTATTTCTGTTCCAAGGGAAATATAACCTTTCGGATGCTGCAAAGAATTAATTTTTAATTCTATTAATGAATTCTTGATGAAGATCTCAGGTTTTAAAAAATTTCTAATTTCTATCTCTGTTGGCAGAAGGCTAGATTTTATCTTTTGTAAAAACGGTAAATTAGATTTAAATTCTACTCCATTGAGATCGGAGTAAATTTTTAAGACTGTTGGGGTATTTTTGTGCACAGATAATACGGTTGAAAAAATATCCTCTCCGGATACTCTCAAAATAGAGAAGTCTGGAATAAATATTTTAGGGCTGAGAGGAATCTCAAACAGAAAATCTAATTCATACTTTTCAAGCAAATTTTTTCCATGCATAAAAATAATAGAATCTTTATTGAGAAATTGTGCAGGGATTCTTCCATATAATCTATTGAATTCCGAGACAAAGATTTGCCCTTTTTGGAGGGTCAGTAAGTTAGATTTATAGAGAGGGAGAGGCAAGATTTCAGTCTGAGCAGATATGGAGTTATATTGTTTTTGAGAGAATATATTGAAGAAACCCTTGCTTGTAGCTTTTGCATTCAGAACAGAGTCAAACAAAGAGTTGTTGTTTGCTAATTTTGATAATTCTTTGTTTGATAGATCGTGTTGAGAAACATATTGAAAGCGTTGACTTGAAAAATTTAAATTTCCGTAAAATGCATCTATCGGCACTTGGTCAACAGATCCGGACAAGAAGTGGGCATATAGATTGTTTTGGTTAATCTCGATAACGCCTTGTTGAATTGAAATAGCAAGATCGTCACTGATACTAATCTTTGAATTATCAAGCAGTAATTTTAAAAGCAAAGTTGCGTCTGAATTAGGAGTTGAGCCCTGATAATTAATAAAAATTTTATTAGCTAGGCTTAATTCCATGTTTAAGTCTATAAATCTAGATGCACTTTTAAGATTTTTTGGCAAAGAAGCTAAAATCATTTTTTTAGACACATTGTTTCCAGATAACTTTATGGCAAGGGGTTCATTGCTCTCAAAAGGTATGTCAAGTTTAAGGCTAATGGACCCTGCAAATTCACCAATTTGAGTTTTAAGATGCAATCCCGCAGAATTCAAGCTAGCTTTTCCAGCAATCTGAAGAGGGTGGAGTTCCCCTTCTTTGTTTCTGATAAAAGATTTGCTAGGAGTAATTAAAAATTTAATACTAGTGTTAATACCAGAAAAAAATCCTTGGATATTTAAAACCTCATCAAAATATATATCTAAAAGATCTAGATCAATGATCTCTCCAGAATATTTTATTGCTCCATTTTGAAAGGAAGCAAAAATATTCTTTAAAGTTAAATTTGAGAATTGAGGATTGCTTAGCTCTAGAACCTCTTTTGAAAGAAAAATATCTGGAATAGCGATAGTCTTTTTGCTCAGATCAAACTTAATGGGGAATTGCTCATCAACAAAGGGATGCAAAAAATTGCTCAACGATAAGATTGACTGACCATCAATTGATTGAAAAGAAAAAGATCCGTAATTGCGCTTTAAAATAAAAGAATCAAAGCTAGTATCTTCTATGCTGACAGAACCCTTGGCCGAGCTTCCCTCTGGTGTTACCGAAGCAATAATATTTAATCCAAAATTTAGTGCTTGAGACGAGGTCGGATAATTATTAGGGAAATATTTCAGCCAATTAAGTTTATATAAATTTATATATAAATTAGAGCTTATGCCATCAGAGTTAACAGAAATATTACTAATTTCCCCATTATGATTAATAGTAAGTTGCCCATTTGCTAAACCTGGTAGCAATCTACTCAACTTCCCATTAACCAGTATGTTTGAAGTCGTTTGACTGAAAGAAGTATTTTGAATACTTATTGAGATATCTTCATCTAGGATAACTTTTAAATTAGATATTCTTTGCCCAGAATCATCAGGTAGAATAATATTAGCATCCTTAATGTGTATATGGTTAAGAGTGACTCTTCCTATAAGCAAGCCAGGCGAGAGTATGATGCCAAGATCAGATTTTTTGGCGCTATAAAACTCAAAATCGTCTCTTCTAATGATAATATCTGAAAATTCTAGAATCGGATTTAAAAATGAGCCGCCATTAACCACCTCAGAATACTCAAAATCATATGAAGAAGGCAAAGAAGCATTTAATGATTGCAGTGCTTGATTGGGGAGAAGTGATATAAAGCTAAGTATAAAAAATAATATCCAGCTAAGGAGTGAGGCTACCAAAAGGCAATAAATAAAAAAATTTTTCATTCTAAAAATTTAAACTAGGTTTCTTCTCAAATAACGCATTCCAAAATATATAGGTAGCCATGCTAAAGCATTGATAAAAAAACTAAAAATCAACAATAAATATGAATAGTTTCCCGGGGAAAATATTAGATACTTACTAGCGAGGTAAAAAACTGCTGAGCCAGCAAAAAAGATAATTAGTTGGAAATATGAGAATATTCTAAAACGGAGTGCATACACATGGATTACATATGAAGTAGCAACAAAAAATAACATATGAAAACCTATCGCATCACTAAAGCAAAGATCAATTAACACTCCATAGATTAGAGCTGAAGAGCTATGAAGTTTTTCTGGCATTGCATAGACCCAATAGCAAAAAATTAAAAATCCTATACATGTCTCTATAAGATATGGAATTCCATCTAGGATTGGAAGATACTCCCTTACCTCAAATGAAGAAATTGAATTATCTAACCAAAAACCAACAAAGATAGTGGTAAATATTATGATGTGGTCTTTAAAATTCATTGTTAAAGAAATATTCCAAAATAATTTTGTTGCAAAGGATCGCCATTCAACTCAATCAAAATTTCACGCTCATCAATATTTATATTTTTTATGCTCTTAATTTTGCCAATTAAAACATTATTAGGATATATGCCTCCCATACCAGAGGTAAAAGCAAGATCATTGATCTGAAGGTCAGATGATCGAGAGTTTCGAGAAACTAAACAGATTATTGCAAGAGGCTTTCCAGCTCCTGATGCATTGCAGTGAAAGTCTGCAATTTTAATTGGTAATACATGAGAAGAATCGGATAAAAGAATAACTTTGATCAGATTTAAATTGCTTCCAGATGTTTGGCCAATGAATGTTATGCCATTAGAGACAGGAAAATTACTGCCAATATTAAATTTATTCGGATTTTTAAGATGCAAAGTATGCGAAGAGCAACATAGGTAGTTCTTTAGGTCGAATGAGGCTACCTGAAAAGATTGAGCTACTCGGTCTTCAAATAATTTTTTTGTGCCATCTTCTAATTCGAATAACTCTTTAGAGATAATTGCTGATTGCTGATCCAAAAAAATTTTATTTTGTAAATGCAATAATTCATCTTGAAGTTTTTGATTTGCTCTTAATAAATCTTTTTTATTGCTTCTTATGGAAGTAAATTCAACTCCTTGATCTAAAAAATATTGAAAGGTCAATTCTGAGTATATTCCAGCAGCTTGGGTTAGACTTCGAATTGAAGAGAAGGTTTGGTAATTAATATCACTTGTCAGCAATACAATAGAAATAAAACAACCCAAGGCATATTTACCTGCAGGAGTGTATGTAGGCGTCGATCTCGCCATATTTAATTACTTACTCAGTTGAAAGTAGGTCAATATTATATTTATCAATGATCTCAAGAGCTTTACCACCGCCTCTAGCAACGCATGTCAAAGGGTCCTCAGCAACTATCACCGGAATTCCAGTAGAAGCTGAAATAAGTTTATCTAAATCTCTCATTAGCGCACCCCCTCCAGTTAATACAATTCCTCTTTCTGCAATATCAGCAGCTAATTCAGGAGGTGATAGCTCCAATGCATTTCTAATTGCGCGAACCATTCCGGATAATGGGTCTTTCATTGCTTCGTATATTTGAGAACTTTTTAGCACAAAAGTCTCTGGGATACCTTCAGCTAAGTTTCGGCCAGTCACATTCATTTCTAAATCCTCAGAATCTGGAGAAGCGCACCCTATGGTATGTTTAATTTTTTCAGCAGTAGATTCACCAATTACGCAACCATAATTTCTTCTGACCCAAGAAGTAATTGAACTATCCATTAAATCTCCACCAATTTTTACAGACTCTGCATAGACAACACCATTTAATGAAAGGATAGCAATTTCAGATGTGCCGCCTCCAATGTCTACAACCATATTACCATTTGCTTCTTCAACAGGAAGGCCTGCGCCAATAGCAGCTGCCATAGGCTCTTCAATTAACTTAACATCTCTAGCGCCAGCACCTAAAACTGATTCTCTAATCGCCCTTCTTTCAACTTGGGTAGAGCGACATGGCACGCAAACAAGCACTCTTGGACTAGGTTTAATAAAGCGTTGCTCATGAACCTTTGCTATAAAATGCTGAAGCATTTTTTCGGTTACTTGAAAGTCTGCAATGACTCCCTCCGATAATGGGCGAATAGCTTTAATATTTCCTGGAGTCCTACCCAACATTTTCTTAGCTTCATGCCCAACAGCTACAACTGTTTTTTGGCCTCTGCTTTCACGAATTGCTACAACAGATGGCTCATTAAGCACAATACCAACATCTTTGGTGTATATGAGGGTATTCGCCGTACCAAGATCTATTGACAAATCATTAGAAAATAAGCCTCGAACAGTTTTAAATAGATTGAAATCCACTATGATATTCCTTGTAAATTCATTTTAAGATGCTTTTAGTTTAACATTGCGCATCGTAAAGAAATAATATCATATGGACCAAGAAACAGTCAGAACTATTTGCTATCTTGCTAGGCTACAAATAGATGAGGATAAAGCCCAGAAAATTGAAAATGATTTAGAGACAATCATTGAGATGATTGGAGGCTTGCAAGCATTTAATACTGAAAATATTCAACCTCTTTATAGTCCATTAGAAAAAACTGCTTTTATGCATGAAGATATTGAGAACTCTGATAATCAAAAAGAAAAATTTCTTCAAAATGCTGCTGTGTCCAATGAAGACTACTTTTTAGTCCCTAGGGTCGTTGAATGAGCATTCAATTTAAAACAATTCGGGAATTAAGAGAAATGCTTGATAAAAAAGCAATCTCATCGGAAGAATTAACTAACGAAACTCATAAGCTTGCAGAAAACCTCAAAGATTTGAACTGCTTTGTCACCATGAACAAGGATGCGAGTATAGAAAAATCAAAGATAATCGACCAGGCTGATAAGGCTGATTCTGTTTTATCAGGAATTCCTCTAGCTCAAAAAGACTTATTTTGCACTGAAGGACTTAGAACTACCTGTTCTTCAAAAATTCTATCAAACTTTATACCTCCATATACTGCAACAGCAGTTAAAAAGCTTGAAAGTGCGGGCTCCATAACTATTGGAAAGACAAATATGGACGAGTTTGCAATGGGCTCTTCAAATGAAACTAGTTATTTTGGAAACGTTCACAATCCTTGGAAAAAAGGTTATGTACCTGGAGGCAGTTCAGGTGGCTCTGCTGCTGCAGTTGCAGCAGGAATTGTGCCAGCAGCTACTGGAACAGATACTGGTGGCTCTATTCGTCAGCCAGCAGCTCATTGTGGAATTACAGGTATAAAGCCCACATATGGAAGAGTATCTCGATGGGGAATGATTGCTTTTGCCTCTAGCCTGGATCAAGCTGGCCCACTAGCAAGATCAGCTGAAGATTGTGCAATATTGCTCAATGAAATGTCTGGTCATGATTCCAAAGATACCACCTCTTTGGATATAGAATGCACTGATTTGCTCGATACAATCAATCAGCCAATTAAAGGTTTAAAAATTGGGATAGTAAAAGAGTTTGATTTAGGCGATCTAGATTCTGAAGTGCAAAATCGCTTTGAGGACTCAAAGAAACTTTATGAAACATTAGGGGCTGAGTTTATCGAGATCTCACTACCAAATATCTCAGCATCAGTCCCAACATATTACTCTATCGCTCCAGCAGAATGTTCTTCGAATCTATCAAGATTTGATGGAGTTCGTTTTGGACATAGGGCTGAGAACACAGAGGATCTAAATGATCTCTATATTAAATCTAGGAGTGAAGGTTTTGGAGATGAGGTTAAACGCAGAATTTTGATTGGAACATATGCTCTTTCCGCTGGTTACTACGATGCTTATTATAAAAAAGCACAGCAAGTAAGGAGATTAATCAAAAATGATTTTGAATCAGCGTTCAAGTCTGTTGATTTGATGATGACGCCAACATCACCAGGAACTGCTTTTGCATTTGGAAGTAAGGGAGCGCAAAACCCTATTGAACTATACTTAGAAGATCTTTTTACCATTTCATCAAATTTAGCTGGATTGCCAGCAATATCTATACCTCATGGAAAGGTGAATTCCCTCCCAGCAGGATTGCAACTTATTGGCAATTTTTTAAGAGAAGACCAAATTCTTAACGCTGCTCATATTTTTCAAAAGAACTCTGAATTTCATCTAGATAAGCCTAGCATGGAGGAGTTCTAATGGCCTGGGAAACAGTTATAGGCATTGAGACTCACGTTCAACTTTCAACAAAAACAAAGCTTTTTTCTAGGGCTTCCACTGAATTTGGAAAAAGTCCTAATACAAATGTGAATTTAATTGATTGCGGCCTTCCCGGTGTGCTGCCTTCCGTAAACAAAGAGGCATTTTATAAAGCTATCCGCTTTGGATTGGCTGTAGGAGCGCAAATTAATCAAATGTCTATCTTTGATCGTAAAAATTATTTTTATGCTGACTTGCCAAAAGGTTATCAGATTACTCAAATGGATGTGCCTATTGTCTTAGGCGGAACAATAGATATTGAAACTGACAAAGGGATCAAAACTATAAATATTACAAGAGCTCATTTAGAAGAAGATGCTGGAAAGTCAATTCATGATCAATTTGATGGTTACTCTGCGATTGACCTCAATAGAGCAGGAACACCTCTTTTAGAAATTGTTTCCGAACCAGAGATTTCTAATGCTAAGGAGGCTGTTGCATACATGAAAGCAATGCATCAATTAGTGACATATTTAGATGTGTCTGACGGAAATATGTCGCAAGGGTCACTTCGATGTGATGCAAATGTCTCTGTAAGAAAAATAGGTGATCCTGAATTAGGCACTAGAACAGAAATAAAAAATATTAACTCTTTTCGTTTTGTTGAAAAAGCTATTAATTTTGAAGTTAAAAGGCAGATCAAACAATTAGAAAATGGAGAAGTGGTGACACAAGAAACTCGACTCTATGACAGCGTCAAAGATGAAACAAGACCCATGAGATCTAAAGAATTTGCTAATGACTATAGATATTTCCCTGAACCAGATCTATTGCCAGTGGTGATTTCTGATAAGGAAATGCAAGATATTAAAGATAATTTTCCTGAATTAGCTGAAGAAAAAGAGAAACGTTATACGAAAGACTTCGGCCTTTCTGAATATGATGCGCAAATATTAGCATCATCAAAAATCATGGCTGATTTCTTTGAGCAATCTACCAAGGAAACTAAAAATTATGCTTTATTGGCAAATTGGTTGATTGGAGAAATTGGTGCATTTCTAAATAAAGATGCTATTGAAATTAATCAGTCTAAATTAACTCCATCCAATCTTGCAATGCTGATTAATAGAATCGATGATCAGACTATCTCAGGAAAAATTGGAAAATCTATTTTTGAAGAAATGTATGCCAGTGGAGCATCTCCAGATAAAATTATAGAATCTCAAGGTTTGCAACAAATCTCAGATGATGGCGAGATAGAAAAAATAATAAACTCAGTTATACAAGAAAATCCTGATCAAGTAACAGCTTATTTAGCTGGCAAAGATAAGCTATTTGGTTTTTTTGTTGGGCAGGTAATGAAATTAACACAAGGAAAAGCCAACCCTCAAACAGTTAACACCATTCTTAAAGAAAGACTAAAAGAATAATCTATCCTTTGAAAGGTTCTATAATCATTGACCCTAAGCTTTGAAACCTCGCCACGCACACCTACATTTTCAATTTTTTTTTGAGTTTCGCTTCTAGGCTAATAAAACTTTTGAATTCTATTGAAAGAAGTTTAATGTTTTCAGGAAAATCTAAATAACCCACATGCTAAGAGTTTCAGCTATAAATGCTGGTTTTTCTACACCCTCTATTTCCATAGTTACAGACGATTTAACAAGAAATTGTCCTGGATTTTTTTCTGTTATATCCATAACAACCGAATTCAATCTCACTCTTGAATTTACTGCTACAGGGCTTAAAAACCTCACCTTATCCAATCCATAATTTAAACCCATTTTTGCCCCATCAATAACCAAGGCAATATCTGCACCAATACCAGCCGTCAATGATAGCGATAGAAACCCGTGTGCAATGGTGGATCCAAAAATAGGGGTCGCTTTCTCAGAATCAACATGAATGAATTGGTGGTCATCTGTAGCATCCGCAAACTTATTAATCCTATCTTGATCTACGGTAAACCATTCTGTAGTTCCTAAATCTTTACCGACATAGTCTTTAATATTCTCTGGTTTTACTATTGTTAGTGCCATTTTATTTCTCCATTAAATGTTCTTTATACTCTTCCCTTAGTTCAACCTTCAATAATTTTCCAGTTGCGCCATGAGGAAGCTCTTTAACAAAGATAATATCATCAGGTAGCCACCACTTTACAACTTTCTCTAAAAGGAAATCATTAATTTCTTTTTTATCTATTTCATTTCCATCTTTTGTAATTAAGAAAAGCAAAGGTCTTTCATCCCATTTAGGATGTGGCACTCCTACAACACACGCTTCGACAACATTTTGATGAGTTAAAACAGCATTTTCTAGATCTATAGAGCTTATCCACTCACCTCCTGTTTTAATTACGTCTTTAGCCCTATCAACAATTTGCATACATCCATCTGGATGGATTGTTGCAACATCACCTGTATCAAACCAACCCTCGTCATCTACAGCTGGTTCTTCTGCTTTATAATAAGTATGCATAATCCATGGACCTTTCACTTTTAGCGCCCCGCTAGCTTCGCCATCTCTAGGTAATTCTTCATCATTATCATCAACAGTCTTTATCTCTACACCAAACATTGGATAGCCTTGCTTTGTTTGCAGTTGATATCTATCTTCTATTGGTAAACTCATAGCTTTTTTGGTTTGGGTGTTGATAGTTCCCAGGGGACTCATCTCTGTCATCCCCCATCCATGAGTAAGAAATGCATCATGTTGCTCATCAAAAGCTTTAATCATTGCGTAAGGAGCAGCAGAACCTCCCACAAGGACTTGATTAACAGATTCCATTTTTAATCCTTTGCCTTCTAAGTATTGTAACAACCCCAACCAAACCGTTGGAACTCCTAAAAGGCAATCTACAGATTCTTGTTGAACCAGCTCATATAAAGATTCTCCATCTAAAGCGTGTCCTGGTAATACTAATGTAAAGCCGTTGATTAGGGCAGAATATGGCACACCCCAAGCATTGACATGAAACATAGGAACAACTGGCAATACTGCGCTAGAAGATTCGAAACCCATAGTCCCAGCAATAGAAATCGCATGAAGGATAGTTGATCGATGAGAATAGAGTACGCCCTTAGGATTACCAGTAGTCCCTGAGGTGTAGCATAACGCAGAGGAAGTATCTTCACTTAACTCTGGCCATTGATATTCACTCGACTCTTGCTCAAGCAAATCATCATAGCTGCAAGCATTATTTAAATTATTATCAGGAATAGAAGATTTTTCTGCAGCAATAATAATTACTTCAACAAAATTTAGCTGATCTTGAACCCCCTCTACCAGAGGAATAAAAGTTGGGTCAATGATTAAAACTTTATCTTCCGCATGATTTAGTATGTAAACCAACTGAGCAGGAGAATACCTCGGATTTAAAGTATGCAAAACAGCACCCATGCCTGAAACACCAAAATATGTTTCAAAATGACGGCTATTATTCCAAGCAATAGTTGCTACCCTATCATGAAGGTTGATGCCTAATTTATTAAGAGCATTTGCAAGTTTTTTAGAGCGCTTTATTGATTCGCCATAAGTTGTTTCCTTGATAGATCCATCAAGCTCTCTAGAAATTAACTTACCATCATAGTTGTATTTCTCAGCATGAGAAATTGCTTGGGGGATTGTTAAATCCCATCCCATCATATTGCCATTCATTGCGTTCTCCCCTTTTGTATATCTAAATTATAAGTAATTATAATCATCACTATAATGATTTGAAACGATACTTTTAAAACATAAATCTTATCATATGAATGCTTTGAAAAACCTCATCTCTACAGCGCAATGATAAAATTTTTTTATAGTTTCTGAGCATAAATAAATCTATCTAAACCCTGCAAGTCTGGCTCTGAAATAATATTTTTAAATCCACAATCCTCTAAGATTGAAGTTACTTCAAGTCTCTGAGAAAAGCCATGCTCAAAGATAATCCGTCCACCATGTTTGAGTGCAATAAAGGCTTGTTGAGAAATTTCAAAAAAACTTTTTACTCCTTTTGGAGAGACTAAAGCAGATTGTGGCTCATGGATTAAATTTATTAAATGAATGTCATCTGGTTTTAAATAAGGTGGATTAGAAATCACCAAATCTAATGATTCGGTTTTTGCATAAGATAGCCAATTAGATTTAATCAACAGCACATTATTAACTTCATAGTTTTGCAGATTAATTGTTGCTACATCAAGGGCATCTGAAGAAATATCTGATGCAAGTATTTTTAAATCAGGCCGAAGCATTGCAAGGGAAATAGATATGCAACCGGATCCAGTACCCACATCTAAAACATTAGAATTTTTATTTAACCCAAAACCTATAACTTTCTCAACGATTAACTCTGTTTCTGGTCTCGGAATCAGCACTCTAGAATCAACATAGAATGTAAAATCTAAAAATGATGATTCATTTAAAATATAATCAAGCGGAATTCCCTCAACATAGCTAGCAAAAAAATTATCTATTGATGCAATTTTCTTCTCAGAAATCTCGAGGTCATCCTTCAATGCAATAGCAGTGCTGGCAATACCAATTGCGCTCAAAAAATAACAAAAGTCTCTGACTATCTCCTCATGATCAATGCTGAGCTTTTGAGCTTGATCAAAGTAAAATTTAAGACTTGAATTCAATTATGTATTATCTTCAAGGTTTGAGAGCTGTGCTAGCTGATTCTCGGTGAGAAGCGCCTGACAGATAGAGATCATGTCACCATCCATCACTTGATCTAGATTGTGTTGAGTGAGCTTGATACGATGATCGGTAATACGTCCTTGGGGGAAGTTATAAGTCCTAATTTTTTCACTTCTATCACCTGTCCCAACCAATATTTTTCTTTCACTTGCAATAGAGCTCTGCTGTTCGTCAATTTCCGTTTGTTTCAATTTTGCAAGCAATAAAGCCATAGCTTTCGCTTTATTTTTATGTTGAGAAGGTAAGTCTTGGCACTCTACAACAACACCCGTTGGAACATGAGTTAAACGAACAGCAGAGTCTGTCTTATTAACGTGCTGTCCACCTGCTCCAGATGCACGATATGTATCTACTCTTAAGTCACTTTTGTCTATCTCAACATCCTGCACCTCAGCTACTTCAGGAAGAATTGCTACTGTCACTGTTGAGGTGTGAATTCTCCCTTGAGATTCAGTTTCGGGAACTCGTTGAACTCTATGCACTCCAGATTCAAATTTTAAAAATTTAAAAACGCCTTGGCCAATAATTTTTACAACAACTTCCTTTAATCCACTTGGTTCAGAAGTTTTAGTATTTACCATTTCTATCTTCCAACCTTGACGCTCAGAAAGCCTGCTATACATTCTAAATAAATCTGCAGCAAAAATTGCAGCTTCATCTCCACCTGCACCTGCTCTAATTTCTAGATATGCTGAGCCATCATCCGCTTCATCCTTTGGAAGTAACATAAATTTTAAATCTTTTTCTAGTTGAGATATCTTATCTTCACTAATAGTGATGTCATTTTTTGCAAGCTCAATTAGATCTGAATCTCCTGAATCTAATAGCTCTTTGGCTCCTAATAACTCTTTCTCAAGATTCTTTAGCGATTCGAATAGATTAACTATAGGGGTAATCTCTGAATATTCTTTATTCAGTTGCGTGAATTTAGTCATATTATCAGTCGCCCCTTCTGCTGAAAGGTCTACCTTAATCTCTTCTGATCTAGCGCAAAGACTTTCTAATTTTAAGATAATAGAATTATCTAGCACTGTTAATCTCCTTTAACATAGACAGTATTTCATGAGGGTTTAATTTGGATAGGTATTGTAGCCGATCATCTGATTGTTTAAGGACATGTTGAATTTTTGTTAGCGGATCATCTGCAATCAAAATAGCTTGAATCTCATTTTTATCAAGGTTACTACACATATTTTGCAAATCTAGATACATGCTATTCTTTTTATGCCTATCCTCTAGGCGGCTATCAACCAAAGCAACCTTGTCTTTAATCAAGTCAATAGCTTTTTGAGCCTCTTCAGTTCTTTCTTCTAAGTTTTCTTGGGTAACTTGCTCCATATCCTCAATACTAAAAAGATAGGCATTTTCTATATCTCTTACTTGATCTTCTATGTTCCTCGGCACACCCAAATCAATCAATAGCATTGGTTTATTGTTTCTAATTCGAAAAGCATCTTCAATGAGACCCTTCCCAATTATTGGCAATGGAGTGCTAATAGATGCAATCAGTATGTCTGTTGATTGAATAATAAAAGCTAATTGGCTTAAATTAGAGGTCTCCAAGGATATTGAGCCAGAGATGTCTAAGGTCTTTTTACTTCTATTAACAGCATGAATATTTTTGATACCATTATCATAAAAATGATCTATGACACCAAGAGCCATTTGCCCTGCTCCAACTACGGTTACCTTTTGTAGCTCAGGTTCCTCAAATATCTCTTTTACGATCTTTAATGACAAGCCAGAAATCGAAAGTGGATTCACTCCAATATTTGTTTCAGTTCTTGCTGCTTTTGCAATTGAAATCACTTCATCTGTTATTTGCTGCAATCTGCCATGAAGGGTCTTGATGTGTGCAAATGATTGTATGGCTTTTTTAAATTGTCCAAAAATCTCCTGCTCTCCTAAAACTTGAGAATCTAGACCGCTTGCAACACAACACATATGCTCTAAAGCCTTATTATTTTCTAAAATATATGAATCCTGGGCTATAAAATCACTGCAACCAAGAAATTCTGTTGTTTTGTGCATTACTCGATAAGCGATAGATTTTTTTGCGAAAAGATATACTTCGGTTCTATTACAAGTAGAAAGAGCAACAAAAGACTCCACCTGATCCTCAAAGTTCAATTCCATAAAGTTTTTGAACTCTTCTTGGTTGGACTCATTTATAATAAAAAGCTCTCTTTCAGAAAGCTTTGTAGTTTTATGATTTATGCCAAACAGTTGTAATTCCATAACAAAAAATCTTTGTATTGCCCTGTTAGTTAGCTCTTGCGTATCAACTCAAAACTATCAAACTGGTACAAGTTTAAATGGTAAATTCTTAGCCAGTAACGGAAGTGATACTATCCCCTTTAATGTTTCACTTCAAAGCAACTCGGATATAGATATTATACAGATTAAAAAACCCTTTTATGGCAATGTTCTAAGGGCTGAGATAGATAAAAATACAGCAACAATTTTAAGTTTAAAAACAATTGATGCTCTAAAACAATTTGAGATGATGGATGTAAAAATACTTTCTTCGCGAATAATCAAAATGTTTTATAGCTGCCTTGTTACCAATAATCAGAATCAACATTGGAATGATGAATCTTTAAAAGCTCAGTGCAGCAATGCTGAGAAAAAAATTTTGCTAAAGATAGAAACAGATATATGGACAATATCAGGCTATATTAATTTATGAACAAGGGCTTAATTCTCGATTGTCCCGCTAAGCTAAATCTGACTCTCGAAGTTCTAAGCAAGAAAGATAATGGCATGCATGAAATTAAAAGCCATTTTCAGCTAATAGATCTGTGCGATGAGATGTGTATTGAGAAGAGCGAGGTTCGACAAAGCTCAATTAACACCAATGCAAGCATCAACATAGAAAATAAAAAAAATCTTGTTTATAAGGCCATAGAGGTGATTAGCCATCATGTGAAACAAGATATTTTCTGCGATATTACTATTAAAAAAAACATTCCAATTGGAGGAGGTTTGGGTGGAGGTAGCTCCAATGCCGCTGCGGCATTAATTGGAATTAATTACCTCTATTCTCTTGAGCTTGATGTTGCTGAGCTCATGAAAATAGGATTAAAGCTTGGTGCAGATGTTCCTTTCTTTATTTTGGGTAAAAATGCAATTGCGTCAGGGGTTGGAGAAAAGTTAACAGAAATAGATAGTGAAACTAATAATTTTTTAGTTATATCTCCATCCATTCATAGTTCTACTAGGGAGATGTTTCAAATATGGGATGAATTAGATGATAAAAAAATGCTTCAATTGTTCAAAAATGATGAAAATCCTTTTCTACATATTTTTCTTGAAAAGCACGCTGAATTAAAACCAATTTTTAAAGAATTGATGATTGAAGCTCCCTTTAAACTATCAGGAACTGGCTCAACAATTTTTTGTGCTGTCGAAAATGATGAAAAAATTAAAAAAACTTTAAAAAAAATTCCAAGTAAATGGAGACACTTTTTTTGTGAACCATTACAATGTTCACCATTATTGAAATACTTAACATAATGGGGTGTAGCCAAGCGGTAAGGCAACGGGTTTTGATCCCGTCATGCGCTGGTTCGAATCCAGCCACCCCAGCCAATTTGAACAATTATGATAAATAAACCAACAGTTGGAATATTTTCGGGCTCAGCCTCTCAACAACTTACAAAAGAGATAGTAGAAATTCTTGGAGTGAAACTTGGCAAGATTGAATTAGGTAAATTTTCTGATGGTGAGATTAAGGTTGAAATCCTAGAAAATGTTCGTGGGCATGAAACCTATATTATTCAATCTACCTGCGCTCCTTCAAATGCTAATTTAATGGAGTTGATGCTGATTACAGATGCTCTCAAGCGATCATCAGCCTCCAAGATTACAGCGATAATTCCTTATTATGGATATGCTCGGCAAGATCGAAGAGTTAGATCTGCTCGAGTCCCTATTAGCGCTAAAGTAATTGCAGATATGATGAATACAGTTGGTGTAGATAGAGTTCTGACTGTAGATCTTCATTCTGAATCAATTCAAGGTT
>Ga0209816_1000741_pt1 | contig 25270 bp, 10 predicted proteins | sample CoawatmetaG01DNA_FD_187509 | JGI IMG/M metagenome (GOLD analysis project Ga0209816, IMG submission 187509) | Marine microbial communities from the West Antarctic Peninsula - Coastal water metaG017-DNA (SPAdes) (version 2) | ecosystem: Environmental > Aquatic > Marine > Coastal ...
ACCTTCTTGTAAAGCTAAGTAAGTATAATGTATACCTCCGTTATCTAGCATCCACTCCTCTAATGGGTCATATCCATATGGCTCAGCGAGTCTTTGTGCTGCTCCGATATTCCACGATAGGTTTTTGTTAACCTTCATTCTATATCTTTCCGATGCCTCAAAATATTTAATATCTGCAAAGCCATTCTCTAGGTACTCTATCTTTAGAGCAAAGAAGTTTATACAGAGTTTATCTTGACAACCATCATCAGAGCTATATCTAATGAAGTGATGTTGATCTAGGTAGCTTTTACCTTCTTGTCTCGTGTAATCTATTTCAAACAAATATTCAACCCCTCTTGATTTACCTACAATGGCCGCATCACTGTAATTTGCTTCGGTTCCATCGTAAAATGTTTGGGCTTTATTTTCGTAGCCGAATCTAGCTATTTTACGTAGTCCTACAGCGAAGTTGTAATCGAAAGGAGTTGATATTGTTTGTATTGACAATCCATTATCCACTGAATAAAAGTCTACATCAGAAACTGATGTACCACCGTTTACCGCAGCATAAAAGGTAGAGAACTTAAATAGCTTCTTAACACCTTCTTTCCCAAGCGATTGAGCTGTTACTAGATTTGACACTAGCAAGAGCAATATTATTAGTCTTTTCACCATCTTTATATTATCACTTATTTTTTGAGTTGTTTACCTAGTTCTTGTCCTAGTTCTAGTTCTAGTTCTGGATCTTGTGTTTGTTTTCTTTTTGTTTTTAACATCTTGTTTAATTTGCTCCATCTTCTCGTTTTTAATATCAAGGTTGTATTGACTCCAACCTAAAAACATTAAAGATCTTTCCCAGGCTGAGTTTTGATTATTCAAAGCTTGTCTAACATTTTGAGTTTTATTGTACAACCTGTTTAAAGGTAAATTTGTAAAAGTTTGTACATAATTTGTAACAGCAGACCATTGGGGATTGTCAATGTCAAAAGTTTCCATTTCATCTATAATTTTTTTATTATAGTTTAGTGTTTTTTCAGCGTTAACAATTTGTCTAGCTTTAATACCTATAACTGGAGAAAGATTTAAAGCCTCTACAACAACAGCACTTTCATCTGGGTTGTAGTTAACGTCTCTTTGTCTAGCAAAAGCAATAGCTGTATTTTTTAAAGTAGCAATTACACCACCCATTACGCCCGCGCCTCTTAGAACAGAATCAATACTACCGTTTATTAACCTCTCTTTTTTCTTTAAAAATAAATTATTGTTATCTTCTTCATCATCATCAAACATCATGGCAAACAAAGCTGTTTGTAAAGTATAGAATATCATATTTTGTACTGCAAAATAATAAGTTATTCTAGCAGCATTAGATATATCACTCTGCATTTGAGTAGAGTTAGGTTTTGTTATTCTTCTATTATATATATCTTGAAAAGCTTTCTTACCTAATCTATTGAACTGAGATGTTACGTTTTGAAAGTTTAATATCACTTTACCAAGAACAGAGGCTTGTTGCATTGAAACCATATCAGGTCTTGCTGACTGCTGAGTTGATTGAGTTATATCTTGAAAATCAGTAAAAGCAGCTGCTTCAGCTTCCTTAATAGACATACCTTGCTTTACATACTTGTTTATTGTATTTCTATAATAAGCGGCTCCACCCGTAGCAATTGCAATATTATCACCAATTTGCGTAGGTAAAAATCCTAACTCTAATAATTTAGATATTAAAACTCTACTAGGGTTTTTTGATTTACGAAGGCTAGCGGCAAGTTCAGCGCCATTAACATCCGTTTGTATACCACCTCTTCTTTGCTTTAACATGTCAGAGTTAAATATAAATGCAAAATCAGCCCAATATTGTTTTTGATTAGCAAAAGCTTTAGCCGCAGCAAATACGTTGTTGTCTGCAAAGTTAATGTAATTAACTATAGACATTTGCTGTAACAAAGCAGATCTCATATTAAAAAACATGACAGTACCAACAGATCCGTTCAAGAAGTTCATAAACTTGTTTACAGTTTCGTTTGACCCACTTGGTCTGTTTCTACCAGTTTTTATTCTATATAGTATATCTTCTAAAGCAACTCTAACACCCTTACCATATCCAGCTTCAATTTTGTTTAAGTTTTCAGTTGAAAATATTATTTCAGCGTTTTCATTAAACTCTGCAAAGTATTGTTCTCTACCAACTCTACCCGTTGCATCATCTAAATCCATTCTTATATCTCCAGCGTTCCAACCATCAGTTGGATTTACATATGTATCTTGTTTAGATATAATGTTCAGCGTCTCAGCATAAGCTCTTAGTTCTTGGTCAGAGTTAACTAACTCAACTAAGTTTTTTTGATCCAAAGGTGACAAACCAGGTATATTGTGACCGTGCTTATCCCACAGATATATTCTTATAGCATCTTCATTTGTAAAATCACCGTCTTTAGTTTTTTCCGTTAGTTTTGCTTTAACATCTTCAAATTGTTTGTTTAGCTCTTTGTAATCATTAGCTATGCTTTGTCTAGCCGTATCATATTCTCTATTTGCTCTATTAATAGGTCTAACTAAAGCTTGCTCAAGAAAATCTCTATGTTTATTACCCTCTTTACCTTTACCCATGAAGTTATATAGTAAACCTACAAAATCCTCATGAGATGGTGGTATAAAAAATCTAAACTTACCTTTACTTTCTCCACGCTTTCTGCCTTTAATAGAATCAAATCTTTTTTTAGACTCAATACCGGTTAAACTTTCTAATATATCATTAAAGTTTTCATTCATTGAATTACTGAATTTAACCCTAGCTTGTTGCACTTTACGCTTAACATCAAATTGTTCTAATATATTATCTACAGCTTGCACGTTCTGTAAAGCATCGTCTGCAAAGTAAAAGTCATTATAACCATCACTTACTTTATCAACCATCCAAAGCGCTTTAGCTTCAGCTGTAGAATTAGCTAAGCCTGTAATATTCTTTAAAGGTATGTTTAAACCATTGGCTTGTAAGAAAGCAAATATAGCTGGCGCTGCTTCCGCTGGCCTAGCCGTTAGTACAAACATATTCTCAGGACCAAACTTACCTTGCAATTTCATTGCTTTGTTAAACAATGGAGCCGTTTTACCATCTACAACTTTAGTAAACTCTGAAAAGTCAAACTTATAACCTAATTCTGAAAGATTTTCATAGGTACTAGCATATTGCTCTGCGTTTAAAGTTCCTTTAGTTCCATCTGGTTTAGTGAATCTAATTAAAGATTTACTCGTGGCTAGCGTGTCGTCAAAATCTAAAACAGTTATACCTTTAGAAGATTTAGAAAAAGAAACTGTTCTACCAGCTGCAATTGCCGCATCAAGTATTTTTGTTTTATTAATAGGTTTAGAAATGCCAACGTTTATAGTGGCATCCATAAAACCTTGTTTTGTTGTAGCGTCTATTATTTCAGTCTCAGTGTTTAATAAATCTTTCATCATAAACTGAATTCCAACTTTAAAAGATCTCATTTTAACACCATTCTTCATGCTTGATAATGATCTTACACTAGCATAAGCGTCTACATTTGCTTTTAGCCTTGGAGCTGGTTTTTTTCCCATTGCAAATATAGATTCGTCATTAAAAGTAAAAGTTGCGTTACCATATTGCGTAGCTAGTATAGTGATTGAACTAACACCTTCGTTTAAATAATGGTTTTCCACAACTTGCTCGCTCAAAGGTATTTTGCCTAAGCCTTTAGTTCTTTTTTTATAAACAACATCTGGAAACTTTTCAGGAGTACCTTTTACAATATTACCAGTTAACTGCTTAACAAAACCTTTATCGTTTTTTGTAAATCCATTTTCATTATTGTAAACGTCTATATCTTTATTAGTTTCCTTTATATATTTTTTAATATTAGGTATTATTTGTTTTTTAATAAAATCTTTAATACCCTTTATATTATCATGTGTTTTATTAGCCAAAGTAAATTCTCCGGTTTGTAAGTTTAAATTACTTAAAGAAACGCTTCCCATTCGCACGCCTTTTAACCCAGCTTTTATTTCGTGGTTTTCTTCTGGAAACCCTAGTATTTCAAAAACAAAATCAGCCATTCCACCTTTTTCTCCAACGCGTGTAGATTTAACTGTTAAACCTAGTATGCCTAAACCACCAATTTCTTTTGGACCAAAGTAGTTAGAAAAAGCTTGTTCCCATATTTTTCCTTGATCATTAAATGTTTGTGGCCTTCCGTCAATAGGGTTTGTATATCCAGAGTAAATTCCATTTTTAAAAGTTAAAGGTTTACCTTTGTTTCCCCTAAGAAGTATATCATCAAACTTAGTCTGCATAGTTTTAGAAAACTTAACAGCGTCAAAGCTTTTTTGCTCGTTTTGAATATTTTCAATAGCTATAGAAACCTGTCTTAGTTTAGCTTCAACAACTTTACCTATATCTTTAGAATTAGCTTCAATGTAACTATCTGTAGCTATCTTTGCTTTTCTTCTAGCTATACGTCTTATTAAAGCAGTTCTTCTTTCTGTTAGGTTGCGCTCGTTACCCTCTAAAAACCATCTAATATACTCTCGCTTATTAGTTTTGTTTTCAAAAACATCTTTTACGTAATTTGTTACCTTATCTGTTTTAGAGCTAATGCCTTTGTATTTTTCTGTACGTATTTTTTTCTTTTCAAACCAAGGTCTATAAGCTGTTCTTATTGTTTCCATGCCTAAACTTTGAACTACTTCTAGGTATTCGTTTCTAATAAAAGTTTCATATTCAGCCGTTGGACCTCTTTTACCTGTCTTTTTATCTTTAGCTATTTTACCAATAATACCATCAAGCGATTTACGTATATCACCTAGTATTAGCTTTTCCATTTGAACTTCAATATCATCAGGATTTTTCTCTAATAAAGCTTCAACCTCAGCTTCTATCTCAGCGTTAACTAAACCATCTTCTACCTCTATGTCAAAATCTCTTAAATTTCTAGCTTTACTTTTATCTTCTACTTCTGTTGACGTCGATGTGTCTTCTATCTCTTTGGCTTCTTTAGTGTCTATAGTAGTTGTTTTTTTAGCTTTTTCACCAGCTTCAAATAACTTCTTTTTAGAATCTAACTTACCAAACCTAGTGTTAGCAAATATAAATTCACCAAATCCTTCTGGGCCAACAGTTGTACCATCAGCTCTTGTAGCTTCAGGATCAAAATTTGTAAGTCTGTTTTGAACAGACTCAATAGCGCCTTGATATTCTCCACCTATAGATTTTGATTTAACGTAGTTACTGATAACACCGTCACCCATTGTTGCGTTGAATATAGCTGGAAACGCTCTACGATCCTGCACAAACGCGTCATAATCTTTCTTAGTCTTTATGTTTTTAGGTATAAGCTTATTAATAGCTTCAAGTGGAGTTGACATAGATCTACTTGTACTCGTAGCCGCAGTTCCACCGCCCGCTAGGCTTTGAGCTCTAGTGCTTATTAACCCTCCAGCTTTAACGCTTTTTTGGTAATCTTTCATGAAGTTGTAAACTTGCCTACCGTTTGCAAACTCTTTTTTGTAACCCACTTTTCTAGCTATCTCTTGTATAAAGTTTTTAAGCTTATCAAAAACTCCTTCGTTGAATTTAATATCACCTTTAGTGATACCATCAGAGAACACCGTTAACCACTCTTCCGTGGTGTTTATATCTAAATCTTCCCCAGCAGCAATCCTACGTTTAATTTCTTTTTGCACATAATCTTTTTGATCCTTAGTTATAGTGTTTGTAAAGTCTGATATTAAATCTGTTTGCTTTTCGGTGGTTAAACCTCGCATGTGTTTAGCCACAACACCATGTAGTAATTCATGTGCTCCAACGTTTATCTGGCCTGTCTGACCGGCTATATCTTTGTTAATGACAATAACATCACCCACTATAAATCCATCAGAATCAGCAACATCAGTTACGTCTAGTTTGTTGTCTGGGTTTTTAGTGTTATACTCTTCAACAGCTTTATCATGCGCTATTTGAGCAGAGGCATTGTCTTCGGCAATTACAACTTCTTTGCCGGCATAATTTTTATTTTTTTGTAAAAAATCAATAGTATCTTGAAGGTTGTTCTCTCTCACGGCTTTTCGCACGTCAGCGGCTTCCTGTGTTACAGCAACATCCGTAGCGCCTTTGTATTTGTTTATAATACTGCTTATTGAAGCCTCTACAGAAGCTAAAGCTTCTTCAGCACCTGGAACTTGGTTTATACCTTCTTTTTTAAGATTAGCCTTTGCTTCTCTTCTTAAAGCATCTAGCTTGATTAGTTTTTCAACATCTTTATCGTCTGTTATTTTATCGTCAACTTGAGATTTAACTTGAGCTTTATTTTGTTTTTCATTAGCTAACTTTTCTACTCCAGTAAAATCATCTTTTATTTGAATGTTAGCTTTTGCAACGTCAATATCATCAGCAGTTTCAACAAACTCTTTCATTTGATCATACGTAACATCCTCATCATTTAACCTGTACGTAGGTTGTTTTGCTGACTTTAAAGCCGTTAAGATATTAATTGGAGCCGTTACAGTTCCAGTTATAGCTTCAAATCCAATTTCAGCAGCATCCATTTCTTGACCAGCCACAACTCTACCTAAAGCCTCCCCAGTTGCGCCACCAACAGCTTCAACACCAACACCAACCATGCTGGCTGCTAAGGTGGCTGCTTTAGCACCTCTAGTAGCAGCAACAGCTCCTTTAGTAGCAACAGCTGCTTTGCCAGCAATACCACCAGAAAAGCCTTCTATAGCACCAATAGTTAAACCTCTACCTATAGATTTATTTCTTATAGAGTTTCCTTTTGGTCCTTCTAATAATGCTTTAATATTTTCGTCTGTAAATTCTTTACCTTCTTCTTTAAGTTCAGTTTCTATTAACTCACCAAAAGTTAACGCAGCTTCCATTGATGTTGCTAAACCACCCATAAAACCAGCAATAGCACCAGGCACAGCTCCAACACCACCAGCGACAGCGCCAACAGCAGCACCAACCCCAGCTCCAGTTCCAGCGGCAGCTAGGGAAGCTCCAGGAGAATCAATTAACGTACCAACTTGAGTACCTAAAGATTGTACAAATAATTCTGGTAATAAACCTGGTTGATCTTTTACACCTCTAAAAAACGCAGACCAAGTGCTACCCTCCTCAACATATTTCTTTTGAAACTTTGTCATACGTTCAGACGGAACGTGAGCTTTAGCTTCACTTTCTTTAGCCTTCATAAACTCTTGTATACTCTCCATATCTATATTAGAAAAGTCTTGAGACATTAAGTCTGTAGCCTCGCCAGTTGTACTAGCCGCAGCTACACCTCTTCCAAACCAAGTTTGATCAAACCAACTTACATCATTGTTTTGTGATTCCAAAGAACCATCCACCGATTGTGATCCCATATCGCTTTGACTCATCGTCGGATCTACCGTCGAGTCTTGTGCTTTTCCCTTTTTTGACGCGTTTGGAAAATCTAGTAAAAATTTTTGGATGTTGTTTGGTGATACTTCATAACTCTTACCATCAACCATGTAAATTTCATTCATATTTATTAATTTTGAGTATAAGTTGTAATATCGTCTGCTTGTTGTTGTTTTCTTGCGTACTCACCTAAAAAATCATTTATCCACTTTAAGTCGTTTGCGCTGTAGTCTTTGCCAGTGCCAAACCTACGTACTTTCTTACCGTCTCGAATTGGTTTACCTGTACTTCCGTCGATTAACATAATATCATTTGAAAAAACGTTATCCGCACCTACGATCTCTCCATATACATCTGAATACGGTACGAAAAAGTAATCTGAATTTTTTGCTGATGTAAATTTGAATGTATTATTTAACTCGTTAGCAGCGGCGTTATCTTGCGACCCCATACTCCCCGTGCTTTGTAACATAGAAGGAGATGCTAAGCCTTTATTTAGGTTTTCACCTTCTTTATTTGCCGCAGCATTTCTTGTAGGGTTAAAATCACCTTTACCTTCACCAGTTTTTATCAATCCCTCCCTGTCTGCTACATTGTACATGGTAAATTCATCGCCTCTTTCATCTACATACATACCATTCTTACCAAGATCTTTGTTCCAAGTGTAATACCCATGTTTTCCACCAACATCTCTAAAGGTGCTTAAATCATTTCTCCTAGACTCAGCGTCTCTCCAAGTGATATATGCTCCGGCTTGATCCTTTGTTCCTTTAGTGGTCCAACTATCTCTACCCCAACCACCATACTCAACGTCTTTATCATCTGTAGTAAAACTGTTAGGTACAGGTGCTTTTTTTCTATGCCCATACTTATACGCTTCTTCCATTTCTTTAACCGCATATTCTTTAAAAAATTCTTTACTAACTTTAGCGTCTTTTAACCCGGTTATATTACCAACCAAAACATTATAATTTCCTGAGTTTCTAATTTCTTCAGCGCTTATACCTCCACTATTATCAATATCTTCAATACCGTCAACTACCGAGCCAGTAAGTTCTCCACTTTCATCTCCTGTTACACCAACTAAAGCGCTATACAATTCAGCTGACAAAGTGCTCTGACTAGTTAAATCGTCGTGGAAAGAAGTATTAGAATAACCAATCGGTGTTCTCATCGCTCTTTTTAAATTAACAGGTTTATCTCCTAGTAAAGCGTCTAACTTATTTAACGTCATTTGCTTTCTTTCAGGATCATACGTGCTATTTAAAGCCCCGTTACCAGCGTTAGCTTCTCCTTCAGTAAGACTACCAAAAGCCGTTAACATGGCCCCACCATCTTTAACGTTAGTAGCTATACTTTCGTTAAATTGTTTTAACGTCATTGTTTGTGGCTCTCCGTCCTCCATGGTTGGTAGACCCGTTTCACCATCATACAAGGTGTATATTAGCTCACCATTTTCGTCACGACTAAGTTTAGCGTAATTTTTGCCATTTTCTGTAACATTGTTTTTTAAGTTACTTTTAATAATAGCATTTATCTTTTCTTTATCTTTCAATCCTGCTACTTCACCATCAAATGTTCCAGCCGCAATAGCGTCAGCTCCAACTTTAAGGTTTTCTACAGCATTATCAATGTCTGCAAAAAGCTCTTGCTGTTTTATTTTAAGTTGGGCTCTTTTTTGCCTAGTCTCTCTATCGCCAAACTGACCGCTGAATGTGCCCAACGCTTTCAGCTCATCTTTAACGCCATATATTTCATCGTAAAACATTTTAGCGTCCTCTGGGTTTAAAGTAGTGCCTTTAGCAACCATATTCGTAAGTTCCTGCGCATTTTTCACCATTTCACCACCGATAGCAGCGCCGATTGAAGCCACGCCACCCCACATCTTGCTAGAAGCCTCCATTGTTTTACCATAGCTTTCAGCCGTCTTTTCTAATGTTTTGCTGTAGTCTGCAGGTGTATCAGCCGTTGCAGCTCTATAAGCTACGTTTACTAAAGTTTTGTCTGCTCCTGGGTTTAAATTTATTGCCATATTTATATCTGTTTATATTATCATTATACCCACCTGTTAACCTCTACCAGTTAAAGTTTTCAAAAGCCCTTTCGCATTTTGCACGCTCGGACCACCCAAATAAGCACCAGCCACCTGCGTACCAGCATCTACCAATGTACTAAACATGTTATTTTGTGATTGTTGCCCTAACATATCTGCTTTCATACCCATACCAGACATTTGATTTGACAAAGCAGCTTGTTGGGCTTGGTTTGCCCCAGCTAAAGCACCGTAATCCATACCTAAAAGAGTTGATTGCCTTCCAGCTTGCGCTGTTTGGATAGCAGCTTGACCTTCTCGTTCTTTTAATTGATTAGCTTGTTCTTGCTGACTAATTTGTGCCGCTATTTCCTGCGTTTGTAGTTGGCCTTTATTAGCCATTGCTTGCGCTAAACCAGCAACACCGCTTGATCCAGCCGCGCCTTTTAAGCCCTGCATTATATTTGCTCTTTGTTGTTGTCCTTGTTGTACCTGAAATTCAGCCGCGCGCATATCAACAGTCATATCTTCAAACGGGTTTTCAAATTGAAAATCTTCGTACTGTGATCTAGTTGCGTCTAATTGTTTTTGAACCAAACCTTGGCTTGCTTCAGAAGCCTTAACCTGCCCTTGAATCTGTTGGTTCATCTGATTCATGGTTGTCGTTTGTTTTCTTTTTGATTTTTTCCCGGTAAAATCTCCCATTGTATTTTTTTATATTATTTCTTAAAGTTATTCGTCAAGTACTTAAAAGCCTCGTTTTGAACTGGTACTAACATCCAGTCTAAACTCTCGTGTATATTTGACATCTGCTGGTTTCCACAAACAGTAAACAACTGCATTATACCAATTTTTTCAGCTTCTTTTTCTACGCTTGTTACTAAGGTTTTTATTATTTCTCTTCTATCCCCTTCATTGTACTGCGGATTAGTAACCAAATAGGTTGTCCAACCTACTATACTAGGTTCCATTATAAATAAAAAGTAACAAGCTACTGGTACTCCATTTTTCTCTATAACAAAACACCTTTCATCTTTTGGTAAAAAAGCTCTTATGACTGGATCTTGTCCGCTGCGTTTCCACCACCATGCCCACCACTCGCAACAAACCTCGTAATCTCCCTGTTTAAAAGATCTAAAGTTTATATTATCATTCATTTAATTTAATTTATATCTATAATAGTCACAGTTATCACTGTTTTTTTACTTTAACTCTCGTCAGTAGCGGTTATAAATCTTTCTAAATCAAAAAACAAACTCCCAGTCCAATCAGATCTAATTTGGCCGACTTTTTTAATCTCAACGTTACCAGATATTGTAATGATTCTACCAGCACCATTAAAAGTTAATGTTTCACCATCTTCTAAAGTTTGAGCAGCGCTTAAAGTTAAAGTTGCTGAGGCTCCACTATAACTACCAATGGTTGTTACGGTAGGATCTACTACCGCAGCATTCATGTTAATACTGCTTACTGTACTTACATCATCCATAACTCCGTCTGCGTTATCTATAGGCACGCTAGTGCTAGCACTAACAGCGGATGTAGTTACGGCTGTGGGTTTTGTTACCGTTACAATCACATCACTTAACTCAATATCCCAACCAGTTAAACTGCTTATTTGAGAGGGACCACGGCCCAAAACTTTAACTCCGTCTCCAGTCAAAACTAGTTTTTGTTGTTTACTAAAAGTAACGCTACCGGTTTGCGTGTAGGAAAGTGCTTTTGTTGCAGAATCTCTTGTTATGGTAGGTTTTGCGGCAGCTCCATACACTGCTTTTACTGATTTTTTTATAATCTTAGTTTCTTGCGCAGTTCCCTGTGCTACGATTACAGCTTCTTCATAAGGGCTTATTAAAGTTCCACTTGTTAGATTACTCGCTTGTGGTAGCATACCACTAACAATACCATCAATGTTGTCAAGACCCCAACTAAAATTCATTTGGTTGCTAAAGGATAGCGCAGCACCGTCTAAAAGCGCGATTTCTTGAGACATAGAAAATTCCTTTACATTGTCGCTATCCGGATTTAAAGCCGCGACCGTCGTTAAGCTTCTATTGCATTTTGGGGTAAAAGTTAAAGTTTCATCTTCAAGAAGAGGAACTGCACTGGACAATGAAAACTCTCTAACGTTGTCGCCATCTGGGTTTAATTCAACTACCGTAATCAATTTCGTGTTAAGGAGTCCTGCAGACGCGCTTGTTACTTGGTCTCCAACAGACATTTTACCCGCTACAGGATTAGCCATAAGAACCTTAACACCACTTGTGACATTGCTATTAACAGTGTCTTGACTAATAGGAGCTGTTATCTTATCACCAACAACTAAATTGTCCGCAACATTATTATCCATTACGACTTTTATACCCCCAGTAACTGTTCCATTTACAGTGTCTGTATCGCTAACAGCTGGATATATATTTTCCCCTGGTATCGCTGTTGCTTTTGTAATATTTCTAGTAACAAACACAAGAGTATCACTAATATCCGGAGTTTTATCTATACGAAACGAATGAGTGGCTCCGGCGGAAACAGGAATTGAAAATGGTGTTTTTGCAATGCTTTTACCAGTTTGAGTTGTTATAATTTTAGTGGTCGGTGTTGCCCCAGCAAAAACAGTTACGGCGTTAGGAGATGAGGCTGACAGGATTAGCCTTACATCTAGAGTTTGATATATAACCTTTTGAAGCAAATTAGAATTAGATCCAGTACTAGAGTTTATATCTAAACTACCATCTGCTAGTCTAACTTCGTTGTAATCAGCGTGCTTAGTGCCTTGTTCCGAAAATAAGAAAATATCATATTGGTTTGAACCAGTAAAAGATAATGTTATACCGTCTGATATAGCAACGGCAGTTGATAGCGAAAATTCGCTAGTGTTATCTCCATCTGGATTTAGAGCTGCAACGGTAACATCGTTAGCATCTAAAAAAGCGTTACCAGTAATTTTATCTCCAACCTGCATAGTGTTAGCAACAACAGTGTCCATAACTACTTTTACACCACTGGAAACAGCGCCATTAACCGTGTCGGTAGTTGGTATTGCAGCTGGAAATGCTATGTTGCCAGAGTAAGTATCAAAAACAGTTTTGTTACCTAACCTTGCTTTAGTACTCTGAAATTTATTTGTTACAAAATTATAGTAATTATTAGATTCATCTTTAATTTCTAAACTAAATATTCCATCCCCTGTTATAGTAAACCTTCTTCTTTCGCCAATAATTTTTATATTACTAGTATCTAAAATAAAAGATTTTAAAACCTTACTGTTAGCATATCGCGCAGCGTGATCAGCATCAGACATTAAACTTCCATCTGGCATATAATGATATCCAGCAGGGGCAGTTTGTCCTTGAGCATTTGTTAATCTTTGTACCGCGCTAGCAGGTATATTGTGATACGACATAATTATTATTTATTTATTTACTACTTTCACTAACTTCAGAACTAACTGAAAATATTTCAGCTTTTATTTTAGAGTTATTTTCAAGTTTTACATCTGCAAAGTAACCACTTAAGCTAGATTTGTTTACAACATCATTTTTAACAAACATGATGTAATCACCCACAGCAGGTGTAGAACCGGTAGGATTAACTTTTATTGTTTTGTTTGCTACCTCAGTAACATCCCCATATTTGGTAATACCACTAGAGTCTATAGTGTTAAAGCCACCGTTTGCCGAAGGGGTTTGGTAATATATAACATCTCCAATCTGCAAGGACACATTCACATCGTTATCAAACCTTAATTCCAAAGAATTAACTTCTAATAACATACCTATTCCTTGAACATTAAAAGCTCCAAAATCTGTTTCTGATGTTACATTAAAATCTACACCTTTAATATAGTTAAACCATTTTCCTTCTTTTTCAATAAATTCATTTATTGCACCACGCTCTTTGTTTGTAAATATACTATCAACATACCATCCTTCTTTAGGATGTAAATTGTAATATTCTTTGTCTTGGAAGTTAACCTCAACTCTAGATTGACTACCTTCGTAGTTTAGCGTGTGGTATGATTTTATACTACTTGGTTGCTCATTCATTACAACATTAACGCTAGAGCTGTGGAATTGATTGTAAAAAGTGTTTCTATCAACTGTCTCGTCATGGTGTTTCCACAGCCTTCCATTAGCAAAAGTGTGGTAGTCGTTGGCGCAGCTAACTCCATTCTCTGCAATAAATGATTTAAAACTTACCCAGCCTTTTACATCTTCTCTAAAAGAAACTGTTACACTATTTAACCCTGGTATAGCCTCAGTTACAACAGGAAGTGTTATGTTGTACTCGTCATTTCTATCATCGTAACTACCAATGATTTTAGTATCTGGCTGTAGGTTGTCTTTAAACCAATCTTTCATTCCAGCATTAGATACTGATGTTAATCCATCTACAGATAATCTCATAACTGATCCTCTTACTCTATCCGTGAAATAAGCTCTATAAGCCTCCGATGCAAATGATTCTGGATTTTTTGATATTCCAAACTCACCTGAGTACGGAATTGCTTGACCTAACACGGCGTTTGTTGAAAGTAATTGAGGATTACCATCTGCATTAAACAAAGCGTCTTTGTTTGCTAGTATTTTTAAAATTCTATCTTCACAAAGCGTGATTAAATCTCCACTTTGCCCCCAACCGGCTTTTAACTTTTGAATACTACCGTAGGTAGGATTTATATCTTTAGTTATTTTCTCAGCCGCTATAAATTGATTGAGATTATTTATACCAACAGAACCATTGTATATTCCAGAATAAACTAAACTGTACTTTCTGTACTCCTCGTTTGGTTGCTCGTCTAAAGTTGTAGATGCTTTTACTCCGCTTGTTATAAACGGTAAATTAAAGCCATCTCTAATTCTATTAGACTCAACACCATTACCAAAAGAGTAGCAGTTGTGCCAGTTTAAAGTGTATTTTGTATTTGGACCGTGGAGTACCTCGTCGATGTAAATGTAAGGTGTTCTCGCTGGGTAACTAGTAAAGTTTTGTCCACTAGCATCCCAACCGGTAACTTTAACCGTTATAACACTGCCGTCTGGTTTCGTTATCTTTAAGTGAGAACCGACTTGAATATAAGAACCACCAACAAGGGGTTGGTCTTGCGTGTCTTCTGTAGCTAAAGATAAACGCCATTTTCCAGCTCCACTTTGCCCGGTTTCAAGTGTGCCTGGCAGAGAAGTTTTACTTACCGAGGTAGCAATCATATTAACAAGTGTTGCTGCTGGGGTTTCTACAGATTCAACTAAAGATCCAATCGGTATTGCTAGGTATTTTGTATCTTCTGTTAACTCAAGTGGGTTATACCCACTAGCTTCGTAGTATATATCTAAATCAGTGGATTCTCCTGGCTCTGTTTCCCATATAGCTGGATTATCAGGTAAATCACTTTCTTCTTCTTCTACGGCCTCTAAAAACTCTACAGTATACCCTACAGCCATTAAACCGGGATTATCAAGAGACCATCCTTCGTTGTTGGCATCGTTAATATTTATTCTATTAACGGAGTATTGACTATAACCATTCATAGCTGGTTGTTGAAAAACCATATTTTCACCGGCAGCTGGTATATCTACTGCCGCACCCCCAGTTACGGAATCGCCAAATATAGTGTGTGGGCTAAAGTCGGTGGTACTAGTAAGATTACCTGCTTCTTGGATAAGCAAGGGTACTGTATATCCAGCAAAACTTAACACAAAATAATCAGCACTCGCAGTGGGATGGTCAATTTCTTTAATAATAAGATATTCGCTCCCAACAGCGTTACCTAATTGATTAGCGCCATTATTATACGAAGTTAGTATCATGCCTACAGCTAGAGTGTGTATACTACCGTTGTTTTCACAGGTTAAACCGTGAATATTATCAACAGCAACCTTAAGGTTAGTGCCAGTAAATGTTGGCGCGCTGTTTGATCTTGCTACGCTCAACTTTAGACCATTACTTATTGGCCCTGGAGAATTACCTCCCGTTGGATCCCAAGCAAAAGTTCCATCATCAGTAGCAATATTTTTAACCTTCGCTTTAAATCCTTTAGTAAAGTTAGGAGTTAGATGTGCTGCTCTTCGAGGCGCGGCAGTAGAAGCAAATAAACTATTACTAGTCCACCTTGCTAACTGTCGATGGCTAGTGCCAGGGCTGATAACGTAAACTGATTGGGTTGGATCTTCTTTAAATCTAAACCTAACCGCTGGTTGTATCTTGTTAACTAAAGCTCGAATATCTTGCTGATCATAATATATGTTTTCTGTATCAGGAGAGCTACCTATATCAAAAAATTTCGTCAAGGGGCTTGTAGAATCCGCTATGTCGGGGTGGTATATTCCACCCATAGCAAAAACTATAGATGCGTCCGCACCGCCTATACTACTAATTCCAGTTTCAACGCCAGTGCTAGTACTGTCTAGTTCACCTGATGAATTCCATTCCAAGTTAGAGTTTGTGGTTCTTTTCCCGGCATACGGGCCAGCGTCAATAAACCAAACGCTTCCTGTTTCTTGTTCACTCTTGGCATTAAACTCGCCATACCTTTGAGCGGCTCGTTCGCCTGCATAATCAGCAACCTTCCAGCTTCCAAAGGAGTTAGAATTGTTGGTATTTTGCGGTTCCCAGTCCATTACTATTTGTGTTCCATTATAAGTACCTAATGCAGCATAAGCCGTTACGCTTTTCAACTCATCTACCAATTTTGAATTAGTTTGACTGCCTCCCTCGCTTGATGGGTTTCCAAACATATATTGGCTTACATCATTACCATTAGAACCCTGATCACCTGCCGCACGGTTATAGTTTCTAAAAAACGAGGCAAACTGACCAAATCCTAATCCAGTGCTAGTATTTATTGTTCCGTACTCCCCAGCGGTTTGGCCAGTTAGCAAATTGCTATGTAACGTGCCATTATCACTAGCCATGTAGTACATTTTTTTAGACCGCGAGGTTCTATACTTAACTTTTTGTGAGCTTTCATAGCCAATATTAGTATTAAACACGGTATCATTAACCACCTTAACAAAAAATCTACCATCAAACTCATTTGTGTTTTCTATAGTATATTTGTATATTCTTATAGTAGATTGGTCAACTATGAGTGATGAGTTTAAACCGGTTTGTGGATCGTTACATATAACGTTAACATCATCGCCTAGTGGCTCTTGTAATCGTACGTGGTAAACAGCTTCACCAGAGTTGCTTCCGTCATAATTAGTCGTTAATTCTGAAATTCTATATCTTTTTGTGAAAGAACTTTTGTTTAATGTAAACTCTACGTACAAAACTCCTTCTTCTATGTTGTGTAAATCAGAGCCGCTACTTAAATGGAAAGGCTCATAATTCATTTCAAAAAAATCTCTACCCACTACAGGTGCTTTGTCAACGGTGTCTCCAAAAATGTTATTAACCGAGTCAAACACATGTGTTTTCTCTTCTATTAGTATTTTATTAGCTTTTATAAAGTCTGGCGCTTCATTTTGTATTGCCAGCACTTTAAATCTAGCGGCTGATGGCACAAGGGTACTAGATTCTACACCTTTTTTTAGTATTAAAAATGTATCATCGTTTATCTTATTTCTATCAGAAGAAGGAAAAGATAACCAAGCATGTTCATCACCGGCATCCCACCATCTGTCCATGGCCATGTTATAGTATTCTCCAGAGGTTTCTTTTATATAAAGCTTAAAGTACTTCATATTTTTTGGAAATTTAGTGTTACCAAAAGAAACTTGTATTTTATTTTGTTTTGCAGCCTCAGTTTTATTTAGTTTTTCAAAACCACTTAAACTTGATAATACTGGCGTTTCTCTTCCATACTCATCTGTAAAAACAACACCTAACTGGTATTCTCTTAAAGATTTAATAGATTTTACTGGTTTTAAACCACTATTAACACCAACAATGTTGAAATTAAAATCAGGATAATACTCTTTTTTGGTACTTAAATTAGATACTAAATCAAATCCTTGAGTGTAATTCGCATACACAATTCTATTCCCGGTAACTTCTTGGGCTAAAGCTTTTTTAGGAACAGCATCCCAAGGCCTTAGTATTTGATTTGAAGGAAGGACTCGGTTTATTAGCTCTGACTTTACAACATACTCATTATTATCCCAAATATTTCCAGAATCATGGTTGTTTTTAATAGTATCTAAAACGTACACAATAGGAGATACTTCGTCTTTGTACAATATATCAACAGCAACAATATCGTCAGGCAAGTTTGGTGGAATAAAATTTGAAATTTTTATTTCATTAATCGAGTTAGTCATACCTAAATTATAACCTTTTTTAGGATGGTAATCAAAAGATCCAGGTAAAAATGCTATTTCAGTAAACGGTGAAAAAGTTGAATATTCTTTATCTTCGTATTGATATCTATAAGCAAATCTTGGAAACTTAAACTCAAACAGCTTTTCCGCTTCATCTAATCGATCAACCGCAAATCTCAGCTCGGTTTGAGGTGACGAAACGGTTGGAGGAACACCATTAATACTTAATATTTCTAGACCCACTCGCGCATTACTAGCATCTTGTTGTTCTATAGAAATGCTTTCAATATTACCGGTGAACGCGTTGTTACTACTTAATCCACCTAATGGTGTTGTTCTTAAAAAAAACTTATCAGCAAAAGCAGAATAATCAGCAGGAGTACCAGCATTAACAGTAGTTGAACCTTGGTTGCTTTGTGAGTCTAAAGTAAGAGTAAACTCATGAGTTCCGCCACTAGTTATCCACTCTCCAGCAGGTTGCCAGTAAGGAATCTCATCGCCAGCATTGTAATACGAGTAAGTGTCATTACCAACTATATAAGGTTTCATTTGCCCGTCAACATAACCACTTATTACAATTGTAATTTTATAAACACCATCTTCAACAAAATCTATTAATGGAGTGGTTGAGATTTTATCATTCCAAGAAGAATCAACAAGCTCAATTAGAGGTGCTTGAGAGGGTGTCCCAGGGTTGTAAGTAGCGGCTGAAGAAAGCGACCAATTTGCAGGTTCACTAGCATTGGCGCTAGGCAAAATAAAACTTCCGTTAACAGCAACTTCATTAACCGCATCTGTAAAGCGGTTCCAATTATACTGCTTAATTATACACTTAACAGTGTAGTCCGTTATAGGTATTGCTGGCGGTTCGTCGTAATTATTACCTCCAAATTCTTTAAGCAATAAAGTATCGCCTACATTCCAGTCTAAAATAAACCCACTGTCACCAGCTAAATCAGTTTCTATATTAGTGTAAAATGTACTTCCAACCTTAAGAGTAGAAAAGTCATAAAAGTGATTGTAACTGTAATTTTCACCAATCCAGAATGAAGATGCGTTTTGAAAATTATTTCCAGATGTGCTGATACCGCCCGGATCACCTGTAATGCGCATTACACCAGTATGAATCTTATCTTGATTACTTCGCTCTGAAATCAACTCTATAGTAGGAGCATTTGTAGGAGATTTTTTAATAACAGTAATATGTTTTTCTTCTAATAACTTGTTACTGCTCACATTAATACCCCTAGATTCATTTAATAAATTTGTAGCAGAAGTTCCAGATTTGTCAGTGCCTTTTATTGAGCGAGTGATATTTATTTTTTTTGGCTCAGAGTAGTTGTCTGTCCAAAACAACATATTATCTATAATGTTAATACCTGTAATTAATCTATCAGGATTAAAGCTTAAAACAGTATTAGTTAGGTCAACTATAACAGGTGTGATAACATTTAGTTTAGTGTCATACTCTACTATGTAACTAGTGCTTTTAGTTACGGATATATTATCTATGCTTCCAGTAAAATCTGTGTCATTTTCGTAGGATTGAATTCTAAACGTACTATAAAGACTTGAATCAGATACCATGTTTCCTACGACTTGCCTTCTAATTGTATATTTTTTATTTTCAAGATAAATTGGATCTACTGTAAAGCCACCTCCATTTTCATTATAACAGTTTACTTTTAATTTACCTTCTACGTAATCACTAATTGTAAAGTTAATTTCAAAAAAATCGCCCGCGTTAACAATACCAGTAGGTATATCTTGTAGTATTTTCTTAAATTTCGCCGCGTTAGCAGCTGTAACTTTTTGATCAGAATAATTCCAAGGAGATTGTAAAGTCCAACTAGATGCGCTATCATCAAAGTCACCATTCACTATAAGCTCTTCGCTATCAACAACAAAATAATATAACTTATCGTTTTTTTCATCAGAAATACTACCAACACACTTAGCTGTTGCTGGAATAAAATCTTGTCCGGCAATTAGAGAGTTACCCAATATGTTTTGCGCAGTACCAACAGCAGATTCTTCTGAAGTCATTACTTGTATGTTTACCGCGTCTCTATACTCTCCGTTTGGAATAAGTCTCTCGTCAAGATCTTTATTCATCTTACCACCGGTAAACTGATGTTTAATTTCTGGCATGTACTAGTGTTTTATTTGTTTCGATTTACCTCTTAAAATTTGAGTGAGTTCCTCTAACTTTAGATTTGATAATCTTAATTTTGCAGTTCTAATAGCTGCAAACCTTTCCTTTTTAAATCTTTGTACTACATACTCAGGTGTATTTGCTCTCGTAGATAAAATTGCGTGAGCTATCCATTTGTACATAGCTTCCTCGGCAAACTTATGAACTTGCATTTCTCCGTCCGTACCAAGACTATCGCTTATGTAATCTAAGATCACAGTTTTCCCCGCAATATTAGAGCTAAAATGTATTTTTCCCGAAGCGCAATCCATGAAAAAAGATCCATTAGCTTGAGCGTGTTGAGGGTCTAGCCCAAATCTTGATCCTTCCATCGGCCAATAAGTATCATCTTGATAATCATCTTGATTTTCTGATGGAGTTGCAGAGCTATAATTATTCCAAGTTACTGAAGCACCATCAGTCCCTGAGGTTAACGTTGCTATTGATGTAGTATTAGTGACAACAATATCATCTATACTATTTGTAGAATTTAAACTTTCAAAAACCGCAGCTCCAGAACTAGAGGTTGTAGAAAAACTACCTCTACTAATTATAACAATATATATTTTATCATACCCTGATACATTTATAGCTTCATCATCAACAAGTGTTTTTGTTGAATTCTCACCATTCGTCCATTCTAAGTAACCGTCATTACCATTTATAGTTTGCAACCACGGTGTTAGATTTAAGTTTGGAGAAGTAGCTATACTACTCTCGTATGGATTATTAAACGAACTAGAACCCGAAGGAACAGGACTTGTATTACTTGCAGAATTATAGAATTCTGGAGGATTATAATCATTTGGACTAATACCAGTTATTCCAAATCTTAAAGTACCACCAATAGTGTTGGTAGCCGCCGCTTGTGCTACTCCAGCAGCAGATAGTTCTAAAGCCGCCATACCAGTGACATCTACTTCCTGCCAAACAATATTTACAGCACTCTCGCTACGACCATAACTTTCAAACACATGCTGAACGAATGTTAGCGCACCACTTACAATTCCTATTGTATCACTAATAGTTGTGGTACCACCAGTATAAGTCGTAGAATATGGAGTGTCTGTTATCCACGGGTCTGTTAATGGCCCGCTAAAATCCATATTAGTACCTATAGCAAAATTAGATGGAAAAGAATAAGCACCATCGGTGTTTTGTGATATGCTAAAAGGATTTGACGTACTACTAGTTGGATATAACGGGTGTTTTATACCAGCGCTATCACTCCAGCTTATTTTAGTGTAATTAACGTAGTCGTGAGGAAGTATCATTTGTAATGATGCGGGTACAATTATTTCCTGCGCTTTACAGGACTTAAATGTATCGAACGATAGTTCTTGTAAGGCTCTTTGCGCGTGGAAAGCTACGTCAGTTCTTTTTATCTTAGATATGATCTTATCTTCTCCAACATAAGCTATCTGGAATTGAGTTATAATATCGTCTAAAGATGTGAATTGGTAGCCACCAAAATCATTACCCGTGTAGTACTGCTGTAAAGTATTATCTAATAATCCCATTTATTTATTGTTTTTCTTGTTGAACTTTAGCCTGCTCTAATCCCGCAGCAGCCGTTGCTAGCGTTGGCTTGTTAATCGCAATACCAGCAAAAGCTAATATTCTATATACTAATTCAGATTCTTCCGATAAGTGTAATTGAAAATCAGTTGAAGAAGTTGAATTATAAAGAGCTTTGTCGCTTACAACTACGTAACCCCAATTTGGAGATACAGGTTTTCGCATGTAATCAGCTCTAACATTTCTTTTATTACTTAATTTTTTTGGTGTTGAAAGAAAAATCCTATCTCCAATAGCAAAATCACCACCTGTACTATTGTACGGTTCTAATCTACCATGAGCATTACCATCTACTGCGTTTTGGGAGCTTGAAGAGAATATAAAGCAGTCGATATTATTAATCTTATTAGTATTACCTGTAGAATTTGTGGTAGATATACTTACAAGGTCTCCACTTGTAAATCCATCGCCTAACAAATTTATCATTTCTTGTTCATCAAAATAAAAGTAAATACCATCAGCAGGATTCCAATTCCCCGGATGCTGGATAGATTTTACTTGAATATAATTATTCACAAATTCACTCGTTGATAAATCAAAATCACTCCCATCGTCTTCAACTGGGTATGGGAAAATTTTTATTCTATCATATCCGTTAAAATATCTTAAATAAACAGGTCTTTTTCTATTAGGAGCAGTTAACTTACTATCTGATAACAACCTAAACTCTTTCATAGTGTTGATTTTTTCAGCTTCAACATATCTATTGTTTTCCGGATACTTAACGCGCACGGATCCTAATCTATATAAGTTTGGTAAATCATTTGTTAAATCAACGTCACCATATTTATTTTTAACAGTAACATTATCTGTGACCGCACTGTGTTCAAATAAACTAATTTTTTCTTCTAAATTATTTTGCATGTCAGCAAAATCATGGTTATTACCATGCTGTCTGATCCATTGGTTTATATCGTAAAAATATTGTTCAAATATTTCCATCTGTGCTTGATCGGCAAATAAGTTAAACTCTTGAGGGGTTATATATCCTCTTTGTTCTTTATTAGCAAACGCTAAAACCTTCTGGTATACTCTATCTATACTTATTGCCATAATTTCTTTTTAATTTGTAGTTTACGATCGCCCCGTAGAGCGACCGCATCTACAGTTAGATTAATTTAATCTTTTTTCAATATTGGAGTAAATCTCCATTCCTTCGTCAGTTTTAAACCAAGCGGCTAAAGCTGAATAAGGATGTTCATCAAAAGGAACGTTCATTAGTTTTCTATCGTTAGATCCCCATGAAAAAGTTCTGTTGTCAGTTGATAATTTTAGTATCCCCATTTCAGTCGCTTTGATACCAAAGTTTCTAAGTACAACGTTTTCATCATTTACTAATTCTAAGAACAAACCTGGGTTTCTCTTAGCGTATAATAGTAAATCTCTTTTAAGTTCCTTAGAGCTCATCTCTGACACCTTAGAACCTAATTCCACGCGCATAACAGCTTCCGCCATATCTATATCTAGATTTATCGCTGCGTTTAAAGCTTCAACTTCTCTTTCTAATACATCAATCTCGTTTTCAGCTATTGCTTGGGGTTTCCACTCGTAATACAAAGCTTCTCTATGAGGATGGTATAAAGATAATAGTTGCTGTAAAACTACTTTTTCTCTAGGAACACTAAGCATACCGTTTCTAAATATAATGTGAGATAATCTTTGATCACCTTTCATTTCATCTACAAATACAGTTCTTTGGTTTTCACAATACTTAATTTCTCTTTCATACCCCAACTCTTCGTCGAAAAAATAAATACCAGCAGCTTTGATCATTTTACTTAGAGGTTTTTTACCACTCTTAAGTATATACATCCTATCTTTCAGCTCCCATTTTGCTTTTTTTGGTTCTGGAGTTTCCACAACCGGTTTTTTAATTTTTGGTTCAGCAACCACAGTATCTTCAAAAAATTCTGTAACCACTTCTTCCATTGTTTCGATTTGAGGTTTTACCTCAACTTTCTTTGTGTTAGCTTTTTTAGCCATAATATAATATAATAATAATTAATAAAAATAAAAACCATCCCCATGTTTCAGGGGACGGTTTTGAATATAAATAGTCTAGTTCATTAACATGAAGTTGTTAGCACCTTGTGTAACTAAACATCTTTCAGATAAATAATTTACACGCATTGCGTCTAGCTCAGATGTAGCAGCCCCAACGGAACCAGTAACCCAAGTTTTCATTTTTCTGTCGTCAGTTTGAGAAGCTCTGTAACGAACGTGTAAGAAAGGACGTTTAAGGTTCTTTCCTAACTGTTGGTCATACACAGAAGATACCCCAGCAGGAACAATCATTCCTCTAATAGCACCCACAGTGTTTCTTGCGTTGATAGCACCTCTTGTGCCAGCATCATTTAAGTATTTCCAGTCAGACTTGTAGAAGTCATAAGAACCTCTTCTGAAACCAGAGAAACCTAAGTTTAAAGCCATGTCTTCAGAATTGTCAAATACTCCGTAAGAAGTACCACCAGCTCCATAAGAATTCATAGAAGCTAACATGTCATCCATCGCTAGCGAAGTAGCTCTGTTTACGAACATCATGTTTTCTTCAATAGCACCTTGAGAATCAAACTCAGCTAAGATAGCATCAAATTCAGCTAAATCAGTTGCAGCATTAACACCAGTAACACCAGAAGTTGAATTTCCTCTGTTTTCAACGGCAGCAAATAAACCTTCAGTACCACCTTGTGGTAAAGCACCACCGTTAGTTTGAGTGTCTAGAGTTGTATCATTAGCGATAACTATACCTTCAAGACATGTCATCTCACAGTTATCAGCAAATCTCATTCTAGTTTCTCCTTCAGCTTTTAAGTACCATAAGTAACCTCCAGCACCATCTTCACCAGAAACCTCAACCCATCCTACAGATGAAACGTCAGATCCAGAAACGTGATACATGTCTCTGATAATAACTGGTTTGTTAGTTAAAGATAAGAAATCTGGCTCATTAGCCGTAGTGTAAGGAGTGTCTGATCCTTTAGCCCACTCTGAACCATACTTAAGTACAGTTACAGCGTCATCGCCCATTGCGATACCAGCTTCAGATGCATGCCCTTGAGTATAAGGAAGAATTGTAACAACATCAGCAGCTACAACCGTTACTCTACCTGGGTAAGTAACACTTGCGTTAGCTACTAAACAAGTATCACCAACACGTAGACCGTGACTAGATGCTACATAAGTAGCGTTCGATCCAGCTTGTGCTGTAATCGTTACTTCAGAAGCAGAAGCATCAATCGTACCTGTGTACGCTAAATGTAATCTACCTTGTTCAGACCATACTACTCTATCAGCAGTCATAGACTCTTCAGCTCCTACTTGTGAAAGAAATCCTGAAATTGTTCTGTTTCCGAACACCTCAGCTTCTTGCGCCATAAGATCTGGTAAATATTGTTGTGCCCATCCTTCAGTCGCCGCCGTAGTAAAATCTACGTAATTTGACGATAATGTTGATTGGATTGGACTAGGGGTCAAGTTAAGTGACCCACCTGCAGTAATTGCCATAATTTTGTTTTTTTAATTTTTAAATTTATTGTTTTTAATTTTAAACTTAAAATCAGAAGAGTTACTACCTAATGCCTTAAACTTAGTTCCACCTGCGTCAATTTTTCCATGACTTTGTCTTGGATTCATATCTACATTCTTGGCTTTAGCCATACTATTTTTCATAGCATCAGCTTTGCCTTGGTCGTAAAAGTGTTTTGCAACAGCGTCCGGATTCATTGCTGTGTATAGAGATTTATGATAACCCTTAGCATCTGTTAAAGCAGAGTTCTTATCCAAAAACTTTTTGGTAAAATTGCTTATGTCGCTCTGAG